>Ga0160423_10005070_pt1 | contig 10768 bp, 14 predicted proteins | sample CRUFie14St8metaG_FD_108191 | JGI IMG/M metagenome (GOLD analysis project Ga0160423, IMG submission 108191) | Marine microbial communities from the Costa Rica Dome - CRUD Field 142mm St8 metaG | ecosystem: Environmental > Aquatic > Marine > Oceanic > Photic zone | place: Costa Rica: the Eastern... | reverse complement strand
TGGCGAGCACCATCGGACAGGGGGGGCAACCCCCCTTCCATCTTTTGTATCTTTTTTCTTTTAACTACTAGGAGCTTTAGCAACACTATGCCTAATACAAAAAAGGTGGCGACCGACGCACAAAGCGAGTTTCATTTTTCTCCACAACACGAAGCGCAGATTAGAGAGGCGTTCATTGCGCTAGATAAAGAACATGGCATTGACAGGATAGCTGTTCAGGTGTCTTGGGAAAAGATGAAAGCAAGACTTCTTAAACTCGACCAGAAAGGAGGTTAATATTATGTGTAATGATATCATGACACACAACGAAGTAGCGTTGTTTCTCGCTATGTTGTTTTTCTTCGGTGCAGTATGTTTCTGCATTGGCGTAGAATATGCCAATCACAAACGTAAGAAGCAACTAGCTGACGATAATACTATCGTTAAGTGGACTGCCATCACAGATGCAGTCAAGAGTAGTGAGTCTAAGCAAATGAACTTGCCACTCTAAGTTCCAAAGGGTAGGGCTTGACGGCTCTACCCTTTTTTTTTGCCTAAAATTTTTGTGAACTACAGTAGCTCGTCATGTGGGCGTCGGGGGGTAAGATACCAGTTACTTGTCGCCATGTGCGTATGCGTGGCTGGGCGGTGATTTATGCGGAAAACTCTGGATAAAATTGGGATTCGGCCGGTCGGCCGACCAAATATATAATATTGGTACTTCGCCATATGTGCGTAAGTGCCGCTATCGTGCCGGTTTGAATTATATATTACAGTCGCCATGTGCCGGACTGTCCCAACTGTCCCAATTGTCCCAACTAGCCGATAGTCGGAGAACCGCATAGGTAAGCCATTTGTCCCAACTGTCCCAACTGTCCCAACAATTTTGATTATCTCTGTGTGAGTTTGAAGATTATCAGAAAGCACGAGCGGTTTGGCGGATGTCTCAAAAAACCTCCCCTCCATATAAATATATTTATTACATATTTAGACTAGGACACTTAGGACAGTTAGGACAGAGCCAGATACAAAGCGGATTCAGAACTGTCCCACAAACAATTTTCAATAGGACACTTAGGACACAATATATCCACGCTTATAAATTACGATAGTTGACCTTATCTGTTGCATAAAAACAACAAATATGGTATAGTGGTTTTGTTGTGGGGCAGAAGACGAGTTTTCAAAAAGAATGTACGTTTACAGATAACTTTGATTCTCGGCCGACCGGCCGACCAATCCCACAATACATATTACACAACTACAAGGAGCAAACATGAGTGATTACACAAGTGTACAAAAACTACGACGATTCGGTAACGCTAACCTAGCAGTCAAGTCGGAAGACCATGACGAATTGTTTAAGGTACTGGCATCGAAGTATGGTGGAGCAGTTGCTTTGAATTTCACTATTGCGTTGGATATTCCTGATTTTTTGGAGCGGTATGATTATGAGTCATACGCTGACTATTTACAGGAGTTGATTGAAAACTATGGCGAGGGAGAGGAGGTAAGATACAGAAAACTCGCAAACAAGATGGGTATCGAAGACGACGACGATTGGCAGTAATTTTGGTTTTCGGCTGACCGGCCGAAATACATATTGTCAAAAATTTGAGCATTGCAGGAGGTAACATATTTGTTGCACTTTGCAGATAGATACTTTACAATAATACTTTACATTAAGAAAAGGAGTTCATGTCTATGAATAGGAAACCATTATTCACTAAGAAGCATTACGAAGCTATCGCTGAGTTATTGCATGACAGTATCGAAAAGGGCGATATCGTAGTCAATCCGTCAGTAACGAAGGAAGAGTTGGCGGATTTCTTTTCGAAGGACAACGTCAATTTCAACAAAGATAGATTTCACGAGAGAGTCATCAGAGGGAGGGTTCAGTCATGATTGAAAACAATTTTATTGCGTTTGACTACAAATGCAGACTGTTGGGATTGACTCGCCAAAACAAGCGTAAGACTGAGTTGGCAAATCAGAATCTTCAAAAAGAGGTTCACAAAGTCAACACAGACTTATCGGCTGATGACCCTATCTACAAAGCAATCCGTTGTAAAAGACAGGACTTTATCAACTACCTTTCGGAGAATGTATTGGACTGGCACGGGAGTATCAAGCTAGTGTCCTTAGACGTTACATATTTCGAGAGTTTCAAGAGAGTTGTGGAGACGTTTGAGTCTGAGTTTTACGGACTTGTGGAGCAGTTTTTGCCTGACGAAGCAACGTACATGGCGATGATTCAAAGGGCAAAAGACAACGACCCTATCGGGTTTGAACGTGAGAAGTACCCGATATTCGAAGTCGCAAAGGAGAGGTTTTCTTTTACTTACAATTTTTCTGCATTATCTAATATGAGTGATGCGAGACTTGATGCAATCAATGAGCACAATGACTTCATCAAGAAAAAAGCAAAGGAAGACCATATCCGAAACCTTGAGCGAGTTGAAAAGCAGACTCAAGACAGGATAGCTGATTCTGTAAGACATATTATCAGATCGTTTTCTAGTCAGACAATTACCGACAAAGACGGCAATCAGATAGTCAAACCGAATCGGTTTCAAGAGTCGTCAATGCTGAAACATTTAGAGTTGGTCAAGATTCTCAATGCGTTCAACATTGGCAACAATTCCGTTATCAACGATATGATTTCTGATTTTGAGAAAGCGATATCTCCAATTGCACGAGACCAAAAAAATGATTTCGAAACATTGCGAGATAACGACGACACAAGATTGAAGATCAAATCAGATATGGAAGCAATTATATCTAAGTTCAAAATTTAATCCTCGGCCGATGAGCCGATTTCAAACTTTACAAGGAGCAATACATGAGCAGAGAATTTAAAACTCACGAAGTATCAATCAACTCTTTACCAACAATCATCATGGCTAACCCACATATATCTAAGCTAGTAATTGGTGGCGCTGGTCAAGGCAAGTCAACTGTCCTCAAACTACTTGAGGAAAAGTATGGCGACAAGTACAACTATTTATATATTGACTGTTGTACCGAAACAGTTCAGGACAACTTCCTGACTGTGCCTGACGTTGGTATCGGTAAACTCGTTACATGGTTGAACGAGCGTTGGAAGATTGACGAAAACAAGCCAATCATCATCATGCTTGATGAGGTATTGAAAGCATCTACTTCTGTCAAGCGAATCTTCACTCGTTTGATTCAGGAGCACAACCTCGGTGGCAAGCAGTTACCAAAAGATTCTCTTGTCTTTGGTACATCCAATCGTACGCAAGATGGTCTCGGAGATTTTATCGAAGCGCACGTTGGCAATCGTTTTTCAATTATACATTTGAAGAATGTAACTGCGAAGGAATTGATTGTGTATGGTACGAAACACAATTGGAATCCAAACTGTCTGGCTTTCCTATTACATAAACCAGAATGTTTGGCTGATTACCGAGAGGCTGGACAAGAAAACAATGGTTACATCATGAATCCGAAGCATCCCAACCGACAGTTTTGTTCGCCACGTTCGTTGGAAAATGCTTTTAGTGTTTACGACAATCGTGAAAGCTACAAAGATGAATGGCAACCTGTCGACAATCCAGACCACAATCTTAGGGCTATGCTCGGTGGTCTTTGTGGAGATGCGTTTCAAAACGATTTCATGGTGTTCATGAAACTCGTCAAAGATGTAATCAATCCGCAAACGATTATCGACGACCCTGTGAACGCTCCGATACCTACTGACCAGATGGCTCAGTTTATGCAGATACTTTCGTGTGTTCAGTTCGCCAAAGATGAGTCCATCGAAAATGCGAACAAGTTTTGGACTTACGTCAAACGATTCAAGGATGAGCAGATGATTTCAACATTCTGTTTTTCTTTGTTCCACATCGACAAGAAAATGACTAAGTCTTTGCGTGGTTACGATACATGGATGAGCGAAAACCATGACCTCGTATTCTAAGTTTCCCTTTAAAGATTGGTTACGGCTTCCGGGCCGTAACCCATTCTTATCCAACCAATTATATATTACATAGGAGCAACAATATGAGTAATTTCAAAGCTACTAAGTCTCTGGCTTCAGACCTCATCAAGATGCCTATTCAGGACTATCGCCCTCTGGTCAAGTCCAAAATTCAAGTAGGCAAACATCAAGGTCTGCGAGCGCTAACTCCGTTCAGTTATCTCGGCAAGTTGGAGGTTTGGTCAGTACCTTCTCTACCTGACGGAGCGGTTGCATTTACCGCATTTACCGACGGATGGAATGTATTTTTCTGCAAGGAGTTCCTTGATACTCTCACTCAAAAGCAAATCAACTTTGTCTTTTGCCATGAGTTGTGTCATATACTTTTGAAGCACGTCTTCATTTGTAAAAAGCTATTCAAGATTGATGCCGAATTGACTGCGATTTCTGCGGACTATCAAGTCAACGATTGGCTGGATATTCTTGACCCTAACAGAATATGTATTGAGTTCATCGATGGTTGTTTGCATGACGAATCTTTTAGAGGATGGTCTCCGTTGAAGATTTTCAAACATCTACAAAAGAAAAAAGAGGAAGCAGAAAAAGATGGTGGTGTATGGGAACCAGACGGAGAGCCAACCGACGAGATGCAATTCGATGGCAACTTAAATTCTGGTGGTGGCGATGGCGAAACAGATGAAAAGACTGTCGCAGAAAAAGCCAAAGATGCAGAAAACATGATGAGTCAACTCAACGACATGATCGCTCATGCAAAGCATTTGATACAAGAGGGTTCTCCAGAAGTCAACAAGATGATGGATTCTGAGATGGCTATCGAAGTCAAGTGGCAACCTATGTTTGAGGAGATCGTCATGCAATCGCAGTATGGAGCGGATGACCAGACTTACTCAATATATAATCCACGGAATGTTGTCAACGCAGATTTCTTTGAGGAAGATGTAATCTATCCGAGCGATTATTCCGAGACTGTCGGAGAGATTATCATGGCTTTCGATGCTTCTGGTTCGATTGTCGAAGAGACCAAAGTGTTTATTGAGCAAGTTCAGGAGATAATGGAACGATTGCGACCAGAGTCGGTTCGTGTTCTTTTCTGGGATACAAAAGTCGTGTCTGATGAATTATATCTTCCGAAAGACTATCAGTACTTCAAGGATATGGTCATGGTCAAGGGCGGTGGTGGTACTAACGCTCAATGCGTACCGCAATACCTTGAAGACAATCCTAATATCAATTGGGAAGCGTGTGTCTTTTTCACAGACGGAGTGTTGAACCCGATTGATTGGAGTCCTCACAAACCTGTTTTGTGGTTGGTTGTAACACAGGATGGAACGACAGACTTCAAGCCAACACAAGGCAAGATGGTTCCATACATCCCAGAAAAAAACAAACCGGCCGACTAGCCGATAACTAAATTTATATTATAGGAGCATTATTATGTCTACACAGTTAGCATCACGATTCGGAGATATATCAACAAAAAATATGTACGAGATTCCGCCACAATACATTTGTAAGTATGGTGTCGGCACACAGTTTTTGAGAATGGATGTCCAGTCTTTTCTTTATGGTTTCCGCAAGAAGTATGCGAAGCACAAAAGTTTCAGGTACTTCTTCATGGGTACGAAACAAGAGTTCGAGAATACTTGTTTGAGTTTGGGTATCAAGTTTTCTAAGGTACATCCTGATATTTCGGTCAAGCGATCTAGGAGCAATCTTCTAGGAGATGCAGTTCGTGAATTATATCATTACGGAGTATCGAAAGATTACCCCAGTACTGGACAAGTCAGTAAAGAGAAATTTTTATTCGAAAACATCAAAAAGAAGGGTAACGATTTTACTGTGTCTTTTGCTCAGAATTTTTACAGGTATCTGTATTCAGGAAAAGGTGGGATAACGAGTAAAGACAGAGTGGGTAACGAAAAAACGAACAGGAATGGTTGGCTTTTCCCTCATCCCGATAGGCATCATTTTCCGAATGAAAGTATAAAAGTTCATTGTCCTGATTATTTGTGGCTTGATAAAAACCCAGATATGACAGGCATACCTACAAAGGAAGATATCGAGAGCCAATACAATGTTTTACCGAATGGACTACCTTTGTTCCTTGTTCATGACGGAAACATGGGGATGATTATGCAAGATGTATTTCGTATGGGAGCGTTTGCTAATGGAATACCTTGTACGCCCGCCCCATCTTACGCTAGTGAACAACCGAAAGGAGTGCTCGATCATTTGACTTCTTCCATGAAAAAGCATGGTCTTGTTATTCGACCTCAACATGACTGGATGGCTACTACTGATAATGTGGGAAAAGCGGTGTTGATTGCGTTGGGATTCATGCACAACACAGACTGCATTGACTCTGTAAATTTTCTAGTTACAGATCAAGACTATATTCCCGTTTCGTTGTTACGAGTCAATCACAGTTCTATGTATCGTCCCGACTCAAGAGAAGGTAAGAGAAGGGGTGAGAGACAAACTACTACTCAATACTCTTTATACACTTGTAATATATCTTCTGATTCAAAGTTGAGAAACACGAGAGACTTGTCAAATTTGGATAACGACTTCTCATCATTCTTCAAGAAGATAAAGCACAGGGAGTTAGACGATAAGTCGGATTTCGTTCGCCAGTTTATACATAGCGCTAATCAAGGTTTGGAGTTGGATATTATTCAACCGATGACTACCAAACATATATTTAACCCGACCGACGACCAGATGAAAAAAGGTTCTCTGTATAGTCGTAGACTCAACGACAAGGAAGACTTACAAATCGAAACTGCATCTCGAGACCAAACTAGTTTTGATTTCGCAAGCCACGCCAGTAAAGACTACAAGCGATCAAGCAAGTGGTTGATTCTTCGTTTGCTGATTGACAACATGACTGACAGCATGAAGAAAAACATCAAACCAGATAGTCTGAAACTTATCGATGAGTTTGTAAGTTCCAAATCACTAGAATCTGCGTATACAAATACGAGCGTGAGTTTGGGCGGTAGTACCTCGGACATTCTTGAGTCATTGTTTGGGAAGGAACGCATACAATATATGTTTGAGGATGCTTTACCAAACTATCTGAAGCTGGAAGCAGACAACCGAAAGGTAAAACAAAGTTTCGATAACTACCTCGGCATACTTCCCCTGGGTAAGAATGGTTGCTATGGGTTTATGTATTTGGAGAGTTACAAAGTTGGCGTCGTAAAGCCTGATGACGATTTACGGAAAGACCAACTTTTGGTTTCGCAGAAATTTTTTGAAGAAAACATATCAAGTTTTCACGTTACTCCGTACGTCAATTGGGATGGTGGAAAAATGTTCATCCAGAGAGAACACAGCGGGCATGGCGGTGTTCCAAAATATGCTAGAGCGTATTATTTCAAGCATATTCCAGATATATCAGGGTTCGACAAAGATATATTCTCAGAGCAATTTACCAACCTCACCTTTTCGAGAATGGAAGGAGAGTTTGATCGTGATGGTTTTGTTGCCTACACAAAAGATGCACAGGGTAACAAACAATATCGAGGAGAAAAGTATCACACCAAAAATATGTGTAACTACATTCCAGAATCAGATATGGTTTTGTTTCATCAATTCTACAATAACGTCTATTCAAACGATTGGATTATTCATCCGATGGGAGATATTGCGACTGTGTTGAAGAAAAAATTCTACCACGATGAATTAGGGATTTATTGGTTGTTTGCTAATGAGGATGAAGTTTCTCAGAGATGTTGGTGCGAACTCGATGGGTATGTGAGTTTAAATACCAACTAAATATATAATTCGGCTGATCGGCCGAGAACTAATCTTAATTAAAATAGGAGAACTATTATGTCAGAAGAAGTACAACGAACCGACAGGACAGTAACAGAACTGACCTTTGAATTTCTTGACGAACTCAGGGTATCAGACGATGCCCCAAATATGTTCGGAGCATGGCGAGACTTGATGGAAGAGTTTGGTTTTAACAAAGCTACCGCTAAGTCATTGTTGAAAGACTGGATGTATCTAAGAAGGGAGGGAAGTGAACAGTCTTGAATTATGTAATCAGTAGTCTCAAGAGTTGCGGGCCGTACTCCCTGTACGGCCGTGCTTCACAAATTTTTTATAATATGTAATTAGAGAAAGGAAGAATCATGCGTAAAGGAAAACATACAACCGCTCAAATAAATGACGTAGTAAAGTGGTGTCAACTACAAGTAGAACAGTTTGACGATTACGTTCGTGAATACTTGGACGACGACCGAGATGCAGAAATAGAAGAACCAGAACTTTTTGAAAGGTCTATGTTGGCAACCGAGGTGCTAGGTATTTTACATGGTAAGTTTATCGTTAATAAACAGCATTATCTTACCGAGATAAAAGAACAAAATAAAAAGTAAAATCGGCTGACCGGCCGAGAACTAATTTTAGGCAACCCATAGCGGTTGCCTTTTTTTTGTCTCCCTTTGTCCCTTTTTTTAAATTAAATGCTAAACTAAAAATATGGTTGAATCTCCTTGCGTTGGTATTTGCGAATTAGATAATGGTATCTGTATCGGTTGCGACAGAACTGTTGAAGAAATATATAACTGGGAAGAAATGACCGAAGAAGAAAAAATAAAAGTAATCGAAAAAAACATAAAATAATTTAAAAATAACTGGTATCAATTTTATTTTTTATGGTACTATTTACATAAGGAGTTTACATTGTTACTGAGTGCATACAGTAAGGCTTATCGGACATGGGCTAAATGTAAATTCCTTACTTAGTTGTTCCTATGTAGAGTAGTGAGTCTTTTTTAGAGTTTCAGACTTCAAACCAAAACTCTATTTTTATAAAAATAAAAATATGAAAAAAGAAATTTGGGTTGAGTTCAAAAGAAAAAAATCTCTGGTATCAGAGCCGAAGATTTGTTGGAAGTTTGTCATGTTGGATTCTATGGAAAATAGTAGATACGACAGGCTTAATCATTTAATAGTTACACAAGATAAAATACCAAAAAAAATTTTTATGAAACTAATAGATGCTTCTTTCGGCAATTATTACAAGCAATTGAATAACGATAAATACCACGATATTTCAGTACAATGTTACTTATCCCATGACGAAATTATTGATTTAATAGACACAGTCGAGGGAGAAGTAAATGGTGTTACCGCCTAAAACAATAATTAAGATTGGCGACTGTAAAGATATATTACAGACAATGCCTAAAAAATCAATTCAGGCAGTTATTACATCTCCTCCTTATTATGGACTAAGAGATTACGGAACAGGTAAATGGGTTGGGGGAGATTCAAATTGCCCACACAAAAGAACTACAAAAATAGGAAAGACTGTAAAAACAATCACAGGGCATCAAGGTATGTACGATCAAGGTTCAGTAGTCGGGGACGCTATCTATAAAAAGACTTGCCCGAAATGTGGTGCAGTCAGAGATGACCAGCAGTTAGGGCTAGAAGAAACTCCTGAATTATATATTAGTAGCCTAGTAAGTGTCTTTGCTGAAGTGCATCGAGTATTAAGAGATGATGGAACTGTTTGGGTAAATCTTGGCGACACTTACGGCAAAGAAAAAAATTTAATCGGTATACCTTGGAAGTTTGCATTTGCTATGCAAGAGTTTGGTTGGTATTTAAGACAAGATATAATTTGGCACAAACCAAACCCTATGCCTGAGTCTGTAAAAGATAGATGTACAAAAGCGCACGAATATATTTTTCTATTTAGTAAAGATAAAAATTACTACTTTGACAACGAAGCTATAAAAGAACCATGCAAGTACCCTAACGACGATAGAGGCTCACGAGGAGATGTGAGACGAGGTACGAAGATGAACTCTATGTCAGGTAAAAATGGTTTGAAGAAAAACAAAAGAAGTGTTTGGACTGTTAGCACTAAGCCATACAAGAAAGCGCACTTTGCTACTTATCCGATAGACTTAATTGAACCATGTGTGTTGGCAAGTTGCCCTCCCCAAAGATATATTTTAGACCCATTTGCTGGAGCTGGTACAACGGGGTTAGTAGCAAAAATGCACAACCGCCATTCGGTAATGATAGAACTTAACCCTGACTACAAAAAACTTATAGAGGAGAGAATCCGGGATGATTAAAGTATCTTACATAATATGTATTTTCACGTCTGCAATCTTAACGTACTTTGCAACTGTCAGTAACATAGGTCATATAAAATCTATGTGGGAGACTGCGTATAAGATGGGATATGGAGATGGTAAAACTGTCGCAGAAGCCCAGTATGTTTGGACTGATGAAAAGTTGCGACAAGAATGTATGTTGTTACATTTTGAAGCAGATCAAGAACGAAGAGAGAGATTAGGATTGAAAGGACTTGGGGAATGAAAAACATAAAAGAATATATAGAACATACGTCTGAAAGAAAAGTGAAACAAGTTGGTGGAGATCATTACACTAAAAAAGGTTTGCAACCTTGGGAAGTACGTTTGGCTTGGGCTTTAGACCCTTGGGCTAGTGATGCTCTAAGATATATTTCTAGGTTTACAGACAAAGGCGGAAAAGAAGACATAGAGAAAGCTATTCATTGTCTTGAATTTATTTTGCAAAATTATGATGAGATAAAAAGAAAATACTATGGCAAAGACTCCAGAAAAGAAAGTTAAAGAATTAGTAACACGTCATTTAAAAGAACTTGGTTGTTACTATTTTTATCCAGTAACAGGTGGGTATGGTAGAAGCGGAGTACCTGACATAGTTGGATGCTACAACGGAGTATTTTTTGGTATTGAGTGTAAAGCGGGTAACAACAAACCAACTGCTCTCCAATTATCTAATTTGGAAGCTATACGAAAAGCAGGA
>Ga0160423_10005069_pt1 | contig 10773 bp, 8 predicted proteins | sample CRUFie14St8metaG_FD_108191 | JGI IMG/M metagenome (GOLD analysis project Ga0160423, IMG submission 108191) | Marine microbial communities from the Costa Rica Dome - CRUD Field 142mm St8 metaG | ecosystem: Environmental > Aquatic > Marine > Oceanic > Photic zone | place: Costa Rica: the Eastern... | reverse complement strand
TACAGGCCAGTACTCTTCATCGATTTTGAATTCTAACATCTTAACAGAATTTTCGAATCCAAATATATTGAAAATGACGATGAGATGATTGAGAATCAATCGTTCTCTGAGTTCACCATTTTTGTAGTATCTTCTTAACAGTCGTTTTAAGTATCTAAACCTTCTAAGGTCTTCCATGAATTCTTCCATGGATGTGCATTGAGGGTTATCATAACACTGCATTGCAAACATGGTGAAGTTTTCATCTGTCAACTTCTCAAATAATTTCATAATTTATATCCTAGTTATTATACTAGTATATAGGTGAATTGTAAGAAAAGTTATTTAATTTCTGCAACGACTTTAAACATTTTAGTAGGAAGTCTTTCCCACTCGACATGCATTTTTAGGTCTGGGCCTTTTGCAGAGATGAAGTCGTCTTCGATATCGTCACCACTTTCATCTTTACCTATTCTACCACCATATTGTGTAATAGGTAGGTCTTTAGAACCAGAGTCCCCAACTTCTTCATCCAAAGTTGGGTCAAACTCTATTCCAATTTGTTCTACTTTTCTATACAACTGTTCCATTGCAGCTTGAACACTGATATGTTCTCTATCTGCAATATCACCTATCCAAGTGTTTAATTTATTTAAAGCACTAGAATCAGATGCAAAACGATGTAAATCATCAGTAGGGACTCGTCCCTTGACATCTTTTGACATATCATTATATGCTTCATCAATGTATTTCTTGAATGTTTTCATAATAATTTCCTATTAGGCAGCTACTGTAATTGTACCAGCTGCAGTTCCGATTGAAGCTGCACTAGTAATTGTTGCATTACCACCTTCTGCTCTATCAACAATTGTTCCACTGTTAAGTGCTAATGGATTTGCACCAAAACTTAATACATCACCTGCGTTTGTGGCTGCATTAGCAGCTCCGATTGCAAGAGAGAATGTAAGTTTGTTGGTTGATGAACCACTTGCATATGCAAGTAAATGTGGCCCTCTACCAGAACCAGAACCTTGGTTTCCATTAGTTACTGATAATGTAGGTGTTCCACCAGAAGTATTAACTGTCACTTTCTCATTGAAAGTCACTGTTGCTGATAAAGTACCACCATCTGATTTGTCAAATGCTGTTGATACCCAATCAATACTTGTAATATCTGCTTGACCGATAGAAGTTGCAAGTTCTCCAATTGCACAGAGAACTTCTTCTTGATGATTATCAGATTTTTTGAATACCCAACCTCTTGGTGTTGCAAAGGTTAGTTTTTTTTCTGCAGCTGTCAACCACTTAGGTTTTGACTCATCTGCGTCTGAATTACCCCATAAAGACATAATTATCTCCTCATTTAATAGTTCCCTGTATGAGAAACTTTTTTGTTTATACTATTGTATTTATAACTTTTGATATCTTAGTTACCCCAATACGCTCTTAATTCTGATTCTTTTTCTACTTCATTTACAAAATCCATATTGATTTCATCTTCAAATACTATCACCAATCCACCCCATAGTGCAATATATTCACCATCTGCTATCTCTATAGGTGTAGGTTCTGCAATACCATATTTAGAATGTAAATGAAATGGATATATACATTCTGGTCTTGGCCCACCTATATTTTTGGATTGTAATACTAACTTTGGAAACTTTTTACCTTCAAACCAATCACCTATTTTCTTAGGATTATTCCTAAATGCATCTAAGTATTCATTACCTGTATAAGGAATAGGAAAAGTATTGTTTACATATGGTCTACAATTATTTTCTAAAAAGTAAAGTTCACCATCTTCTCCTAACATCTGAGTAATACTTCCTTCGTATGTACCACCTAACTTTGCAGCTTGATTGAGATATTCTACAACATTATCTCTTACCATCTTATCAATGTCTGGTTCAAGTTGACTTATAGTGGTATTTGCATACCATACTTGAGGATTAACATTATGTATTTGTTTTGCTTTAGATTCATCACATGACTCAGAAAAAGTAAATGCCCATTTACCATCTGACATTATATATGAGATATTGGTTTCTAATCCTTTTACCATCTCTTCAATAAAATATGCATAGTTAGCTGAATGATTCATTCCCCCAAATAAGTGCCTATCTAATGGAAATGCTAGTAAATTATCTTGATGTGATACAATTGTAGCAGATGTCCATTTATTGGATGGTTTAATAATAAATTCATTTGGTAAATCACTTACATCAATTTCTCTATGATTATCACCAGTTTGTAATATTTTAGGTGTTTTCATACCACAATGTCTTGCAAAAGTATTTGAAAAGATTTTTTCTTGTTCTAATTTTATTGCATCTGGACTTGCAGTTACAAAATCAACACCCCAGTCTTTCATATGCATAATTTCATTAAAAGGTGGATAAGTGTTTATGACTAAATCTATTTTATACTTTTCTAAAGCAATTTCAAATCTAGGTATCATCCACTCTGGTAAACCATTACCAACTTTTTCATAGGTTGACATATCAATAAGATGAGACCAAGGTTTTCCACCAGCCCAACATTGATGAGGTAAATCATCAATTGCAATGATTCCAAATGATTTTAAATAATTAGGTGAGTAGTTTTGATTAGTATAGACTGTATGTCCATCCTCTGCAAGCTTCTTCATAAAATGAAGATTATGGTGTTCCATTTCAACGAATAATATGTTCATAATATATAAATGTATTTAGTCGACTGTTTCTGGTACTGGTGGTGCTTCTGGTGGTTTGTTAGGGTCATCACGAGTTTCCATATAAGGTCTTGGAATTATCTCTGGTCTTTTTGCGTTATCATGATGATATAGTGGATGATGAGCAGGCCAACCCATACTTTCACCACCTATTAATCTATAAACCCAAGAATGATTATCCTCTAGGTCAAATCCAACTTGTCTCTCTTCTTGATAACTCATTCCATATTGTAAGAAAATATCATAAGCAGAACCAAATCCTGTTAGTTTATGTCTATTTTCCCAGAGCATTTTTTTCTGTACAGTACCATGTATTGCAGAATATGCTCTTTCAAATCCATGGTCAAGTATTGCTTGATAAACCGATTCACCATCTTTGTTATCCCATGTTGGTGCAATTTCTGGTTCATCAAAATACCATGCTTTAGTTCCTTTTGAATCTGGTTTTCCTAAAAAGATATCAGTCCTCATGGTTTTTTCTTGCCAATTAGATAGACCTACAATTTGTGCAATTGGGCCATTATCAGTTGCAGTATTAATATAAGCTCCACTTGAGTCTTCTGCAACATCACAAGGCATAAATGCTCTAAGACCTATGAGTTCTTCATCTTCCCACCACATTTGCCAAAATGTTACATGATGTTGTAACCACTCCCAAATTCTATCTCTAAATTGTTCTTTATTTTCAAATACTAATTTAGGGTCGTAGTAAGTATATGCTTTATGTTCCCAAAAAGCATTCATATTTAAATCAAACAATTCTTTAAATTGTTCTTCTGTTGGTTCTATTCTTGTTGTTGCTCTATATGCCATAATATATTTTCCTATTAGTATCTATAACATCCCAAGAAAATACCATCTGAATGTTGTTTAGTAGATTTGGTTGCTGCTGATGGAGTATAACCTACCCAGCCAGGATTATTTGCTTTTCCTAAGAAATTACTAAATTGACCATGACCACCTTTAAAACAAGTTATAGATACATACCAAGCACCTTGATAAATTGTAGATACTGGTGATTGCATATCGCAAGTTGTTGCGTTCGATTGGGCCGTATAATGTCGGAAATTAGCAGTACTGGGCCCAGTGTTAATACCAGTAAGTCTTGTATTATGTCCATTTGACCAAAAAGAAGATGCAGTTATAGTAACAAAGAATGGTTGTCTGTTACCATTATATTGAGTATTCGCATATGTCAGTATAGTACTAGAAGAACGACCACCAGAATCAGATGCAGTGTTGCTATGGTTATATTTGACTCTTTGGACACGAGCAATACCAGTATTAGGCCCTTTAATAACAAATGTATGAAATTGATATGTCATAGTGGTACTATGAAATGGATTAACTCCAACCATGGTAGCACCAGATGCATTACAAACTGCACTATAAACTGCAACCCAAGAATCAGTTCCAGATTCATTTTTAGTTGGGCCGTAATGAGTCGATACTGTTGCAGAGACAGCACTGTTTCCAGCAGTTCTAAGATATATTGGGCCGTAACTACTAAAAGTATACATAGTTCCACCACCAGATTGAACTACTACAACAACTCTATCACCAGTTGTACATACTGTATTTAATTTGATATGTGTCCATTGATTATTATGGTATGTTTGAGTAACACTATATGCCATCTGATTGACTCCAGTGTCAGCTTGACCAAGATATGGGTAACTTGTGTTTACCCAATCTCCTATTATATTATCTAGGTCAGGAGTTGCTTCTTTTCCTGTGGTGGTTTGATGAGCTGAACTTGTGTCACTTCCATCAGCATGAAACATTGCATGTTGAGCTGCACCACCACCAACACTCGGTGAACGAACTGCTGTGTAGGCATTACTGTATCCACCACCTACTCCACGAGTTTGACCACATGTATCTGTTGGAATTGGAAAGTCAGTTATTCCAGTATATCTTCCTATGTTCAGATTTGAAACTAGTCCAGTATATGGACTATTTCCACTATTTTTATATACTAAAGCTGTATTAGAAGGTGCTGAGCCAGGAGTACTACTTCTATATCTCCCATGCATTGGGCCAATCAAACATGGGTCTGCTAAAGCAACATTTCCACCACCAAGTGTAGAACTTCTTCTGGCTGAAAGATAATATTCACCAGTTCTATAAGCATAATTTCCAGTATTGTAATAGTTTGGTGTAGATGTACCTGTAGTACGATTGAAAACTCCTAAGTCTGAAAATTTAACAGCTCCACTATTGTTTTCTTTCATGTTACTTCGAAAATCTGACATTTTGAGGTCAGACCTTTGGTTGTTATTAAACATTGCCATTATGTCATACTCCTCTTAATTGCACCAAGAGCTTTCATAAAAGATTGTTTGTTCTTTCCTAGTAGTTTGATTAATTGTACTCTCATTTGTGGTTTTACTCTATCTAATGCCATGTTAATTAACTTTGCATTCTTTTGAGTTACTTTAATTGTTTTACCATCATCTAGTTTTACATCACTTCCAGTTCTTAAATCTTCTGCACCTTTAAGTTGTACTTGAAGGTTTTGGTCTGGGTCGTTTGCACGAGGGCCCAGTTTCTTAACTCTATCTCTCTGTTGGATAAAGTCCTTTACATTTTGTTCTATATCTTTGTCTGGATTCCAGTCAGTATATTTACCAGCACAGACTGCTTGTGCAAACTTTTTACTTGCAGTTGATGAACCTCTTGCAAAGTCTACAATCTTATTTATTGCATCTTTGAAGTCTTTTGCCTTGTTTGCAAAATCTCTTATCTTATTATTTGCAGATGGACTATTTGCACCGAAGTCATGGAATGCACGAGCTTCATATGCAACGACTTCTCCATATGTTGCATGATAATCTTTGGTATATTTAGATTTTGGCATAGGTTTCTTTCTTGCTTCCTTATCGCCAGGTGCATCTTTGTATGAACCTTTACCATCATTCTTTTTAAAGTGTGCATCTCTCTTGGACTTAGTAGATTTCTTAAGACCTTTGAAATACTTTGCTGGTTGAGTTCCTTTTCTATCTGCAATATCTTTGTCTTGAGGTTCTCTCTCTTCGTTTCTTTTTCTAGGTTCAGTTCGATTGTACTTTTGAGTCACGATTGATAGATTTGATTTGTCGTTATTCATAGGATTATTGTCCTTATGATGGACATCTTTATCGATAAGTTGTTTTGAATCTTTGACAGATTTGACTACATCTCTTCGAGCTTTATTTCTACCAGCTCTTCTTTTCTTTTGTTCTGGTTTAGAATGGTAGTTTTCGTATTCTTTTTTGTAGTTCCTTTCTTTGAAAGTCTCCATGACGACTCCTTAGAAAGAACTTATAACATCTTTGTGATTTGAATACTTACTTGATGATTGTCTCATGAGATTATCATAGATTTGATTTCTAGTTCTCATTAAACCTTCTGGCATGTGACCTAATGCTTTATGAGTCATCATGATACCTTTTAATGCTTCTAGTCCTTTTTTATCACCAAGAAGTTTTGCAAGGTGCATTAATGAACCAGTATGGTCATTTCTATCTGTCATTTTTTCAATCTTTTTGATATCTGCAGCTGACATTTCTTTTTTCTCTACAAGTTCTTCAATACCTTCTTTGATTTCTTCTATCTTTTGATGCCATTCCACTATTTCATCTGTACCTTCTTTATAAAAGATTGCTTTCTTAGTCACTGGGTCTAATCCCATGTACTTACCTTTTAGAGAAGGCATCTTAACACCAATGTCTCTTAACATTGCAACCATTTTGTGAAGTCTTTCCCAGTTTGCTGGAACATGTTTTTGTTTCCAAATCTGTCCCATTAGTTTATCAATACTTTTCTCTGGGTCATTTTCATCAAATGGTAGTTTAGTCATTTTTGCCATCATCTTACCAAATGTTTTTAGTTTGATAACATTTGCTGGTGATAGGTTTTCAATCACTACATGATGACCTGTAAATTCTGTTGATTCATTTGCATGTCTAAGTGCAAGTTTAACTGCTGGATGTCTTGACAATCCTTTCTTAAACTTCTCAATCTCTTTGATTGCATAGTTAGTTGCACCACTTAAATCAAGTGCAAGTTCGATTGCTTTCTTAACTGACTTATCTCTTGCAGCTGCTTTCTGTTTTGGATTATCTCTGTAATATTGATTAATCTCTGAACCTGTAAGTTTAGATTTACCCATTTTAGATAGTGGGTCTAACTTACCATCTTTAACTCTTTCTTCAAGACCTTCTGGTAAAGGTTTAACACCTAGTTGTTTGAACATCTTTGCTAATCTTTTTGCCAAAGGATTATTAGGTGCAAGTTTGATTTTATTATCTTTACCCATTGCAATCATAGTATTTTTAAATCCTTGAGGATTTTGTTTTTGCATTTCCAATGCAACACCAACACCAGTCATGTTAAGAAGTTTTGCAATACCATATTGCATCATCTTATCACCACCAGTTTTAAAGAGTTTGTCAATCATTGCACCAGCAGATGCTTCAGACATCACATCTTCTTTTTTCATCTTTTGTTGAATTATCATTTTAGTGTTAAGTTTACCAATCATTGATAGGATTGTATCTCTTGCTTTAAGAACCTGTTCGTAATCGTAATTGTGTTTTGTGTTTTTAAGTTCTTTATCACCTTTGTTTGCAATTGCTTGATATGCTTTTAAAACTTTTTGCATATCTTTAGAAACTTTTTTCATTGCATCTACTTCAACTTTTTGAACCTCATCAAGTTGTGTTTCTTCTTTGATATCACTAAAATCTTTTGCTTTTCTACCTAATTTAAATCTCTTTTTAACTTTCTTTTTTGCACTTCTGATTTTATTTGCAATTTTTTTAAATATACCAGATATACCTTCTTGGATAATTTCATCTTGATAATCGTATGACTCAAACACTGGTGGTTCACCAACTAAGTCTTGAATTGCAAGATACAATTCATCTCTGGTCATTGTATCACCAGCACCAAGTTCTCTTGGAAGTTTATCGAATGCTTTTGACATGACATTCCAAAGATATCCAGAAACAGCATATAATTTTTCTGGTTCTTTTTTGAAATCAATACCACCTCTTGCAAGTGCTTTTTTGTACTCTTGTTGTAAGAGTAGATTCATTTTTAGATTTGCTTCTTGAGCTGTTTTTACTCTTTTATTATCTTCACCTGTTAAGAATGCAAAGTAGTAATCATTGGTTCTAACTGGATAACCAAGAACTAAAGAAGTTTTTAATTTGTCATTAGGAAAAAACATTGGAACATCTTTTTCATTATCCATTATCCATTTCTTTTCTTTTGCATCAAAACCAATTTTATCTGCATATGTTTTAAGTGGCATTGGTTTTGAATATGATTCATCTAACATGTTGTCATCTGGATGTACAATATGTGCAAGGTCTTGGTCGTGATTTAACTTACCACTTTTCTTTTTAGATATAAATGCATTGACTCTTGCCATGCCCCACTGTTGTGGAGTAGTTCCTGGCCTATGACCTGTTTTCCATGCAGCCATTCCACGATTATAAACTTTTCTTAATGTTCCTACTGAAATACCAGATTTCTTTGACTTATCTGCTAATGCACCTTCTTCTAGTTCACTACCTTCCATCATCTTCATGAGAGGTTTGTCTTTTTGGATATCTTTAAATAAGTTATCGATATCATCATGACTACCATCAAAGTTTATAATATTATCATCTACAAACTTACCTTTTCCAACCATCACATGGTTAGATGAATGTGTACCGAATGTTATTTTAACTTTTGGATGTTTTTTAAAATAATTTCTTATTAATGCATTTTGAATCTTTTTCTTATTTTTGTTTGGTACAGAGAAAACAGCTTTTGATTCATCAATATATTCTAACCATTCATTTATTTCTTCGTCATAAGATTCTTCGATGAGAGAGTCAATCAACTCCTCATTTAAGATATCTTCATTGGGTTTTGCATACATTGTTCTGTATGCATCTGCAACAGATGACAGAGATTTTCTGTTTCTCATATAGTCTGACATTTTATTTTCCAGCTTTCTTATTTGTGTATACTAAAGATTTTTCTTTAACATATCCTAATCTTCTAAGAGTTTCCTTAAAAGATTTACTTCTTCCATCATATTTCATCTCAGATGCATCTTCTTTTTTGTCGATTGCTTTTGAGATTGCTTTTCTTTTCTTATGTAGGAATTTATCAGATGAATCAACATCACCATCGTTATCGATGTCTTTGTCTTTTCTATCTTTAAACTTTTTCTTAACTGCTTTTTTGTCTACTTTATCAAGTCCTTCACCATCGTCTGACTTATTATTAGATGCATCTTCTGAATTACAGTGAGCTGCATTTAAATCTTTTTTAAGTTTTTTCTTTCCTTCTTTATCACCCATGTCGTTCATTTCACCGACTGTACAAGGGTATTCTTTACCACCAAACATGAAGGTTTTATCACCATTTTCTTTTGCTTTTCTAGCTTTGAGGATAAATTGTTTCTTATCATCTGCAACTGCTTTTTTAAGTTCTTGCAGTTCTTTTGTGAATGCTTCTGCAACTTCTGGTTTTTCCTGTAAAGGATAATTGTGTAATGCAGCCTGTTTCTCCATACGAGATTGTGGTGCTTGACCAGAGTTAAGGACTTCCGAGACCGCATCAGCAACAGATGAGGTTACTTTATCAGTCCCACTGTTAAATTTTAATCTATCTTTTATATCTGACATTGTGGTCTCCTGTTAAATCTTTCCTATAGTATTTATATATATCAGTAATTCTACTGTTTATCTTTTTGGTTTTGTTTTTGTCTAAACGCTGCAAGTCTTTCAATTTCTGCTTTTTTGACTTTTGGCATCAATCTTTTTGCAAGTTTTGCTATTGCACCTTTCTTTTTATCAAGTTTTTTACCGATTGCTATCCTTGCACCAATTGATAAATCACCTTGTGCTTTACCCCCAGACAATTTTTTAAAGAGTATTGACCTTGCTTGTTTTTGTGCTTTAGTCTTTAATGCTCTTGGGTCTTTCATTCTTTTCTTTTTACGAGCTTTAGTTCTTGCAATTTTCTTTGCAAGTCTTTTCATTCTCATTCCTATCTGTCTTCTTTGAGTCATATTAAGTACTTCAAGTTGAAGTTGTCTTGTTAACTCAGATTGGAATCTACCTTCTGCAACTTTATGTTGTTTTTTTGCCATATTCATAGCAGTTGCGTGCATTACCTCATTTGCCTTTTCACCATACTCTTTTTCAAAATAATCTCTTTTCTTTTTAAGGTCTTTATAAATCTTTTCTTTTGTAGCTAATATTTCATCTGATACTTCTTTTTTGTTACCATCTTTATCATACTTACCAGATTTTTTCTTTGCAATTGCAATTGCAGCCTGTTGTGCTCGATTAACTCCTTTACCTTCATCCTGTTGACCTGTTTCTGTATTTTTAATTCTAGTCAATCTAAGTCTATCTCTATCTTTTTCTCTGTCGTGTTTCTTTTGCATTGCTTCTTTTTCTTTTGCTTGTCTATCCTTTAATGCATCACTAGTAGCATCTTCTGAAAATAATCTTTTATCAAATTCTGCTGGATGTTCATATGAAGCTGCAAGTGCAACATTCTTCATAGGTTTCATGGTTAATGCAGTCTTCCATGCTTTTGCCATTTTGTTATCTGGGAAAGACTTTACGAATGCTCTAAGTCTAGGGAAGATTTTAGTTGTGTTCTTTTCTGCATCTTTTAAATCCCCATCATTGTCTACAATAAAGAAGTTTGCACGACCAAATGCATTCTGGAATTTACCCATTACTTTTCTGACTTCTGCATGATTGTCTTTTACAATCTTGTCTGGGATACTTCTTTCTCTTTCTCTGTTTCTATCTAATGCAGTTTCTAAGGAAGTATTTACGAATACCATTGCAGTTTCGTAACCGAGTTTTTCTAATAAGACTTTTTGTTTTAATAATTTTTGGACATCTCTTGCAGTTGAATCTATAACGAGACCCATACGACCTTTGACTAACATGTCTTGTCGTTTTGCAGTCATAGCTTTTGCATGAACTCTGATTGCATCTCTTTGTTCTTCTTCATCTTCTGGCATCTTAAGTGAAAGACCTGCTTTCTTAAGACCGACCTCAAATGAAGAATCT
>Ga0160423_10005068_pt1 | contig 10775 bp, 11 predicted proteins | sample CRUFie14St8metaG_FD_108191 | JGI IMG/M metagenome (GOLD analysis project Ga0160423, IMG submission 108191) | Marine microbial communities from the Costa Rica Dome - CRUD Field 142mm St8 metaG | ecosystem: Environmental > Aquatic > Marine > Oceanic > Photic zone | place: Costa Rica: the Eastern... | reverse complement strand
TAGATGTGAAAAATATAAGATCTACAAAATGGGGCGTATCAGACTCAATTGCTGTAAAACTCTATCACGAGATTTACAGCAATCAATTCCAAATTAAAAACTAATCACCGGTTAGTTCGCCATTTCATACTAAAGGTAAGTAATCCTGATTTGATAGGTCTTATTATGCTGCTCAATCCTAATATTCTGAACTTGGATAAAGCTTTCTTGAGAGAAAATATTTACTAGCCTTCCTAGTGTTCGCAGATCATCAATGTTGAATTTTATAAGTTTTTGAGAATTCTCTTGATAAATTTGAAAGTTTAATAAGTTATATTTTTTGGAGATGTTAATTAGTAAAGAGTTAATATTCTCTGAGTTATTTACAAGCTGATTAAGGCTGATCTTGCTTTCAATTAGATTAAATCTATCTTCAACGTAAACATAATCATTCTTTGCATTATTTAGAAGCGTTCTATTGTCTGATATATTTAATAACTGAGATATCGAAAGCATACCCAAAACTAGCAATAATGAAACCATCATAACTTGATGATATTTTTGTTGATTTTTAAAGAAGGCTATAGCTTTATTAATATAGTTAATCATTTAAATAAACCTTAATTGAACCATTAAATTGATTTTGAACTTGGGCAAAATTTTCTTCAGTTTGTAAACCTAAAGATTTCAGTAAATTTCTAATAATATTTAATTTTTGCGAACTAAGTCCATCGAGATATAAAATGGCAATCTTTGCATCAAGATTAACCTCAATCTTGTCTAGCTCATCTACTTGAAAAGTATCAAATAAGCTTAAAACTCTATCATCAAAATAATTTTGATTGTTTGATATTTTCAATCCATTAATGAGTTGGTCTATTTGTGCTTTGGGATTAATTAGTCTTACAGATTGATTTCCCAGGCTTGAAAGCAGAAGTCTGGTTTGTTCAGAAAATGATTTATATCGAGATTCAATCGTAGTATTGATTGAAAAAGATATTAAAAAAGTAGTTAAAAGAAGAATAGCAAACTTTCTAAAGTCAGCCATGCTTATTACATCAAGAGATAATAATCGATTGAAATTAAATGGGGTTTTAAGAATATTTAATGCAGATGAATGATGAAAATGGAATTTTTGAACTAGCGAAGATAAATCTAAATCATTTAATGAATGGTCTAAATCTTTCAAAAACTCTAGTTCTTCAGAAGATACATCGATAGCATCTAGTTTTTTTAAGATTTCAGCATTTGATTTTAAAAGTGCATTAATTTTTTGGGCATGACCGCTGTACCCTCTACCATCTGCAAGCCGTAAAGAATAATGCGATCCAAAATTTGCAATAACATTTTTTTTCTCAAAAAAAATTAAGTAATCAGGCATGAAAAAGCATTTTCTTAAATTTGAAGTCTTGTTTTTGAGTTCATCTATCCGTTTTGATTCACCCCAAATTCCAATATTGTCACTAAATGAAGAGAAAAAGCTTAATTCGGATGGGTTTTGAAGTAATTGATCATCATGAAGTGAAAAAAACTTTGCTTTTAATAATGCAGCTTTGTCAGATTTATCATATCCATTAAGTGAACACGAATTGAGAAACTCGGCATTAAAAAAGATAACATTCTTGCTAACAGACTTATCATTATTAATCTCACTAATAGCAGACACCGTGGTCTTGTGAATTGTATTATTGTCGACTATAAATGAGTTATGGATGGTCTCAAGACTAGAATCAGTAAATATGTATCTTGTTTTCATAATTTATAACCGATCAATAATCTTATAGTTGAAATTATTTTCCTTTTTAATAAGGGTTTTAAAATTATACGAAAATCCTTGATAGTTTATTGTGCCACTAAAAAGAAAGATATTTGAAGAGATATCTAATGCAATTGGTAGCTCGGTTTCTTGCAAATTGAATACTTCTAAAAATTCTTTTATCGATGAGAAACCCTCAATAGGCGTTTCTTTGATCATCAAAGCAGCCTCATTCAAATTAGACTGACTTATAGCACTAGAAAGTAAATATTTATCACCATCTTGAAGACTGTTAATGTTTAAATAAAAATTTGAGCTCATTGGAATAATGCATAATTTTTTCCATATATCACGATTTTTAATTCTGTTTATACTTGGTATAGCAAGCAATTCAGACTTATTAATAAAAAGTCTCTTGGAGGTGTATTCTCTAGGATAATGCAGTTGACTTGCATAAAAATAATTCTCTGCTCCGCTATTCCTCGGAACATCATCATCATCCATCCAGTCAAGAATTTGATCAATGATTTGCTCAGCATCCAAGTAATTTATCTCATAATTTGTGAGTAAATCCTCAAAATATTTTATAGCTTTTAAGTTGTCTTTCGATTTACCTGCTTTAAATGTTATTAAATGATTTACATTAAAACAGTTTGAATAATCGCTTAAAGAGCCTTGAAGTATGAAATCATCAAATTGAAATATGAGATCCTCATTGAATATAGGATTTAGTTTATTAACGTTTGTATTTTTATTTAATTCTCGTTTAATAAAATTTAATAAAAACTTTTCGGACTCTATTCTTTTGGTATGGGCAATCGCATCAAATGAAAGATAACTCTCTTTACGAATATCTAAAAAGAAAGCCTTGCTCATTTCAGATGCAATTACAGACAGCATTAAAACTATAAGCATTGTAGATATAAGTACAAAGCCTTTTCTTTTTTTAAATAACATTGTCATTATGGGTCGCTAAAATTATTTCAAATACCTCCTCTTGGCGTTGAGTGATACTTATAGAAACAGCGTGAGGTAGTTTTCTTTTAGAAACCTCATCGTAAGGCCATACATTTAACCAGCGTTGTTTATTATGCGCACTAATTTGAATATCAGTAACCTCATTTAAAACAAGAACATCAAGATAATCATTAAAATCTGCAGGATTTATGCTTTTATATTCTCTTCGATAGAGCTGCTCATTTTCAATAAAATACAAAACTCTAATATTTTTTAACTCTAAATCATCATTTAAAAAACTCTTAGTAATAAAACTAAGCTGCTTTTCATCATCGTTCAGAAAAAGAGTTTTAAATGAACTCGTCCCATCAATATTAAGCATATCCATGTTTTGAATGAATCTAAAGTCATCCCGCAAAACTCCAAAAAAACTATTATATTTTTCTAGATAGTTTGAATTTTCCATATATAGATTTCTTTGAATAATTGAATTTTGCAAAATTGAAGTTGTAATAATTGTTATTAGTGATAGCAGAATTATCGAAATAAGCAGTTCAATTAAGGTAAATCCTTTTTGAAGTTTATCCATTTGCAATAATTGATTTGTATTCTGAAATTACTTCATCATTCAGGTTAATTCGAATGGTAATTTGTTTTTCATTTGGTCCAGCGACACTCATCTCTTCAAAAACTAGAAAAGTGTAGGAACCAAATTCATAGTTGAAAGATCTTGAGGAATTGATACGAATGGGATCAATGAAATTATATGAAGAGATTCGATTAATAATTATTTGTCTTGCAAATGACTTTTTTTTCATTAGCTCTAGATTAGCGTTATTGAAGGAAAGAGATTGAAATATCGCAAGCAGTGCAATACTTAATATTAAAATTGAAACACCTACTTCCAACAGACTGAAGCCTTTATGAAGTTGCATTTAATTCTCCAAATATGTCGTAATAAATTTTTTGATCTTGATCTAAAAATTGGATTTCAAGACCAGAGTTTCTTCCGCTTGGAAAAAAAATTATTAGAAATGATCTATCTTTATTCTCAAGAAATGTGTTGTTCAATGAATCAAAAGCATAATTCTTTAGAATAATATTCAAGTCAAAGTCTAGAATTTCATAATTTTTCCAAGAGCCATCATCATAGAAAACTAAACTATATTTCTCATTATTTTCTTCAATTGCTATTGGCTTTCTAATAAGTTGGCTTTCTTGCTTTAAGGCATTGAAGAGTTCATTGATTTGAGTGGGACCTCCCTCCTGATAGCCGCTTATAAAAGATGAATTGATAAATGGTATTAATGAAATTATTCCTATGATTAGCAGGACCAATAATAGCTCTATTAATGTAAAGCCTTTAGTTTGAGTTGATATCCCAGTTGCCAAAGTCTGCATCCTCACCAACACCCCCCTCGACACCGTCAGCGCCTAAAGTATAAATATCGTATGAAATATTATTGATACCAGGTGATAGATATAAATAATCATTGCCCCAGGGGTCCATAGGGACATCACTGATATAGCCATCTATAGGATATAAGAAAGGCCTTTTAAGATCTGTTGGAGGTTTTTTTAAGGAAATAAGTCCTTGATCAGTTGTGGGATATTTAAGTTCATTAAATTTGTAAAGCTCTAGGGCTTTTTCTATCTGAGAAATATCAGCTCTGATTTTTTCAAAATTAGCTCTTTGAAGGAATGGGGATACATTTATTGCTACAACTGTTGCAAGAATGCCCAGAATCACAATAACTGCCATAAGTTCGATTAATGTAAAGCCTTTTTTCATTACGATAAAAAAGAATTATTCATTTGCATAATTGGCAAAAGTATTGCCAAAATAATTAGTGTAATTATACCACCCATAATTATTAATATTAGCGGCTCAATAATGGATAGTAATGATGATCTGGAGTTATCAATTTCATCTTTAAAATAAAATGCTAATTTTTCAAACATTTCCAATAATGACCCTGATTGGAAGCCACTGGATAATAATTGAATAAAGATTTCAGGAAATATTTTTGCTTGCTTGATTTTATATAAAAAATCTTTGCCCTCGATAATATCATCTGTAGCGTCCTTAATAATTGTGCTGATGTAGACGTTATTAATTAACTTATTAGCATGGTTTAAGGATTGATCAAGATTGATACCAGATTTGAGCATTAAAAACATGACTCGACTAAACTTTTCTAATTCACTGATTAGTAAAAACCTTCCTACAAATGGGATTTTTAACAAAAGTTTATGTGTGTTTAATTCTCTTGAGGTTCCTGAGATATTTTTCCTATAGTAAAAGTAGGAACTCACAATAAGAAGAAAAATTACTCCAACAAATATAAATATATTATTTGAAATAAAGATCATTAAAGAAGTTAAGACAGGAAGCTCAATATTTGATTTTATAAATTGCTGCGTCACCTGCGGTAAAACAAAAATAAGAAGAGAAATTACAACCAATATAGAAAAACCAATTACAAGGATTGGGTAAGCCAGAGCCGAAAAAATTTTCTGTTTTATTGAAATTTCATCTTCTAGGTATTCTGATAGATTCTTGAAGGCTTCGGCCAAGTTACCTGAAATTTCTCCAGCGGCAACGAGTGAAATATAGGTCTGATCAAAGCTTTCTGGGTAATCAGATAAAATTAGATGCAACTGCCTACCTTGCTGTAACTCAGTACCAATATCATTAAATAAATCGCCAATTTTTGAGTTTGAATTTTTACCAATTGATTGCAAGGCTTTATCAAGGGGTATACCCGAGCCTATCAGCGAAGAGATTTGTCTGGTTGCAATAGCAACATCCTTTCGAGCTATTTTTTTACCTTTAGCTCCTTTGGATGTTTCTCTGATATTTAAAAGTAATAAGTTTTTTGATTTTATTTCTTGCCTTGCAGCTCTTTCGTTATCGGAGCGCAAAATACCTTTTAAAGACTTACCCTCCTCATTTTGAGCAACATATTGATAATTAGGCATCTGATATATTCTGTAACCTTACTATTTCACCAATGCTTGTGATTCCATTTTCAAGATTTAATTTAATTGATTCTTGGATGGATTGATTGTTTTGGAATGCATAGTCATTCATCATTTTTTCTGATGCGCCGTCATGAATCATTTGTTTAAGTGTTTCATCTATCTCTACTAACTCAGCAATTGCAAGCCTTCCGGAGTATCCTGTGAATGAGCATTCCTGACATCCACTTGATTCAAAATATGACTTCTCAGAACTTAAATTAAATCTTGTTAATAGATTTGTATTTTCTTCTGAGGGTTTCTTGCAATGATTGCAGAGCCTGCGAACAAGTCTTTGGGCTAGCACCACCCTAATACTAGAGGCTAATAAATATGATTCCACGCCCATATCTCTGAGTCTTGCTATCGCTCCGATTGCGCTGTTGGTGTGAATGGTAGATAAAACTAGATGTCCAGTTAAACTGGCTTGAATTGCAATACTTGCAGTTTCGGAGTCCCGTATCTCACCAACCATGACAATGTCGGGATCTTGTCGAAGTATTGACCTTAGCCCGCTTGCAAACGTGTAGCCGGATCTTGTATTTACTTGAGTTTGTCCAACTCCTGCGAGTGTATATTCAACGGGATCTTCGACAGTCAGAATATTTTGTGAATTGTCATTAATTTCCCGCAAACCAGCATATAAAGTTGTGGTTTTACCTGATCCTGTGGGACCTGTTACCAGAATAATCCCTTCGTTAGATTTTAGTGCTTTTCGATAATTAGCGTTCACGTAATCAGAGAATCCAAGATTATTTAAATCTATTTCAGCTGAATCTTTATCGAGCAATCTTAGTACCACTCTTTCACCATAGGATGATGGTAATGTCGAAACCCTCACATCAATAGATTGAGGACCGAGCGAAAGAGATACCCTTCCATCTTGAGGTTTTCTTCTTTCAGCAATATCTAACTTAGACATTATTTTTAATCGAGAAACAATTGGAGGTGACAATCTTGAATCCTGAGAAATGAGTTCTCGCATTACCCCATCTATTCTTAGTCTTACAATAAATGCGTCCTCATAGGGCTCAAAGTGAATATCTGATGCCTTTGCTTTAATGGCTTGGCTTAGAATGCCATTAATTAGTTTTATAATAGGTGCATCATTATTTCCCTGAAGTAGATCTTCAGACGGTGTGATCGTTTTAGCGTATGATTCAAGATCAAATGATTCGGAAAGCTCTTCTCCGATAGATTCCTGAAGTTTATCTTGTGAGTAAAGTTTAGTTAGGCCCTTTTCAAACTCATTAGGGCTACATAAGGTAGTAACAAAATTCTTCCCTGGGAATGCTGAGTAAAACTCCTGAATGGACAGTGAGCTTAGTTCATTTTCAGAAAAAATATGGACCTCACCATTAATATCTACTCCTAAGATTCTTTGGGACTTTGAATATTCGTATGGAAATAATGGCTTATGTTCCTTAGTGATTAACTGGTCCATTAAGGTTTTACAGTTAGATCTATAATGTCAGATTTCGCACCATCCAACAGTCTTGCAGCTTCAATATAATTATATTTCTCATTTGAAAGCTCCATTACATCATCGCTATCAAAAAGAATGGTTGGTCTAATGAAGACTAACAGATTGCGCTTAACTCTTGATTGAGATGATGTCTTGAAGAGGTTGCCGACTACCGGGATGGCCCCTAAAAATGGAACCCTCGATTCAGAGCTTTGAATATCGTCATCAATCAATCCACCAAGTACAATTACTTGGTTATTATCAACAAGTACGGTTGTTTCTATGGTTCTTTTGTTGGTAATAAGATCAGCGGTCCCGGTTAATGGACCAACAACCCCAGAAACCTCTTGGTTAATATTTAAAATTACACTATTTCCCTCATTGATCTGAGGAACAATAGAAAGTTTAATGCCCACCTCTTGTCGTGCAGTTGTTCTAAATGGATTAGCATTATTTGCGCCCAAACTTTCTCCAGTGGTAATTGGTATTTCTTGACCGATGACAAGATTAGCTTGTTCATTATCCATGGCAATGACCGATGGCGTTGACAATATGTTTGAATCTTGATCGTTTGCAATTGCGCTAATAATGGTTGCAAAGCTATCACCATTTGAATCGATGCTTCCTACCCCAGCAATCAGTCCCTGGGTATTAAGTAAAGATGATGCACCAATGTTTCTAAGAGTTACATCGTTACCCGACTCAGCAGCTGAGCCTGCCAGTGCCAACAAATCAGGTGAATTTGAATTTTGAAAACGAGTGATCCCTAATGGCACATCACCGTCTTCCCCACCTGCAAATACGGTTTCAACTCCTAGTGATTGTGCGGCTGTTTCAGATAACTCTACAATGATTGCTTCGACAAGTACTTGCGCTCTCCTGATATCAAGTTTTGATATAAGATTGCGTATGACATCTAAATTTGCTTGCTCAGTAGATACAATAATAGAGTTGGTTTTCTCATGGAAAGTAACCACAGGTTTTTCAGATGATTCAGAGTTCGAAAAACGTGCTGAAACAGTATTTAATATTGTAGAAACTTCTTCGGCCTTAGCATATTTTAAATAAATCACTGCGACTGAGCTGTCGTTCAGTGCATCCTTATCCAATGCCTCTAAGGTTTGAGTTATGTTAGTAGTTACAAAGTTATTTGCTGAAAGAATCACAGAATTAGAAGTCGGAAATGGAACGGCTATAAAATTATTAATGGTTGGATTTTCTTGAAGTTTTAAGCGCTCTAAAATCCTGACAGCCTCAATTGAAGATAAATTTTCAAGTTTAATGATTGAAATACCAGCAGAGTTATCTTTATCTAATTGATCTATCAAAGTTTCGATTCTCTCAACATTTGATAATTTATCTACAATTAGAATGGAATTAACAGAGGGAATACTAGATAGGTATGACTGCCTGCCAGTTATCGGTTTAAGCATTGGTAAAATGCCACCAGCAGAGCGATTAACTAAAGGAATGATTTTCGTAGAAAAGTCACCATCATTTGATATATCAGTATCATCACGAGTAGCATCATTTTCTGGCACTATTCGTACAATATCACCGTCAGAAATTGCTGAAAAACCACTAACCTGAATAGTTCTTAAATAGACTTCCCATACTTGTTGGGATGTAAGAATTGTATCTGAAAAAATAGAAACTCTTCCCTTAACCCTAGGATCGAGAATTAATGTCTTATTTGAAAAGCTAGCAACATCTTGAGTAACTTTCTTTAAATCAACGTCGTCGTAGTTAAGAATGTATGTCTCTTGAGCGCCAATAAAAAAAGGAATAAGTAAGGTAAAAATAGTAAATTTTTTAATCATTTTCTTTCTATTTTTATATACCTCTTTTGTCCTGACCTATCAAAGACTATCTCATCTGTGCTTACTGAAATAAGTCTGTAAGTATTATCAATTAGCTCACCCTGCTGTACAACATAATCAACATTATTTTTTCTTAGGACTACTGAACTGTTTTCTTTTCCAGCCCTGTATCCAACAATTGTATAGGAAAATTCATCATCCGATAATTGTGTAGCATTTTGATTAAGATTATCTTGAGAAAAATCATTTATTACCGTAGATGAGATGTTTATAGAAGAATATTTTTTAAATTTAGGAGCATTTATTATTAGATATAATTGGTAAAAAACTAAAACTGTAACCAGTAAAATTAGAAGATAAAAAACTATTTTCTTTGCTAAATTTAAATTTTCCATGATAAAAAAATGGGCTCTCCTGAACCCATATTAGAATAAATATAGTACTTTAGAAATTATATTTTAAACCCAATGAAATGGATGTACCGAATTCGTAATATGAACTTAAAAATTAAGTGCTTTGAACAGTGAACCAAAATCTAGATCCACGATTTTTTCTTGGCATAACTCCAACCTCACCGCCTAATTGGTTGACTAGATGTTTCACTATCGCTAGACCAAGACCACTTCCATCTTTCGATTCTGCCCTAGCTTTGGCAGTTCTGTAAAATCGATTGAATACTAGCATTGATTCATGCTCCTCGATACCTGAGCCAGTATCCATTATTGAAACCTTATAAAAGTTATCTTGTTTTCTGATTTTGATCTCAACTTCAGAATTTGGGTTGCTGTATTTAATTGAATTCTCTAGTAGATTGTTTAGTACCTGCTCCAAGGCTCCGTGGTCAGCTTTAACCAATGCATCGCCAACATAGTCAAATTTGAAATTAATATTTTTTTCAGCGGCTAAATTGCCCATGGCTTCAACCACCGAATTAATCTTATTTTTTAGGTCGATCTCTTCAAGGTTAAATTGTTTATCCCCATATTCAATTCTAGATAAATCTATTAGGTTGGTTACCATTTCTGTAAGCCTTTCAGAATTATGCAAAATTGCGCTTGTAAATCTTCTTGCATCTTTTGAGTTATCCAATGCGCCGTCTAAGAGAGTCTCAGAGTTTGCCCTTATTACGCTAACAGGGGTTCTTAACTCATGAGAGAGATTAGCAACAAAATCCCTTCGCATTGAATCCATATCGCGCAATTGAGTTTCATCATGTAAAACCAAGATAAATTCTTTAGTGCCTTTGGCTGTATTCATTTGGGCCAGTATCCATTTGTTTCCCATGTTGGACTCAATCTCAAACTCCATTGCATACTTGCCCTTTTTTTTGGCTTGATCAAACATTAACTTAATGGGCTTAAGCTTGATGTCTTTAATGTTTAGATTTATTAAATCTTCAATTTCAAGAATATTAAGTGATTCATCATTATTAAAGGTAACAGTTCCCTCTTCATCAAATACAACAATGCCCTGACCTAAGTCATTTAATACAGAACCAAATTGATTTCTTTGTTTGGCTAACAATGTCATTTGGTTCTTTAGATCTACTGAGATTGAGGATAGACTTCTAGCAACTGAACCGATCTCATCAACACGTTTAGTCGGTAAAGATTTAATAGTTTTCTTTTTCAGGTCACCTGACTCCAGTCTAGAAACAGCACGCTCAAGTTCTAAAAAATTCTCTCGTGTATAGTTTCCAGCAATGATGCCTGCCAATATTGAACCGATTAAAGCAACTACTAAAATTAAAATTACTGATGTATTCAGGGATCTGAAT
>Ga0160423_10005067_pt1 | contig 10776 bp, 6 predicted proteins | sample CRUFie14St8metaG_FD_108191 | JGI IMG/M metagenome (GOLD analysis project Ga0160423, IMG submission 108191) | Marine microbial communities from the Costa Rica Dome - CRUD Field 142mm St8 metaG | ecosystem: Environmental > Aquatic > Marine > Oceanic > Photic zone | place: Costa Rica: the Eastern... | reverse complement strand
TTAAATAATATTTTCCACTATTTGCTTTTACAATATATATTTTATCATAATTATTATTTGACAAATTTGGAGTATTATTTGATGTATTTGTTGTATTTGATGTATTTGATGTATTTGATGTATTTGATATATTATTTGATGTATTATTTGTTGTATCATTTGAAGTATTTGATGTATTATTTAAAGTACTTGATATATAATTTGAAGTACTTGATGTATCATTTGAAGTATTATTTGAAGATTGATAATTATAGTTATAACTCATTATATATTACATTAAAAATAAATTTTTATATCAAATAAAAATTTAAAAAAATGATTTTTTTTTATAATATATTAAATATGGTAAAAAAAAATAAAAAAACCAAAACTGAAGAAAAAAAAGAAAAAGAAAATCTAATAATTAAAGAAGATTTATGTTGTGGAAACAAAATTACTCATTGTCATCCAATGATTGGAACTTGTTGTAGTGATTGTTTTTATCAATATAATAGTAATCTATAATATATAATAATTTTGTAAATGATTTAAAGATTTTTTTTTAATAAATTAATAAGGCGGATTTGTCTCAACGTCTTTTAAGATAATTTTTAAATAAGTTATTAAAGAGAAATATATAAGATTAATACATTATAATAATATATAGAATAGTATTACACATTCAAATCTTATTTATTTTTTTTTATTTTTTTATTTAAATTATTATATTAATTATTTAAAAGTGATAATTTTATTATAATGATATTATGTGTGGTATTACAGGTATTATTTCAGATTCAAATATAAATTTGTTATTATATGAAAGTTTATTTCATCTACAACATAGAGGACAAAGTTCAACAGGTTTTACAATAATAAATAATAATAATAATATTATTTCTACTAAAGAATTTGAGTTTAAAAAAATTAAAAATATGAATAATTTAGAAGGTAATATAGGTATTGGACATGTTAGATACAAAACATCAGGAAATCTTTCTATTAATGAAATTCAACCTTTTATAATTGATAATATTGCTTTATGTCATAATGGTAATATTTCAAATTATGAAAAACTATATAATGAATATAAAGATTATATTGAAATTAATTCAAAATCTGATTCAGAATTATTTTTAAAGATATTTAATTATGAGTTAAATATTTTAAATTGTAAAATTTTAAATGATAGTCTAATAGTTAATACTATTAAAAAAATATCCGATAAATGTAATGGAGCTTATAGTATAATTATTATGATAAAAAATTATGGTTTAATTTGTTTTAAAGATCCATATGGTATTCGTCCACTTATATATGGTAAAAGAAATAATTCCTATGTAATTAGTTCTGAAAGTTGTTCTATAAAAAATATTGATTTTGATTTAATTGGTGATATTAAAGGTGGTGAAATAATTATTTTTAAAAATGATATTTCTATTAGTAAATATATATATTCAATAAAAATACAAAAACCATGTTTATTTGAATGGATTTATATTGCAAGAGATGATTCTATTATAAATAATGTATCAGTTTATGAATCAAGATTAAAAATGGGTGAATATCTTGCTAAAAAAATTAAATTTGAAATAAATATAGATGATATTGATTTTATTATACCAATTCCAGACACAAGCAGACCTTCTGCATTAAAAATATCTGAAATACTTAATATTCCTTATAGAGAAGGTATTATAAAAAATAGATATATTGGAAGAACATTTATTATGGATAATCAAAACGATAGAAAAAAAAATTTAAAAAGAAAATTAAATGTAATTGAAAAATATATTTCTAATAAAAATATTATATTAGTTGATGATTCTATTGTTAGAGGTAATACTATTAAACATATAATTAATTTATTATATAAAAATAATGTAAAAAATATTACTGTTGTTTCTTGTGCTCCTATTATTAGATATCAAAATTTTTATGGTATTGACATTCCAACAAAAAATGAACTTATTTCAAATAATATGTCATTAAATGAAATAGAAAAAAAATTAAATATTAAAAAAATAATATATTTATCTATTGAAGAAATATGTAAATCAATTACTGATTTAAATGCTAATATAAAAGATTTTGAATTATCTGTTTTTAATGGTAAATATATTAATTAAATAAATTAACTACTTAAAGATTATATTTTATTATATTGTAATATGCTAACAGCTATAAAATATAAAATTCATTTTAGTGCATATTGATTTTGTCGATTTCGTATAGTGGTTAGTACTTCACGTTGTGGCCGTGACAACCTGGGCTCAAATCCCAGAATCGACATTATAATCCACGATAGCTCAGTTGGGAGAGCGTCAGACTGAAGATCTGAAGGTCGAGTGTTCAATCCACTCTCGTGGCAATTATTATAATAATATATAACTACTTAAAGTTAAAATAATATATTAATATGTAAAATAATATATTAATATGTAAAATAGTAAAATGATTTATTAAAATAAATTATATATATTATATTATTATATATAACTACTTAAAGTTAAAATAATATATTAATATGTAAAATAGTAAAATGATTTATTAAAAATAAATTATATATATTATATTATTATATATAACTACTTAAAGTTAAAATAATATATTAGTATGTAAATCATCTAACAGCTATTCAAACATTCACTTATTAGAATAAAAACGATGATTGTTGAAATCCATTTTATATAATTAATAAACTAACAGCTATAATTATATTTAAAATTAAATGTTTATTGAATTAAGCTCCTATAGCTCAGTTGGTAGAGCGTCGTACTTATAATGCGAAGGTCGGCAGATCAAGACTGCCTGGGAGCACCATTCCAATATGGTCTAGTGGTTTAGGATTTCACGCTTTCACCGTGAAGGCCCGGGTTCAATTCCCGGTGTTGGAACATTTAGATATCTAACAGCTATTCACACATTCACTTATTAGAATTAAAATGATATCTGTTATTAGCTAACTTGCCCGAGTGGTCTAAGGGGGTAGACTTAAGATCTACTAGCTTCGGCTGCGTGAGTTCGAACCTCACAGTTAGCACAATTAATCATCTTACAGCTATTTAAGCCTTAATAGTAAATGTTTTGTATATTTCATTTCAAAAAATATTCAAAGATGATTGAAGTTCCTCGTTAGCTCAGTTGGTAGAGCGCTCGGCTGTTAACCGATAGGTCATTGGTTCGAACCCAATACGAGGAGTCCATTTTTTTTTTATTTTTAAAAAAAATACTTTAACATAAGTAACAATTATTATTTCTGTTATCTTTATTATTTTTAATAATTTCTTTTTTTAATTCTCTATTTTCTTTATGTAATTCTCTATTTTTTTTTCTTAATTCCTTATTTGAATTTAATATAATAGTATATTGATTTTTATAACGTAAATCATCTGAATTAAACATTTATATATTATTATTACAATATAAAATTAAATAATTTTAATATTTTCAATATTAATAACATTACGTTCTATATTATAATATAAGTTATATAATGTATTACTATCTACTTCATTTATATTATCTATAATTATATTATTAAATTTTGTATCATAAGGAGTATATTTATCATTTGTTAAATTTTCAATAATTTCAGAACTAACATATTCACATTTACTACCATTAGATGTTAGAATCGGAACAAAATTTTTATTATAAATCATATTATTATAATCTTTAAAGTTAGTAAATTTATATTTATTATTATAAGTCATATTCCAATTTTTAGTTATTCCTTGTGATAATAATAATTCAATCATTTTTGTATAATCTCCTTTATTATTAAAATATATAGCATTATGTAAAGGATGCCAATTATCAACAATAGTTCCTATATTTAAATTTAAATTAGAAAATTGTTCTATTAAACATTTCATAATATCTAATTTATTATTTCTAACTAATAAATGTATAATAGAACGTCCAGGACTTTTTCCTTTGTATTGATTAAAATTTTTTGATGATAAATATAAAATTTGTTCTTTACTTAAATTATTATCTTTAAAAACTTTATTTGATATAACATAATATATTTTATTTAATTTATTTTTACTATAAGTTTTAAAATAATTTATTATAGTAATATAATTTTCTAAGCAAAATTTTCTAATTTTTTTATTTACAAAATATATTTTTGATATATCAAAATTATTTTTATTTAACTGATCAAATATCATACAAAATATATGTTCATTAATTATATTGAAAAATTGAATAGAAGCAATAGGTTTTATTTTATTATTATTTCTTGTAATTTGTGCTTTTGTAGAAATTATTCTTCTTTTATTTTTTTTTATGTTATTTTTTATATAGTTTATTTTTTCTTCTATTTTTTCATTTTTCTTTTTTTGATATTCAATAATTTTATTAATATTATTATTATTTTTTAATTTTTTAATAATTAATTTACTTTTTATTTGTTTATTACTTAATTTTTTAATTAATAATTCATAATATTCATTTTCTTCATTAAGTTCTTTTTGCTTTTCTTTTTGTAATACAATATTGTCTTTAAACTTATTCAAATTTTGTTGTTCAATTTCTGAATATATATCCATTATTATTTGTAATAATACAAATAAATCATTTTAATATATATTATAAAATACTTAAAAACATAATTAGTATAATAAATTATAAAATATGAGTAACGTAACTCAAGATAATAGTGATGAAAATACACAAAAGCAACATATGAGCGTTTGTATTACTGGACATGTTGATTCAGGAAAATCAACAACAACAGGTCATTTAATATTTAAATTAGGAGGTATTGATAAAAGAGAAATGGCTAAATTACAAGAAGAAGCTGATAATCAAGGTAAATCATCTTTTGCTTTTGCTTATTATATGGATAAATGTAAAGAAGAAAGAGAACGTGGTGTAACTATTCAATATACAACAAAAAATTTCTTTACAGAATCTAAATATTATACTATAGTTGATTGCCCTGGACACAAAGATTTTGTAAAGAATATGATTCGTGGAGCAAGTCAAGCTGATGTAGCAGTTCTTATGTTACCTGCTGCTGCTGGTGGTTTTGAAATTGCTATACAAAAAGGAGATAGAAAAAAACAACTTATTGAAGGTCAAACAAGACAACATGCTAGATTATTATCACTATTAGGTGTTAATCAATTAATTGTTGGTGTAAATAAAATGGATGATCCTTCTGTAAATTGGAGTGAAACAAGATATAATGAAATTAGAGATGAAATGCAAAAAATGTTAAAAGAATGTGGTTTTGCTCCTAAAAAAGTTCCTATTATTCCAATTTCAGGTTATCTTGGTGATAATTTAATTGAACCAACAGATAAAATGCCATGGTGGAAAGGTTGGACTGCTAATCAATCTAAAGAAAAAAGTGTATCAGGTGTTACATTATATGATGCATTAGATAAATTTGCTTATGTACCAAAAAGAAAACCTGATGGTGCTTTTAGAATGCCTATTAGTGGAACTTGTAAAATTCCAGGAATTGGAATTGTATTAACAGGAAGAATTGAACAAGGTACAATTAGAAAAGATGATGTTGTTGGAGTTGCTCCTCGTGGAATTACAGGTTGTCGTGTATTTTCTATTGAAATGCATCATAAAACACATCCTGAAGCAGGACCAGGTGATAATGTTGGATTAAATATTAAAGGTTTAGAAAAATATAAATTAAATATGCCTAAAGAAGGTGATATTTTATATATTGAAAAACAAAATCAATTAAAAGAAGTTAAATCTTTTAAAGCATATGTTATGGTACAAGATCATCCAGGACAATTAAATGCTGCAAAAGATGGTAAAAAAGGATATACACCTCTTATTCATGTTAGAACTTCAAAATCTGCTTGTAAAATGATGAAAATTAATTGGAAAAAAGGTAAAAAAACTGGTGGAGTAGAAGTTCAAGATCCACCTTTTCTTGAAAAAAATGAAGAAGCAGAGGTTATTTTTGAACCACAAATGCCTTTATTCCTTGAAAAATTTGAAGAATGTGAAGGTTTAGGACGTATTGCAGCTATGGATAGTAATAATTTAGTTATGTTAGGTAAAGTATTAGATGTAGAATATAAAGATTAATTATAATTAAATTATATTTAAAATGATTTTTTTTTATTTTTTTATAAAAAATGACACAAATTTTATGTCAAATTCCACAATTTAAAAATCCTATGGAAGTACGTATATGGTTTAAAAAACATATACACTTATGTTCTAAATGTCAATTAGAAAATCTTACAAGAAAAATAAAAGAACGACAAAATTTAAAAAATAAAAATGAAGAATTAAATTTATATAAAATTAAAAAAGAAATTTTAGATTTAGAATTAGAAGAATATTTTATTTCATCTACAATAAATTCACCTGAATCTGTTAAATCGTGTGAATCTATGTCAAATAATTTTGATTCTCCAATATCTACAAAAGGAATATCTGAAGGTTTTGAATTAATTGATTTTAAAAATTTTGATATAAATAATGAATTTATTTCATAAATATTGAAAAAATTATATAAATTTTTTTTTTAAATTAAATAATTAATTTTAAAATTAGTTTATTATAGTATAATATATATAATGGTTAATTTTAATATTACAAATCTAAATTCAACACAGTTGAATAATCCTACACATTATTTTAATGATAATTATGATTTTAATATACTTGGTAACAGTACTTTTCATAATAATATTAATATTATTAATAATGGAAGAATTGGTATTGGTACAAATTTACCAACATGTTCTCTCGATGTTCGTGGTGATGCTATTCAATTACCTATATCTAATAGTAATAACGGTGGTCTTGGTATGATAAGATATAATAATGAAATACAAGTACATAATGGTAGTGATTGGCAATCTTTATCAATACAAACAACAGATAATTCTGGTGGTTCTGGTGGTTATGAAAATAAAATTATAAATAGTAATTCAAAAATTGAAATTGATACTAATGGTAATATAGAAATTGAAACACAACATAATAATGAAATTATTAAAAATATTATTAAAAATGATGGTAAAATCGGTATTGGAACAAATAATCCAATTTGTATTTTAGATATATATGGTGATGCTATTAAATTACCAATATCAAATACTTTAAATGATGAAAATGGTAGTACAGGTATGTTAAGATACAATAATGATAAAATTGAAGTACATAATGGTTCAACATGGGGAACAATACAAAGCGGTGCATCTAATAGTGAATCTTTGATTAAAAAAAATAATTCATCTATTGAAGTATTAGATACTGGTGATATAAAAATAGAAACACAACATAATAATGAAATTATTAAAAATATTATTAAAAATGATGGTAAAATTGGTATTGGAACTGATAATCCTAGTTGTATTTTAGATATTCATGGTGATGCTATAAAAATACCTAATTCAAATGTTTTCAATGGAAGTCCTAATGTTGGTATGTTAAGATATAATACAAGTAATAATTTATTTCAAGGATATAGTAATTTAGGTTGGATATCATTTGGAACATCTGATAATTCAAATAATAATGATAATGATGGTACTACTTCTGTTCAAAATACTTATGTATATTATACATCACCACCATTTATTTGTACTAATCTTGACAATACAGATTCACATCAAGATATGAATTTAGCATACCAAAATTTAAATACATCAATAACAGAATACATTGTTCCACAATCAATTACTATAACTAATTTAACTTTAATTTCCAATTCAAATAAAGAATGTGATATTATTATTAAAAATTCAAGTACAAATAATAATACTCAAATGCAAATATCTTTGGATAAAAATAATAGTAATATTCAATTATCGACAAATATTAATTATTTAAAAAATGAAATTATGAAAGTTCAAATTAAAAATAATAGTGATAATCCTGATGATGGAGAAGTTATTGTAATTTTAAATGGATATTATTCAGATTTAGATAATGATTCTAACTCTAATTCTAATTCTAATTCTAGTATTATATATAATGTAATAGCAAATAGTCAAAAATATTATTTAAATAATGAAGAAAAACCTATAATATATTTATTAAAAGGTTTTACATATATTTTTGATTTAAGTGATAGTTCTACAAAAGATCATCCATTTTATATAACAACAGGTAATCCAGGTGGACAAAATGCAATAAATAATAAATATGATATTGGTGTTGTAACTAATGGAAATCATCAAGGAACAAGTGTACAAACTGTTACTTTTACAGTACCAAGTGATGCTCCAAATAATTTATATTATCATTGTGGAATACATGCAAATATGGGTAATAAAATAAATATTATTGATACTTTTATTGATAATTTAAATATTAATAAACAAAATACAATTAATACAGATAATAAAATAGATGGTAATTTTATAACTGATAATTCAATAACAACAGCTATCAAACTTAATCAAAATTCAGGTCTCGAAATTGATAATGATGGTTTAAAAATTTCTGATATATTTATTAATAATTTAAATGATAAACAAGATACAATTAATACAGTTAATAAAATAGATGGTAATCTTATAACTGATAATTCAATAACAACAGCTATAAAACTTAATCAAAATTCAGGTCTTGAAATTAATAATGATGGTTTAAAACTAAGTAATGAATTTATTGTACCTTCAGGTTCTGAAAATCTTGTACCTGGTCAATTAAGATATAGTGAAAATAATGGTTTTGAAGGATATCATGATAATGCTTGGGGAGCTATTGCAGGTGTTGGTAGTAGTAGTGGTAGTGGTAGTAGTAGTGATATAGTAGCAGGAACTAATATTACTATTGAAGATGTTGGTAATTCAAAAAGAATTAGTACTATTGCTCAAGTACCAGTAAATAATAAATTATTTTGGACTTCACCTGCTTTTGTTAATAATTCTGTAACTGATATTGTTAGTACTATGTATTTAGCATATTCAAATTTATCGACACCAATAGATTATTATATTGTTCCTGAAAATATAACTATTACACATATTATGTTATTGCAATCAGAAGATACTACTAATTCTCAATATACAATTGAATTATTTAAAGATGATGAAACAACTACAATTAGTTTAACTACTAATGACAAATCAATATTACAAGAGTTATCTGATTCATTAACTAAAAATATGAAATTAAGAATAAAAATAAGTAATAATAATAATACTATTAATAATGAAGAAGTTATTGTTATGTTAAAAGGTAATTATGAAAATTATGGTTATTTATCAACAAATATTAATGTAATTGATAATGGTAATGTTGGTATTGGAACAGATAGTCCAAGTACAAAATTAGATGTTAGTGGTGATGTTACAGCAACTAAATTTAAAGGTGATTTAGAAGGTAATGCTGCAACTGCTAGTGAAGCAAAATCAGGAAGTACTTTGGCAAGCAATATTGATAATTTAGCACCAAAACAAAATGCTATAATGACAGGAACATTTGCAGTAAATACTAATCAATTATATGTTAAATCTGATGGTAATGTTGGTATTGGAAATAGTGCTCCAAGTACAAAATTAGATGTTAGTGGTGATGTTAAAATATCAGGTAATGTTACAGCAACTAATTTTGAAAGTACAGGAACAGGAGCGATAATTTTACCATCTGGTACAACAGAACAAAGACCTACAGGTGCTAATGGTATGTTTAGATTTAATACTACAGATAATCAATTTGAAGGATTTAGTAATAGTAAATGGGGAGCAATTGTTGGAACAGGTGGAAATGGAAATGGTTATATAGATATGAAATCTAATTATACTAATATTAATAATTCAGGATGGATAAAAATAGGTACATTTAAAAAAAATGTTGAATGTACATTTATTGCATGTATAACAGGATCAGATACAAATGATTCAATCGAAATAAATATTCAACATCATGTTAATGCTAAAACAGGAATTAATATTAAAAGTTCAACTGCTCATAATGATACATTTAAATTTACAAAAATATATATTCAAAACTATGATGCTTCAAATACTCTTGAAAGAACTTTATGGATATATGTTATTGCACAACATGAAGAACCATCACCTATATATGGTGGCAAAGGAGGAAGTACAATAATAGGTTATGATTATAACAATCCTGTTTCTTTAACCCAACCTCATAAATTTGAATGTTATTTAACTAAATCTATTTCTACTCCTGAAAGTGAAACTAATTGTACTGTTCCAACAATTGTATATCAAACAACATCACCATCAGGTGGTACAGAATTTTCTATTGAAGATAATACTAATACTAGTATTAATTATAATCATAATATAATTGATGGTAGTATTACAGCAACTAATTTTATTGGAACATGGAATGGAGATTCTATAAGTAATATAACTGATAATTCTATTGATCATCAACATCTATCAGTTGATTGTGTTAAAGCTACTAACTTAAATTCTGATGTAGTTGATGATGCTTCTTTACAACAAGATACTACTACTGGAAAACTTAAAGTTAAAATTGTTAGTAATGGAGGTTTAGAAATAAATAATACTAATGGTATTCAAATCGCTTCTGGTGCTGTTACAAAAGCTAAATTAAATGCTGATGTATATGCAGATGCTGTAATGACAGGTACATTTAGTGTACCAACTAATGACGGAAGTATTACAACAGGTCTAAATGGTGAATTTAGATATAAAATTGGTAGTGGTTTTGAAGGATATCATAATGGTTGGGGAGCTATTGCTGGTAGTGGTGGAAATGGAAATGGTTATATAGATATGAAATCTAATTATACTAATATTAATAATTCAGGATGGATAAAAATAGGTACATTTAAAAAAAATGTTGAATGTA
>Ga0160423_10005066_pt1 | contig 10779 bp, 4 predicted proteins | sample CRUFie14St8metaG_FD_108191 | JGI IMG/M metagenome (GOLD analysis project Ga0160423, IMG submission 108191) | Marine microbial communities from the Costa Rica Dome - CRUD Field 142mm St8 metaG | ecosystem: Environmental > Aquatic > Marine > Oceanic > Photic zone | place: Costa Rica: the Eastern... | reverse complement strand
CTGATGCAGCTGTAGCTGGAGTGCCGGGATTGTAGTGTCCACCACCACCTGCACCAGCATATGTGACAGATGAACCTGTGATTGAAGAAGCTGTTCCTGCACCACCAGCTCCACCTACGTTTCCTGCTCCAACATTAGCACCAACGGCACTTGCACCACCGCCACCTCCACCACCAAAGTAAGGGCCTGCATAATTTCCTAAACCACCATTATTACCTTGACTTGGAGAAGTACTTGGTGTGTTTCCATTTCCTACTGTTAAAGGAGAACCACCTCCTGCACCACCACCAGAACCACCATTACGACCTGATTGGCCTGGATTCGGATATCCTCGACCTCCACCTCCACCACCTGTAGAGGTTATCGAAACAGGACTTCCTATAGAAGAATCTGCACCATCACTACCTGATGATGTCTCACCAGATGGGTCGCCTGGTGATGAATATCCAGAACCATTTGTTCCTCCTGCACCGACAGTAACCACTAACTCATCTCCAGCAGTTACGGACTGACCTGTACCAATACGAAATCCTCCTGCACCGCCACCACCAGCAAAGGCTCCACCGCCTCCACCACCACCAGCAACAACAAGATAATCAATTTCTGAAAATCCAGCTGGAACGGTAAAAGTAGTACTTCCTGTATGTACAAATGAATTATGTTGATTGGTATTTGTGTATTTTATGATAATAATTCCAGAACCGCCAGCACCGCCCAATCCACCTGACGATACTCCACCACCGCCACCACCGCCACCGCCTCGGTTGGCTGTTCCTGCGCCTGCTGTAGTATCAGTTCCTGAGCCTGTTCCTCCACCACCAGAACCTGCTGGGCCTGCTGGAGAATTGAAACCACCACCTCCACCACCACCAGCATATGTGACAGATGTGCCTGAGATTGTAGAAGCTGTTCCGTTACCGCCAGTTCCACCTACACCTTGAGCTGCATCACTTCCTGCACCTCCAACAGCACCAGCTCCACCTCCACCTCCTGCACTACCTAGATTGCCTCCATGACTACCACCCGCTCCGCCGTTATTTCCTTGTGATGGACTTGTTGAAGGAGTATTTCCAGAGCCACCTGCTCCACCTCCACCACCATGTGCGCCACCTCCACCAGAACCACCATCTCCACCAGCTCCAGCACCTGGCCCACCAGAACCTCGACCACCACCAGCTGACGTTTTAGAAACAGGACTTCCTATGGAAGAATTTCCTCCTACGATACCAAAAGCTCCACCAGCAGGGCCTTGTGCAGCTCCTCCTGCTCCTACTGTCATTGTATATGTTGAACCAGCAGTTACGGATTGTCCTGTACCGATTCGGAATCCTCCTGCACCACCTCCACCACCACGATTAGTTCCACCTCCACCACCACCAGCAACAATCAGATATTCTATTTCAGTAACATCTGCTGGAGCTGTCCATGATTGTGTAGATAAAAATGATAGTGAAACTACTTGCCCACCAAAAGATGAGCCTGCAGCTGCAGCTTGAGAGAGAATACCAAACTTTCCAAAACCTGTGACGAGAACCATTTTAAATTCCTACGATAAATTACCGATAAGGAGCCATGTGTTTGTATCCACCTTTTTGAGAGTGGCAGAAGTAAATCTGTCTGCAACTGTATTTGCAGCTTCTTTTGAAAGAAGTGTAACACCAGCTGCATTAGAGAATCCAAGAGAGTTTGCAGATGCATGAGTAAGTTCATTAACAAATGATATTTCAGAACCTAATGGCATACCGACAGTTGCATATGCTGGTATGTGAATATTAACAGCACTTGCAGTATTAATGCACCGAATAAGTTTACCATTATCAGTTAATGCAAGTGTTATATTGTTTCCACCCGCCTTACGAATTGGCATACCTTGAGCTGCAATAAATGTTCCTTGAACATGAAGATTTGCAGCTGGAGATGAATTACCAATACCAACTGAACCTGTAAAGACAGGATTTGATTTTGGAGCTGCATTTGCAACTTGCATACGATCTGCAATAAGCAATCTCAATGCAGTATTTGTTCCTGTAAGTCCTGTAGCATTAAGTGCTATTCGTGCATTAGTATTACCAAGTGCAGCCAAAGCTGCAACATTAGCAACCTGTGCCCTATCATTAATTAAAGTTCTTAATGCAGTATTTGTTCCTGTGAGATTTGTATTAACAAGAGTAACTCTTGAAGTCTGTGTTGCAATACTAGAATTAGTATTTGCAAGTGCAATAGTTGCTGTAAGAGTTGCACCATCAATAGAAACTGTACCACCTGAGAATTTGGTATTTGCTTCAATAAGAATATCGTTACCAAGAAATCGTGTGTTTGCACTTGTATGAGCAGAAACTGCTCCACCATAAGTGTTTAACGCACCTGTAACTGTGACGTTTGCAGCCACGTTTGCAGTTTTCTTAATAGACATAATACGAGTTGTTGCGTGATTTACGCCAGTCGTATTTGCAAGAAAACTTAATTCCTCTGCCAGTGCATTATGGTCTGTACGAAACTGACCAAGTGTGTTTGCAACTGCTAAACTTCCAAATTTTGTACCAACTGCCATGAGTTCTTCCTAAGTCTTTTGTCTATTTATAATACTTTATGTTGAGAGTGTAAAACTTGTATCGGCAGATACTTGTCCACCACCTCCACCACCAGCACCTCCACCGCCTCCTGCACCAACTACGAGGACAGTTACGGCAAGAGAAACAGAGCTTGTTGCTTGTATACTAAATGTTCCTGTTGAGTTAAATGTATGTATAGTTGAACTACCAGATGTGCTTGTTGTTCCTCCAGAAACAGTCATTCCACTTGCGTCAGAGGTTGTATATTTAACAATAATAACACCATCACCACCAGCTGCATTTGCAACTTGATCTGGATATGTTGAAAATTGACCTGATGTTATGCCTGGCCTTAAACCACCACCTCCACCTCCACGATTTGCAAGAGCAAGAGTTGGATTATCAGACAGATTTGGCCCTGCACCAAAACCTCCACCTTGATTTGCTTGTGCAACACCAGCATTTCCAGCATTGGCACCTCCACCACCTCCACCGCCATAAAAGACAGCACTTCCTGTGATAGAACTTGATCTTCCAGCAGCTCCAGAACCAGCTGAACTAAATCCAGCAGCTGATCCTTGTTGACCTACGTTAATTGAGGCACCTCCACCTCCACCACCCATAGTACGAGTGCTTTGAAATCCTGCTGAACCTAAATTACTATCAAGACCCGATGCTCCTGAGTTACCACCTTTAAATGTATCACCTGTTGAATGACTTCCACTAAAACCACCAAGAGATGTTAAGGTAGTAATACCAGAACCAGAAAAAGATGAAGAACCACCGCTGGTACTGCCTACTGCTGTACCGAAAGGAATAGCTGTAGCACCTGTACCAACAGTACAAGTCCATCCTGATATTGCAGTTCCACCACCAGCTGCGATAGTTCTACGAACAATAAACATTAAAAGAAGTCCTGCCCCGCTGTAAATGCATAATAAGTTGTTCCTGCATCTTTAGTAATAAAACTAAAAATGTCTACCGAGTTGTTTCTTGCAGTATGTGTCGGTTTTGAATTACCAGCCCATTTAACAGAACTTGGCCATGTAATTTGTCTTTGTGTTCCGTCATTTGTAAACAGTATTGTAAATCCAAATACGTTTGCTCCAGGCGGAGGATTGTTAAGAGTGATACTTGTAACAGTTCCACTAAGAGGAATACTAAAGTTTTGTGCAGAACTTAAATCGAGACTAATTGCATTACTTGAAATACTTGAGGTTGCATACTGTTCACGATACGTTTTGGATTTCATAAATCCTTCGTTTGTCGTATTTCCTGCAAGAGTTGTTTTTGCATTAGGCCCATTAACAGTCAATTTACTTTTAATAATTGTGTTTGCACCATTAACAATAGTGTTACTTGAGACAAGAAAATCTTTTGAAAGTATATCTGTATTTGCACTATTTTTAAGAACCTTAAATCGACCCTTAGTTGCAAGTGTTCCTGTTGCGTGAATATCAGATGTAATGTTTACATTTGCACCCCTAAGAGAAACATTTGATGTGTTGTAAAGTAATCCACTACGAATACTTGTGTTTCCACCTTGTAACTCTACGTTTGCCGTTGCAAAGATTTGTTTTCCTGTAAAGTTTGTGTTTGCACTTGTACTAACAAGTCCACCTCTAAAGTCATTACTTGCACCAAGATAACGTGTGTTTGATGTAGTAAGTAAAACTCCACCAAGAACATTTGTATTTGCACCATCAAAAACAATTGTATTTGAAACTCTTGTATGCGTTGCAGTTACAAAAACATTTGCACCACTAAGTCGAGTGTTTCCCTCTCCATGAAGATTTAAAGTTCTTAGAGCAGGAACACCTGTCGTATTGGCTGTCTTGTTTATGTGAGCCCTTACATTGTTGGTGTTGATTCTCCAAGTGTTAAAGGTATTTGCTAGTGAGGTTTCTGGAAATAACTCTGGCATTATTTAAGTCCTTTAACAATTGTTTGTAGCATATCTTTTATCTCTGACATATCCTTCTCAAGATTATCCAATCTTGTTCCTTGTGTTTGAGTTGCTTTTCTTCTTGCCTTATACGCCTGCAACTCATTTAAGTTATTGTTCAAAACAGCTTTAGTCTTTGTATCTTTGACTAAAGAATCATTATCTTCTATTTTTAAATACCTACTCATTTTTGTAATGCTATTGCCCTAAAGTTTCTAACTTTTGGAGGATTTGTTGTATCCGTTGCAGTCAGAACAATCTTAATTGCAAACTTTTTAAATCCAGCAAACTGAACTCCACTACTGTTTGTATAATTAAGAACACCTGTTGTTGTGTTTGCACCATTTTTGTATGTATCATCAAAGTCTGGTACATCATATTCTCTTTCTTTAAAGTCAAATCTATTATCAACAGATGAAACAACAACATTTGATGTGACATCATTCATAAGAACATATCCACGATCTCCAAATGTCTCATTGTCCTCACGATTTAGAACCTTATAGTATACATTAACATTACTACTTGGCGGAGTATAAGCATCAAGAATAACTTTTATATCTTCTGCATCTTGTCCATCTTTAAGGTCGATAACTTTTGTAATGTATCGTGCCTTTGCATTTCCACCAGCAGTATTTGAAGATACTCGGCCTGGAATATAAACAGTTGCCTCATTTGTCTGGTCTGCATTAACTTCGTTTTCAACATTGACCATATAGGTACGTTGAATATCAATTGCAGGAGAAACTCTTGAGTTTGTTGAGAACAATCTTATTTCAGCTTCAGCAGTCGGTGGAAGTGAAGATTCTCTTTCCTGTGACTTACTCAAAATGAACTTACGATTTCTGTTATATTGAGTTTGATTAAACTGAAACTCTTTTGCAGAAGTATCAAAAGTTGTAGACGTTGCACCAAATTTAGTTTTTAACTGTGTTGCAGTTTCACGCAAATCTACACTATCTGTGTGGAAGTAGAAAGCATCTTGATTTAATTCTTTTCTCTGCACAAGATTTGCAGTATATCCATAGTCTCTTGTAGTGATAAGACTGTTTGGAATAAATTGGTGAGATGCATTTGCAACTGAACCAGCTTGTTTTGTAGTGATACCTGTTGTGTTTGCAATATACAAGTAACTGTTTGCATAAGTTTTTCTGTTGTAGTAATCAAGTTTACCGATTGCAAAGTTCTTTGAGTGAATAACAGCAGTCTGACCTGTTGCAACTCCTGTTGCAGTAAATTTCAGAGTAACTGTTTCTCCAACTACAAACTCTGTTCCAGGCTTGGTGCTGTCGATTATAATATCATTTGCACTTGCTGTACCTGTACCTGTATTTGCAAATACTCCAACTTCTCTTACGATACCAATTGCACCTGACGTACCACCTGTAACAGTTTCAAGACCACCATTGTTTGCACGACCTTTTATTGTTGAGGTCATTGTCAGTCTCATTGGCCCATGAATAACTTCACCTTTCTTTTCAAAGAAGGCAGTATTACTTGCACCAAGAGCATTGTTACCAACATTTTCAACAACAAAGAAGTCTGTATTTGCTTTCTTAATAACTGCAACTCCTGTTGTATTTGCTTGGAAGTTTGCAATATAAAGATTGAATTTCAAATCTTCTTCTTGTATTGGCGTGTATTGACGGTCATTCGAACTTGCATGAAGCATACCAGCAGCTGGTTGTTTCGTAACTCTGTTCTTTGTACCAATGTTACCTTTTTGAGTGCGACTTGCAGTTAAATCTTCTTCTCCAAGTCTTGAACACCAAATGTTATAGTTTGGACTATTTCCATCTGGTCTTACGACAAGTGCGTATTCTCTTTGAGATGCAAGATAAATGGGAGTTGAAAATCTAAATGTTGTTGGAACATCAGATGTACCTCGACTGTCAATATTGATATCAGCAGATGCCATACTTACTTGAGAGAAAGGAACGATTGTAGGAGTGATTGCACCTGTTCTCTTATCAACTTCTCTTATTTCTACTGTAACTCCAAGAGTACGATCTTTTGCTTGGAAATAAAGGTCAACTTTTGTCAGATAACCACCAGAAGCAGTTGCAGAACCGATTCCAGCATCCATAAGCGAGAATGTTTGTGCAAGTGGGTCGATAATACAACTACCACCAAACATTGCAAAGTCGGCTGCAAGATTATTTTCGTAGTGTGTTTGTGTGGAAGCACCACCTCCAACAACTACGTTTTTAGGGCCTGCATTTTGAGGAAGGAAAATACCCTGTGTTGCAAGTGAACCAAGTGCTTCTGTAACATCTTGATAAATGTTTGCAATAAGTGGGTCTGTTGAAATTGCAGATGCAACTTCTTCTGCACCTAAAACTTCTTCAGATGCATTTCCAAATCCAGCTGGACTTGGTTGATTTCCTGCATCTGGAATATCGTTATCAGGATTTTCTGTTGTTGGAGGAGGAACATAAGTCTCTCCTGTTCCCTCTGGAGTCGGAGGAGCATTTTCATCACTTGGTCGTGGTTCTCTTGTAACCTCATCATCTCTTGCACCTGGCGGTCTACTTGACTCGATTGTTCCAGACTCAGTTCTTGTACTTCCAGCTGCAAAGAATGTAGCATCGGCAGAAGTTGTTGTGTTGTTTAATGCACGAATGTCTCTTGGACTATCTGTCAAACGGAAAGCTTTTGAGCCAAGATTAAATGAAAGTTGGTCATCATTTGGAAGATTAAACAATGCATAGAAATTACCAGAACTGTCACTATTTAAAACTGTACCCATGCCACCAGAAGGAACAAAGTTTGAATTTGTTGGTGTTACATAACCACTTACATTTACTCCATCAAAGAAAGCATATAGTCGAGTTGAAGGTTTCATTCCAACTGCTTTTACTTTGATAACATTTTGTCTCATCTTTCTTTGAACAGTAGGAGTAGTTTGATGTATAGTATTATGGTCTGGCTGTTCAGAAGGATTGTTTTGTACATTAGGTGGCGGTGTATTTTTAAATTTTCCGTCTAATCCTGCTTGCACTACTGCATTTTTAACTTCTTCAGCAGTTACTCCTACATCTAACATATTAGGGAAATCAGCACCAATAGATGCTAACCAATTTTCCCACTCAGTAGCATCATAATCATCTTCATTGTAGTTGTCATTATTGTTAATTGTTGAGCCTGACTGAAACGACAATCCTACATCTGGTTTTGTAATTTGACTTTTCCAACTATCTGTATTTGGGTCAAGAGTCAAAGTTCCTTTCCATTTATAGAAAAGTCCTGCAAGATTACGAGTGTGCGTTGCATAAGGATTTTGAATAACTCTAAAGTGTTTGTATTTTAGAGTAATCAGTTTTCCATCATCAGGTGTTTGAATACTTTGTATTTTTGCAATCTTACCAGACGTACCACCTGTAACACGTTCATTTAGATTAAAGTCTGCTGATGTATCAGAAACAAAAAGTCTATTGTTCACTTGATAATCAAGTTTTGCAGTTGTACCACCAGCTCCTGTAATTGTTTCTCCAGCAGTAAATGTATTTCCTGTAGAATTAGTGTTACTTTCTATAGAAGTAATGTAACAAGCTAATCGTGCATCTCTTGGTTTTAACTGTGTGTTTGTACTGTTTGCACTATGATAAACAAAATTGAGATGGTCTTGTTTTATAGGAGGTCTTAACTCTTGTCTTTTTCTATCAATGGATACACGATAATCTGGATGTGATGGGTCGCCAACACCATGTCCTGTAAATGCATCTGTGATAATTCCATTTTTAAATCTGTTGTTTCCAGCACTATCTCCAATAAATCTTCCACTTGTTTCTGATTCAAGAAGTGAAAGTGCAGTATAGTATTCAAGACGAGAAATTCTTTCTTCAAGAACACCAATGTCACTCATCTTAAATCCTCTGTGAGAGACTCTTTCAGTAATAACAGATAAATCCCTTCTCTGTCTTGGCTGTATTTTTAATCCTTCAGAGAGAGGAATAGATGGGAATGGAGGTATATTCAATCTTGCAAGAACCATACCATCAGAAGGAGATGCAGGAGCTCTTGGGTCTGTTGATGGTGTTCCACGAACAGTTCTAAACTTACCATTTCTGTCAATAACAACAAGGTCAACACGACCAAGATAATATTCATAGTCAAATGTATATGAAGCATTTGGCGGTGAATAATGCAATCCTGCACTAATTGTAGTGATAACTGTACTGTCAGCAGGATTAGTACTAATGTTTGTTAAAGATGTAACAGAGTTTGCGGTATCTGTAATTCTAGGTCTTATATCAATAGAATCTTTGAGGTCAAATATTTTTCCGTCTATTGGTGAAACATAGAGAGGTATTTCTTGAGTTCTAATTGAAGTGTTACTTGGATTAGTATCATTTACAGGATAACTATCAACACTAAAGAAACCAATACCAGCAGATGTATCGTGTGTAAAGTAATCAAGTTTTACAAGTAGAAACTCTGTACTTAAAAGAGTGATTGGTCTAAATGGACTTTTCTTTAATCGTGCGTGTTCGTAGAGATTATCTCTTTGTCCATTGTCAAGAACAAAGTTATCTGTGACATCAACTCCACCTGTCAATGCAGATGGAATGGCACTAAACTTACGAACCTCTGTAATCTTATGAACATCTGCAAGACCTAATCCCCAAGGCCCATCAACACCTGTTGTTGCATCTGAAAGTTTGATACGGACATAACGATTTTTATTAATCGTTTTAGAAATCTTAACACCATTTGTACGTTTTTGTTTTGACGTAAATGTTGCTGATACTGTTCCTGTTGTATTGAAATGTTCTTTGAGGTCAATCTTCAATGAAGTTGTAGATGATGCACCAACAAGACGAGATGCAGCTGCATTAGAACCCATTGCACCTGTTCCTGTCAAATCAATATTGAAACCTGACGGAAGAACTTTATGGTGTTTCTTACCACTTACACTTGCAGCTGAAGTATTTGCAACAACCATTGCAGTTGCACTTGAAATTTCAAGAATACGATTTGTTACATCTCCAAATCTAATATATTCTCCAACATTATATTCGTCATCTAAATCTGTTCCCGAACCTGTAACAGCACGACCATTAACGGCAACTGTTCCTGTATGAGCAGATGTATGAGTATTTGCATATTGATTTATTGCAAGATAGTAATTGTCTCTAATTTGAGATGTACTCAAAGTTCCTGTACCATGTGTCCAAGATTGTCCACCGAAAGATGCACCAGCTGTTACTGTTACAATACCACCATTTGATATTGCAATGTTTTCTCTCTTGAGGAAAATATGGTCAAGGTCAAGTGTTCCAGAAGAATCAGTTAATCTTTTAACACCTTTTGAACCGATTGAAAAGACGCCTCTTGTAAATCCTGTTTCTTTTAATTGTGCAGTACTGTTTGTTAGAACTGCGTCAGCAGTTGAGTTTGCAAAAGAGTTTCCTGAGTTATCAAGGAATACACTACGAACATTTGCAAAGTTTTGTGAGGACATTTTAATGTCATACAAGTATAGATTGTACAGTCCACTATTTGCACCAATCTGTCCTGACTTATATTCAAGAGCTCTTGCTCTTGCAGTACCAATCTGAACTCCTGCAACTTTACCGAGTCCTGCTGTTCCTGATTGTGCAACATAACTGTTGGCTGCATTACTTCTAAGTGAAACAATACTATGTTTGTTTATATCCCAACCACCATTCACTCCATAAACTTCAAGATAGTTTCCATAGTTTGTTGAGAGTGTATAGTCATCAACAGATTCAACTGCATTTCCTTTTGGAACTTCAATGAATTTTGTTGCTGATATTGCATGGTCATAACCACGAACATATGCTTTGCCTGGCTCTACACCGATTGCAAGAAGTGAGTTGTTTCCACGAAGCGCTGATGTAAAGACACCACTATTGTTTCCACTTCTTAAATGTTCCCTTACACGAACACCAAGTCCACGAACAATGTAATCCCCTTCATTATCTTTTGCTCTACTTGCAACGTAGTCTCTTATATAATTGTAGTTTGCACCATCATGTTTCTTTTGTAATGCTCCTCTTTGTATTGAAAGATATTCAACAAAGTCTGTGTTTGCACCAAATGAACTTCTAAGATTTCTTGTTTGTAGTGTTGGAGTAAGTCTTAATCTATTTGCGCCAGGAGCTGTATAGTTAAATGTACCACTTGCTGGGTCAGTCAGACTTGTATCAGTTGTTGATGTAACAACATTTTCAAAGATTTCAAATCCAACACGAACACTTGCAAATCGTGACCTTTTACCAACAACAACTCCTTGTGACGGTACTCTTATGAAATGGT
>Ga0160423_10005063_pt1 | contig 10783 bp, 9 predicted proteins | sample CRUFie14St8metaG_FD_108191 | JGI IMG/M metagenome (GOLD analysis project Ga0160423, IMG submission 108191) | Marine microbial communities from the Costa Rica Dome - CRUD Field 142mm St8 metaG | ecosystem: Environmental > Aquatic > Marine > Oceanic > Photic zone | place: Costa Rica: the Eastern... | reverse complement strand
CATGCCAGCCGCTCAGATGGCGCAATATCTGCAGGCTTAACTGGCCAGACAATTGTTAATGAGACCATTGTGATAAAGGAACAGGTGATGGATTTTTCCGATTGGATTGGCAATCGCGTAACCAGATATGACACCATAACCAAGCGGATGGTTGAGCATTTCAAAGATAGTCTGGCACCGCATTGTTTCCCTGACCAGCCGGTGCCGCCGGGATTGTTTTGGTGTTTAGCTCCCGATGTTGTCGCGGCCGATCAATTAGGCGGCGATGGGCATCCAAAGCTCGGAGGCTTCTTGCCAGAAATTCCCTATGAAAGACGGATGTGGGCTGGCGGATGGCTGGAATTTCACGGTCAGTTTGCGATTGGTGATGAGGTACAAAAGACCAGCCGGATCGATGATATTACGTTTAAATCTGGGCGCAGTGGTAATCTATGCTTCGTCGCGGTCATGCATGAATTTTCCGTAGATGGCCGGCTGATTTTGCGTGAACGTCATGATGTTGTTTACCGCGAGATTGTGACCCCAGCCGCCCCGCAACCGGCACCAGCCGTCCCTCCCGCACCCGCCCATCGCTGGCATGTTGACGCCAATCCGGTGATGCTGTTTCGCTATTCAGCGCTGACATTTAACGGCCATAGAATCCATTATGACCTGCCTTATTCTACCGAAATTGAGGGGCATGGTGGCCTGTTGGTGCATGGCCCATTGCAGGCGACATTGATGCTTAATCTGGCGAGCCAGATTCATGGAAAGCAACCACAAAAAATGGCCTATCGCGGGGTTAGCCCGCTTGTTTGCGGCGCCCCGATCATGGTTGATGCAGACCCAGCTGAGCCCGCTGGTCTTGCTTGTTGCGTGCGGGCGGCGAATGGCACCGTCACCATGACAGCCGATGTCACGCTCTAGGGTGATCTGCTGACCAAAGGATAATTGATATGACCGCGCTCAACATACCTAAATTGCCATTATTCGTGCCCGGGCACCGGGCCGACATTGCCCCAAAAGCCGCGGCAAGTGGGGCTGATATGGTGATTATTGATCTAGAGGATGCGGTGGCTGACCCGGACAAAGATGCGGCCCGCGCCCAGCTGGTGAATGCTGCGCCTTTGTCGGTGCCTGTCGCCGTTAGGATCAACAGCGCGGATTCGCCGTGGTTTGCCGCTGATCTTCATGCGCTTAAATCGAGTCCAGCCGCCATGGTGGTGTTGCCAAAGGCTGAAAGCGCCGCCGATCTGGCGCAGGTGCAAGAGGTGATTGGGCCGGATATGCCAATTTTGCCGATCATTGAAACGGCGCGTGGTCTGGACGGTGTGGCGGCGCTACTGGCGCATCCGGCGGTGCCGTTATGTGCGTTTGGTCATCTTGATTTTTCGCTTGATATTGGCGCCGCGCCGCGCTGGGAAAATTTACTCTTTGTGCGCAGCCAGTTGGTGTTGCAATCACGCTTGGCCGGCGTTGCCGCACCATTGGACGGAGTGACCGTGTCGTTTGATGATCCTGACATTGTGTCAGCCGAGGCGCGTCAGGCGCGTGATTTGGGGTTTGGCGGTAAATTGCTGATTCATCCACGGCAAGTGGCACCAGCCCGGAGCGTGTTCCAGCCTAGCCAAGAGGATTATGATTGGGCTTTATCGGTTTTGGCGGCGGTCGCTGATAGTCATTCAGCGGTCAAGCTTGACGGGGCCATGATTGACATGCCGGTAATTAAACGGGCCGAACGGATTAAACAGGATTTTGAATCATTAGCATAAAGCCGCATGCCAAAGATGGCAGGCAAGCAAAACACAAGGAGAGTAGTATGAGCGCGATCACCGGTGCGGATGATCTTGAGGGGCTGTTGGTGATTTCGCTGGAACAGGCGGTGGCGGCACCTTATGCGGCTGGCCGTTTGGCTGACGCCGGCGCGCGGGTGATTAAGGTAGAACGCCCGGAAGGCGATTTTGCCCGCGGCTATGATCAAGATGCCAAGGGGCATAGTTCTTATTTTGTATGGCTTAACCGGGGCAAAGAATCTGTGGCGCTGAATCTGAAACAGGCGGATGATTTGCAGATTTTGAAAAATATGATCAGCAAGGCTGATATTTTCATCCAGAATCTAATGCCGGGCGCGCTGGAGAGACTGGGTCTTGCAACTGCGGATTTGCGCGCCGCTGACCCACACCTAATCACTTGTGACATCAGCGGCTATGGGTCTGAAGGGCCGTTTCAACAGATGAAAGCCTATGATTTTCTGGTACAGGCCGAAGTTGGGCTGGCGGAAATTACCGGTGCGCCAGAACAGCCGGGCCGCGTGGGTGTTTCGATTTGTGACATTGCCGCTGGCATGACCGCGCATCAGGCCATTTTGCAAGCGCTATATGCGCGTAGCCTTACCGGACAAGGGCGCGGTATTGAGGTGTCGCTGTTTCACGCGCTGGCTGACTGGATGAATGTGCCCTATATTCAGAGCCATTATGGTGGACGTGAAATTCGTCGTCCCGGCCTGCATCATCCGACAATTGCCCCCTATGGGGCCTACAGGTGTGGTGATGGGCGGCAGATTTTACTGTCGATCCAGAATGAACGTGAATGGCAACGCTTATGTGGCGATGTGTTAGGACAGCCAGATTTGCCGGAAAATCCGAAATTCAGTTCAAATGTGAGTCGGGTGACACATCGGGCCGATCTTGATGCTATTTTGAACAACGTGTTTAACGCTCATTCGGTTGACGAGATGGCGGCAAAACTGCAAAAGGCGCAAATTGCTTTTGGCCGTCTGAACGGTATGGATGAATTTGCGGCGCATCCGCAAAACCGGTTTGTGACAGTGCGCACCTCAGGCGGTGAGATGCAAATCCTTGCGCCCGGCGCGGTGGTAAATGGCGCGGTGGCTCGGCTTGGTGATGTGCCCGATCTGGGGGCCAATAGCGCCGCCATACGCGACGAATTCGCCTAATTGATATTTGAAATGGTTTTCACAACAGGGTCAGTTAGCGGCACCGGAAAACCGGCCATTGGCAACCGCGCCTAGCAGGGTTTCATAGACAGCATCAATCACATGGCGTTTGGCGCTATCGCCTCGGTGGGCAAGGCCAAGCTTGCGTGTTGGTGACTGATCGCCAAGACTGATATGTCGGATGGGCAGCGGGTTCATGTTGCGCACACATCTTTGTGGGACGATCGAAACGCCAAGATTGGCCATCACCATGCTGGAAATTGCCTCTAGATCTTCAAGTTCCATATTATCCTGTACCGCGATGTTATGCTGTTGCAACCATGCCTCGACCATCTGGCCGACAATGGCATTTCGGTCGAAGCGAATAAAAGGGTAATGCGTCAGTAGAAAAATTGGATCATTACTTGTGGTTTGTGGCGGGGCTAAAATTTCTAGCGGTTCGGTGGCAATGTCACGAAATTCGAAGCCGCGTGGCAGAATGGCAGGGCGGGTAATAATGGCCGCGTCAATCTGGCGCCGTTCAATCTGTTGTAGTAATGCAGCCGACAGGCCCGGCTGAATGACAACATGAAGCTGGCTATAATTTTGTTTCAAATGTGACACCGCTAGGGGGACCAGCCCGGTCAAGGTTGTCGGCACCGCGCCCAATCCGATATCACTGTCAAAATCAGCCCCGTCAATAATGTCGGTAAGCATGTGATCATAGGCTCGGACCACGGCTTCGGCTTTGGCGGCAAATGCATGTCCGAGCGGGGTAAGTTGCGGGCTACGCGGGCGCCGGTCAAAAAGCACAATATTCCAGCTCAACTCCAAAGCCTTCATTTGCTGACTCACCGCGGCATGTGTAATCAAAACCGCATCACCAGCGGCGCTGAAGGATCCATGATCACGGACCGCCAACAATGTGCGCAAATACCGGATCGACATGGTGCTCTTCCCTTTCGCGATAGTGCTGCTGTCACCAAAGAACAACGCAACAGACAGATAATTAAAACATAAATACATAAAAATTATTTACATAAAATATAAGATTAATTTTCTTTTTGTTAGATAAATTATCGCTATACTTTCTACTCCTACAATTTATGGGTGAAACAGTGCCTGAGACCGGTGAATTTTTAGAGGTGTCAATCTGGCGCCAGCAGAATGGTGACGGCCATTTTGAATCGTTTCAGGTGCCGCGCCGAGACAATCAGACTATTCTTGATGTAGTGGCGTGGGTGCAGCAACAGGCTGATCCCACCTTGTCCTATCGATTTGCGTGTCGTGTCGGCATGTGCGGGTCTTGTGCGATGATGGTGAATGGGGCGCCGCGCTGGACCTGTCGGACGCATGTACAAAAAGTTGCCGAAGATAACCGGTTGGAAATTGCTCCTTTGCGCAATCTGCCGGTGATCAAGGATCTAGCGGTTGATATGGATCCGTTTTTTGATAAGTGGGTGGCGGCAGAAGCGGTGTTTGAACCAAGCCAGACACGTGATGATCCGATGGCGCCAATAACCCCAGAAGACCCCATGCGTATTGCCGCTAGTGATGCGATTGAATGTATCAATTGTGCTGTTTGCTACGCGGCCTGTGATGTAGTGGCGGCGAACCCAGATTATCTGGGTCCGGCCGCATTGAACCGTGCGTGGAGTTTGGTCAATGACAGCCGGGATGATGGTCAAGACGCGCGGTTAAAAGCGGTGTCTGCAGAGGGAGGCTGTCATAATTGTCATGCCCAACAAGGTTGTGCGCGCTATTGCCCAAATGAGCTGAATCCAACCGTGTCTATCTCAGGGTTGAAACGGGTGACGGCCAAATCACTTTTGGGGTGGGGGCGCTAGATGTTGAACCTGCATCTCTATATGGCGCAACGGCTGACCGCACTGATCATGGTGCCGCTGACAATTGGTCATCTGGCAGTGATGATTTATGCGGTACAAGACGGGCTGAGTGTAGCGGAAATTTTGGCGCGCACTCAGGGGTCACTGGCGTGGTTTTTATTTTATGGCAGTTTTGTTGTAGCGGTATCCATCCATGCGGCTATTGGTATGCGGGTGATATTGTTTGAATGGCTGGGTATCAAAGGCGCGGTGCTGTCTGCAATTAGCTGGGGTTTATGCCTGTTGTTGTTGGGGCTTGGGGCGCGCGCTGTCTGGGCCGTAACATTTGCCGGAGCCGGCATATGATCCGGCCGCACCGTTCACATGCGTTGTGGTACGCTTTTATATTGCACCGGGTGGCGGGCATTGCATTGGCATTATTTCTGCCGGTACATTTTTACATGCTCGCCTTAGCCTTGACCGACCCGGCCCAACTTGATGGGTTTTTGGCGTTCACTGATTTGTTTATTGTGAAATGCGCTGAATTTGGTTTGGTGTTTTTGTTAGCTGTGCACATGTTTGGCGGCTTGCGGTTGATGGCGCTGGAATTTTTGCCATGGAGTCCGCGCCAGAAGACATTCGCCGCATCTGCGGTGGCGCTGGCCTTTTTTATCTCAACCAGCTTTTTTCTGCAGGCGATGTAACCGATGCGACCGTCACTTGAACGCCATGATACCGATATTTTGATCCTGGGCAGTGGGGGCGCTGGTTTGTTTGCTGCGTTGCATGCCCAACAAGCCGCACCACATGCCAAGGTTACAATTGCGGTCAAAGGGCTGATTGGTAAATGTGGCTGCACCCGAATGGTGCAAGGCGGGTACAATGTTGCCTTGTCACCTGGCGATTCAGTTGAGCGCCATTTCATGGATACCATCATCGGTGGCAAATGGTTGCCTGACCAGGATATGGCATGGAAATTATGCAAAACCGCGGTGACCCGTATTCATGAGTTGGAAAATGAGATTGGTTGCTTTTTTGACCGGAATCCAGATGGTTCGCTCCATCAAAAAGCCTTTGCCGGACAGACATTTGATCGCACCGCGCACAAAGGGGATTTGACTGGCATTGAAATTATCAGCCGGTTGATGGAACAGGTGCTGTCGCGGCCGGTCGAGAGGCTGCAGGAACATCGTGCCATTGGTTTGATCCCGTCACGTGATGGGTCGGCGCTGGCTGGGGTTCTATTTATTGATATGCGGACCGGTCAGTTTCGCTTGGTGCGCGCTAAAACAGTGCTGATGGCAACCGGCGGCGGCCCAACTATGTATAAATATCATACGCCATCTGGTGACAAAACCATGGACGGGCTGGCGATGGCGATGCGCCGTGGTCTGGCGTTGCGCGATATGGAAATGGTGCAGTTTCACCCGACAGGCTTGTTGGCTGGTGCCGGTACAAAAATGACTGGCACGGTGCTGGAAGAAGGACTTCGAGGGGCTGGCGGTCATCTGATGAATGGTGACGAACAACGGTTTATGTTTGATTATGATGCGGCTGGCGAGCGGGCGACCCGCGATATTGTCAGCCGCGCCATTTATGAGGAGATGCGCCAGCACCGCACGTCGCCGCATGGTGGGGTATATATTTCGATGGCGCATCTTGGCCCGGACCGTGTGGCAGAAAAATTCAAAGGCATGGTAAAACGCTGTGCCGATAGCGGCTTTGATCTAGCAGGCGGTTTGGTGGAAGTTGTGCCGACTGCACATTATTTAATGGGCGGGGTGGTTGTTGATACCGATACTCGCACTTCTTTGCCCGGCCTATATGTCGCTGGCGAGGATGCTGGCGGGGCGCATGGGTCAAACCGGCTTGGCGGTAATGGCGTTGCCAATTCGACTGTATACGGCGGTGTTGCAGGTGATGTTATGGGCCAAGATTGTCAGAAAATAACGGCTTTGCATGACCCGGATGAAACTGTGCTGGATGAGGAGCTCGCCCGTGCTGTAGCCCCGTTCGCGCAAAAGCCGGGTGACTTGGCGGCGCTACGTGATAGGCTGCAAGATGTAATGTGGGAAGATGTTGGGGTGATGCGTGACGCCGATGGTTTGCAACGCGGCCTGCAACGGATTGCTGAAATTGATGATGAATTATCATCGGTTGGCGTTGCCGCGGATAATTTGGCGTTTAATCTGTCATGGCATGATTGGCTGAATATACGTAGCCTTGTTGATATGTCGACAGTGATTGCCAAAGCCGCCTTGTCGCGCGAAAATTCACGGGGTGCCCATTTCCGCGAGGATTTCCCCGACGCTGGGGCCATGCAAGAGTCCTATTTTACCCTGGCAACCGGGCATGGTGAGGCGATTTCAGTGTCTCGCGCGCCGGTGCAATTTACCATTGTGAAACCGGGCGAAACATTGCTTGGTGACGATGAGGCTGAAACTTTGGTGGAGGCCGCACAATGATTGCCATAGATGTGGTGCAATCCACCGCTGAAACGTTGATGCAAAAAGCTGCAATTGAAATTCCCGATGATTATTTAACCGGGCTGAAAGCCGCTGCCGCCGCAGAAGATGGCGATCTGTCCAGTTTTGTTCTCGAAGCCATGTTGGAAAATTATGAAGCCGCCAAAGAGGATAGCCGGGCCATGTGCGGCGATACTGGCTGTCCGCGCTGGTACGTGAAAATGGGCAATGGGGCTCAAATTGATGGCGGCCCAATCGCACTTGAGGCGGCGTTGCGGCGGGCCACAGCGACAGCCACCTCGTCTGTGCCATTGCGTCCGAACCGCGTGCATCCTTTATGGCGGACAGATCATGACAACAATGTTGGTATTGGTGCCCCGGAAATTGAATATGGGTTTGAACCGGGCGGCGACTGGATTGATTTGATCACCGTGCATAAGGGCGGTTTGTTTGGCACTGATTACCGGATGCTATTTCCCAGTGACGGCATTCAGGGCATCAAGCGGTTTTTTCTTGATTCATTGGTGGCATTTGGCAAACGCGGTCTTGCCTGCCAGCCGGCGATTATCGGCATTGGCCTTGGCGGGTCGAAAGACGCCTGTATGGTGCTTGGCAAACGTGCGGCCTGTTTGCGGGTTGTTGGTGACCGCAACCCAGATCCAAAAATTGCCGCGCTTGAAGATGAGCTCAAGACACTTGGCAATAATATTGGCATGGGCGCCATGGGGTTTGTTGGCAAATCTATGGTCATTGATTGTAATATTGAGGTTGGTTATTGCCATACCGGCGGTATGCAGATGAGCGTTCACGCCTTTTGTTTGTCGTCACGGCGGGCGGTGGCACGCATATATGGAGATGGACGGGTTGAATATCGCACTGACCCTGACTGGTTTACAGACTATCAACGGCGGGAGACAGTCGAATGGCCACAGGCCCAAACAAAATCCGACTAAGCACAAATCCGACAGACGCCGCCATCGCGGCGCTTCAGATTGGTGATATCGTCTATTTAGATGGTACCATCTATACCGCCCGTGAAGGCGTTTATATGCGGGTTATTGAAGATGGGGTTGACCTACCGCTTGACCTGCCCGCGGTTTCAGCCGCTAATTTTCATTGTTCGCCAGCGGCAACACAGCATGAAGATGGGTCGTTTGCACTTGGTGCAGTAACGGCGACCGCCTCTTTTCGGTTTTCAAAATGGATTGGTCGCTGGTTTGCGGCGTCTGGGGCAAAATTAATTATCGGCAAAGGTGGGATGAGCCCGGAAGATTACCGCGATCATTTCGTGCCGAATGGGGCGATTTATCTTACCACTGTTGGCTATGGCACCGGTGCGCTGTTGGGCCGTGGTGTCAAACAGGTCCGCGCATTACACTGGAAACAAGAATTGGGTCTGGCCCAAGCCATGTGGGTGATCGAAGTTGAAAATTTTGGCCCGTTCATCGTTGAGAGTGACCATAAGGGTAATAGCCTGTTCGAACGGGAAAACGCGAAAATTGCCGCCAATCTTGACGCCGCTTATGCCGGTACAAAGCCAGCTGTTTTAAAACGGTTTGGTGAGACAGATGACCGCAAAGATGAAATGATCTAACGCTGGGCGGGTCAGGCGTCAGCGTCAGCAAATCGCATAATCACTGCATCAACGCTTAAGATATCGCCGTCATGAGCATCAATACTGTCAATGCGGCAGCGTTTTTCTGCAACAAGGGCATTTTCCATCTTCATCGCTTCAACAATGCATAATGTTTGCCCGGCTTCAACAATATCACCGGTGGCCACCATGATTGTGACCAGATTGCCCGGCATCGGACAAAGCAGCATGTTTGATCTGTCCGGGGCTATTACCGGCTTCATATAATGTGCTAATGCGGCAATATGCGGTGACCGGGCATGCGCGGCTAGATGCGTGCCACGGTAATAGATGTGCCAGCTGTCTTTGTCTTTGTGCAATTGGCAAATATAGCGGTGCGTTTTGTTCGTGTTATGATCAGTGATGATCGCGGTAACCCGTGGTGTATCGACACAGCGGGCAATCTCTAGACTGCATACCATCCCGGTATCATCAGCTTCATCGGCATGAGCGCTGATAGTGGCGGTTAACGCGGCGTCTTGCTGTTGCGGATGAAACGCGCATTGGATCTGCGCCTCTGCCGGTTGGGCTGGATCATCACTAACAAATTGGACCACCCACTCTTGTTGGTTTTGTATTGGCTGTCGATGTGCGGCTTGGTCATGCGGCGGTGCCTGGCGCTGAACATCTTTGTGTGCGGTGGCGGCAATAATGAAACCAAGGTCGCGCATCCTATCTGGTGCGGGGACGACACCTTGAAAGCCGTCTTTATATTCTTCATCAATAAAGGCGGTGGATATATTGCCGCTCAAAAATCGGTCATGCTCCATCACCGCCGATAAAAACGGTATATTATGGCCGATGCCGCGCATGATAAAATCATCCAGCGCAACGCGCATGCGGGCAATGGCGGCAGACCGGTCACCGGCCCAACTGCACAACTTGGCGATCATCGGGTCGTAATAGATGGATATGGTGTCGCCTTCGGCAACGCCAGTGTCATTGCGGGTCAGGCTTCCATCATCATGATGCGTTTCTGCCGGCGGGCGATATGATGACAGGCGGCCAATTGCCGGCATGAAATTACGGTATGGGTCCTCGGCATATAACCGGCTTTCCATTGCCCAGCCGGTGATGCCAATGTCACTTTGTTGATGCCGCAATGTTTCACCGGCGGCCACGCGAATCATTTCTTCGACAAGATCCAGACCGGTAATCAATTCGGTCACGGGATGTTCAACTTGAAGCCTCGTGTTCATTTCCAGAAAATAGAAATTCCGGTCAGCATCAACGATAAATTCAACAGTCCCGGCGCTATGGTAATCAACCGCCATTGCCAGACGGATTGCTTCGTCACCCATGGCCTGTCTGGTGGCTTCATCCAAAAATGGTGACGGGGCTTCTTCGATCACTTTTTGATTGCGGCGCTGGATTGAACATTCACGCTCGTTCAAATGGATGCAATGGCCATGCTGATCGGCCAATATCTGAATTTCTATATGCCGTGGGCTGGTGATGAATTTTTCGATAAATACTCGGTCATCGCCGAAACTCGATGCGGCTTCGCGCATGGCGGTGGCATATCCGCTTTCTACATCTTCAGTCGAATGGGCGATCCGCATGCCTTTGCCGCCGCCGCCGGCACTGGCTTTAATCATCACCGGATAACCAATGTCATTGGCAATCTTTATCGCTTCGGCGGCCGTTTCAATAACGCCCACATGCCCGGGTACAGTGGTGACCCCGGCGGCCTTGGCCAGTTTTTTTGACTCAATCTTGTCACCCATGGCGGCAATCGCCTTGGCTGGTGGGCCGATAAAGGCAATATTCTTTTGTGCAAGGGCGGTGGCAAATGCGGCCTGCTCTGACAAAAACCCATATCCCGGATGCACTGCCTCGGCGCCTGTTTGCTGACATGCAGCAATAATTTTTTCAGCTTGCAGGTGGCTGTCTTGCGCTGTAATTCCCCCGAGGCTGAAAGCCTCATCAGCAAGCTGCACATGCT
>Ga0160423_10005062_pt1 | contig 10784 bp, 13 predicted proteins | sample CRUFie14St8metaG_FD_108191 | JGI IMG/M metagenome (GOLD analysis project Ga0160423, IMG submission 108191) | Marine microbial communities from the Costa Rica Dome - CRUD Field 142mm St8 metaG | ecosystem: Environmental > Aquatic > Marine > Oceanic > Photic zone | place: Costa Rica: the Eastern... | reverse complement strand
ATAAAACTTTAACAGCTCCAAAAATTGCAGATGCAGGTTTTATTGCAGATGCAAATGGAAACGAGCAGATTATATTTCAAACAACATCTTCAGCAGTAAATGAATTAGAAATAACTAACGCTGCAACAGGTAATCCACCAATCATAGGAGCAAGTGGAGAAACTAACGTTGATATTCATATTAAACCAAAAGGCTCTGGAGAAACTAGAGTGGGAACAGGTGCAGCAGATGCAACTATAACTTCTAGTGGTGCTCACAATCTTATATTAGATACTAATTCAGGAACAAACTCAGGTGTAATTACAATTGTAGATGGTGCGAATGGTAACATCACAATCACACCAAATGGATCAGGAAATATTGTTCTTGATGGGCTTACTTTTCCAAATGCTGATGGATCAGCAAATCAGGCCCTAGTTACAAACGGTTCTGGAACTTTAAGTTTTGCAACAGCAGGAATTACAACAGGAAAAGCTATTGCAATGGCTTTAGTTTTCGGTTAAAAAGACAACAGGAGAATATAAAATATGGCCGCACCAAATCTAGTAAACGTAGCAACAATAACAGCAAAGTCTGTTCAAGCAACGTTGAACACTACTTTAACAACTGAGATTCTTGCAAACGCATCTTCATCAGGAAAAGTATTTAAAATTAACAATATAATCGTAGCAAACATTGATGGTTCAAGTGCTGCGGATGCATCTGTTTTTATAACTAAATCAGGTGGATCACCTATAGCAATTGCTAGCACAATATCAGTTCCAGCTGATGCAACATTAGTTGTAGTTGATAAAAATACTGCTCTATATCTTGAAGAAGGAGACAATATAGAAGCAGGTGCAAGTGATAACTCAGATCTTACTATCACAATAAGTTACGAGGAATTAAGTTAAGGGAGGTAATTAGCTGTGGCGAATGGCGGAATTATCGGACCTGTAATTGAACCGACATTATCTTCTACCAATGGTGGAGACAAGATAACTACATTTACAGAATCAGGAACTTTTCAAGTAAGTCATAACAACGGACCAAAAGCAGTTCACTATTTAGTTATAGGTGGTGGAGGAGATGCTTATCCAGGTGAGGGTGTTGACACTATCCCTGCTCCTGAAAAACCTACTTTAATGGGATCTGGCGGTGGAGGAGCAGGTGGTTTTAGAACTTCTTTTCCAGGAGGAACTGCATTAACAATTCCAGCAACAACACCTGTTACAGTAGGAAGTAATAATAGTTCATCAACTTTTGGACCGATTACTTCTGCAGCTGGTGGTCATGGTGCACAAAATACAACATCTAGCGGCGGATCAACAGGAGGATCTGGAGGATCTGGCGGTGGAGGAGGAAAATATTTTAATGGTGGAAATCCAGGTGGAGCTGGAAATACACCTCCAGTTAGTCCATCTCAAGGAAACGCTGGAGGAAATGTAAGTTCAATTCCTACCCCCTCTCCAGGAACAAAAGCAGCCTCTGGAGGAGGCGGCGGTGCTGGTGGTTCTGGTGGCGGAGTTACTTGGAACGCTTCTAATGCGCAAGCAGGAGCTGGTGGAAACGGAGTAGCTAATTCAATTACAGGATCTTCTGTAACTTATGCTGGTGGTGGCGGTGGTGCTGCTGAACCAGGAGTTTACGGAGCAGCAGGTCCAGGAGGCGGAGGAGCTGGTGCTAGATTAGGAACTAATGGAGAAGACGGTAAAGGTGGAGGTGCAGGTGGAGGTGCGGGACCTCTTCAACCTACACCTACTTATACTCGTTATGGTGGGGACGGAGTTGTAATTACAAGAGAAACAGATTGTGTTTATGCAAGTTCTGGTGTGTGGTCTATGGACGATGTTTTAGATTACAGGAAACAGAATAAATGGGCGGATTAGATATGGCAACTTTTGCAGAAATAAGAACAGATAATAATAAAGTAATTAGAGTAATTACGGTATCAGATAAGGATGTAGCTGCTAACGGTGGAGATTTATCTACTGAAGCTGAAACATGGGTTTCAAATAATATACCTAATGATGCTTGGTTATTAGAAAATGAATTTAATAATAATTACCCAGACACGTATTGGAAACAATCTTTTAAAGACAATAGTAACAGAATTCATAGAGCAGTTGTAGGAGGTTTATATTTATCTGAACAAGATGGATTTACACCAGAACCCTCAAAGGATGGTATGACTTTTAATACAACAACTTGGAGATGGGAATAATGGCACATTTTGCAGAAATAAAAGAATCAAACAATGAAGTAGTTAGAGTGTTGGTTTTTTCTAATGAAGATGTAAATGCTCATGGAGGAGACTTGTCTACTGAAGCAGAAGAATGGGTAAAAAATACTACACCTAGAAGTATAGATGAACCTGTTTATTGGAAACAAACATCTTACAATAAAAATTTTAGAAAAAATTATGCTGGAAGAGAATTTACTTATGATTCAGCAGGTGATGTTTTTATTACAGCAAAACCTTTTCCATCATGGACATTGAATGATGATCATGAATGGGTGCCTCCAGTAGAAATGGTTTTACCAAAGCCACATCCTGATTGGATTAGAGGTACAAATATTGCTAATGAGTGGGATAATACTAGTGCACAATATTATTGGAAAGCTCCTTTAGCTTTTCCATCTGTATTAAACTATGTAGATGGTTCAGATGAAAAATCATATGATGTTAGGTGGGATAGAAACAGAAGTATTTGGATTGGTATTAAACACGATGGTTCTTTTTGGGACTTTGATTCTAGTTCAGAAACATGGTCATCTAGTTCAATAACAGAGTTACCAACAAAAGGTGTGTTCTATATGACATCTTGGGATGAAGATAATCAAAAGTGGACAGCTTATGATTTTTGGGATAATAATATTAATTATGAGTGGAATCCATCTACTCAAAGTTGGGAGACAATATAATGCCAAGTGGAACTAATGGCGGAGTTAAGGGAGTTCTTAACGAGCCTACATCACAACCAGAAGTAATACACAATATTACATCTTCAAATCCTTCTTTTTCATTAACATACGGAAAAGCAGCTAACTGTGACGTAGCTTTAATTGGTGGCGGTGGAGCAGGACGTGGAGGAATTGGAGAAGGTGGAGGAGCAGGAGTAGTAGCTTTTACACCATCACACCCTTTACCAGCATCAGCTTTTCCGATTACTATTGCTGCTGGAGGATCTGGATCAAGACCTAATGGACATGGAGAAGATGGTGGGTCAACAACTTTAGGTGCCTCATCTCCTTTATCAGCTAGTTTTGGCGGAGGTGGTAGTAGAAGTGCACCAACTGGATCTGGAGGTGGAAACGCTAGTGGCGGACCTCAAGGAAATAATGGTGGATCACCGGGACCTTACAGAGGTGGCGGTGGAGGAGCCGGAGGAAATGGTTCAGGACCACCTAATGGAGCAGGTGGTAATGGAGCAGCTATACCAAGTACATTTGGTAATGCACCCTCACCTATTTTTTCTCCTTTTGGTTTAACTTTTTGTGGCGGAGGAGTTGGAGGAGGTCAGTACGCATCTAATAACCCATTTGGATTTAGACCACCAGGAGGAGGTGGACATGGAGCACCAAATGAAGGTGGTGGACAAGGTGGAGCTGGTCAAAGTAACTACGGATCAGGCGGTGGAGGAGATGGACAATTTTCTCCTGGCGGTGACGGTGGTAACGGTGGTAGTGGAAGAGTTTTAATTAAAGAGCCATCTGGAGGTTTTGCTTGTCCAGGTGTATGGAGTTTAAAAGGTCAGTTCTATTGGAAGAAACAAGACGAGTGGTCTTCTTGATTTAATTTTATTTTAGTATAATATTATACCAATAAAGAATGAATTTAGAATATTATTATTGGTATTTTCAATCAGCATTACCTGAATCATTTTGTAATGATTTAATTAAATATGGTAATGAAAAAAAAGAAGAAATAGCTTTGACCGGAGGATTCCAAGAAAAAATAAATAATAACAATCCATTATCAGATAATCAATTAAAAGATCTAAAAAAGAAAAGAGACTCTAATATAGTTTGGTTGAGTGAACCATGGATATATAGTGAAATACATCCATACATACATCAAGCAAATAAAAATGCTGGTTGGAATTTTGAATGGGATTACTCAGAGGCTTGTCAGTTTACAAAATATAAAAAAGATCAATATTATGGTTGGCACTGTGACTCTTGGGATAAACCTTATGTCGATGTAGAAAATATAAATTTTAATGGAAAAATAAGAAAACTATCTGTTACATGTGTTCTTTCAAAACCAGAGGATTATGAAGGTGGAGAACTAGAATTTGATTTTGGCACAGATGAACCAGATAAAAAACATAATGTAAGACCATGTACAGAAATAAAAACTCAAGGGTCTTTAGTTGTTTTTCCAAGCTTTGTAAGACACAGAGTAAAACCAGTAACTAAAGGAACTAGATATTCTTTAGTTATTTGGAGTTTAGGTCAACCGTATAAATAATGTCCAGTGAAATAATAGAACAGTACAACAATTTACACACATTTTTAAATAAATTTAATGTAGTTAAATTTATGAATCATGGGTTTTTTCCTAATTCTAAAATACTTAAAAAAAAAGATTTGTTATTTAAATATGAAGCTACATTATATTTGGAATTATTAAAAAACATAGAAACAAAAAATTTAATTTTATTAGACATAGGTTGTGGAAGAGGAGGAGGACTAGATATATTAAAAAAATATTTGAAATTAAAAAAAGTTTATGGATGTGATATTAACAATATGGCAATAGAATACTGTAAAAAAAATTATAAAGATATTGATTTTAAAGTTTGTAGTTCTGAGAAATTAACATACGACAGTAAAACTTTTGATTTAGTTACAAACGTAGAGTCTTTTCATTGTTATAAAAATAAAAAAAATTTTTTTAAAGAAGTTGCAAGAGTTTTAAAAAATAACGGGCATCTATTAATGACAGATGTAAATTTAAATTTTACTTTAGATAATAGTTTTAAAGATTATTTTAAAGTTACTAATGTTGTTGATATTACACCTAATGTGGCTTTTGCATGCAAACACAATATACAAAATTTTTGTGAAAATATTAAAGATAAAGAAATGAGAAGTTTTCTTGTAAATTTAAGAGAAGAAAAATTTTATTCGTATTTAAGATATGACACTTATTTTATAATGCAATTAACAAAGATTTAAATGATAACTGTAAAACAAAATTTTTTGGACGAAACTTTTATACATAATTTTATACAAAACATTATAAAAGAATCTCAAGAATATAAACCCATATGGAAGTCTAATATTAATTGGGGAGAAAATATTGTAAAAGGATCTTCTTTAGTTTTAGCTTACGAAATAAAAAAAGAAGAACTTAATTATATTAAATCTAAATTTATAGAGTTAGATAATAAATTTAAAGATAAAGAAATAGTAGGTCATTTTTATATTTGGACAAGAGGAAGTAATATACCTATGCATAATGATAGTAACTATGAATATGGTTGCACTATTTATTTAAACAAATATTGGGAAATAGATTGGGGTGGTTTATATATTTGGAAAGAAGATAATAAATTAAATATTGAAAAACCAGAGTTTAATAAACTTATAATTAACAAAGGAAATACTAAACACGGAACCACTTTGTTAAATTACAATATTCCAGAAGAAAGATTAACTTTACAAATATTTTTTAAATGAAATTAATAGACCACATAGCTATTTTTGAAAATGCTTTTTCAGAAGAATTTTGTAATCATTATTTAAATCTTTATGACAAAGACATAAGAAGATTTAAAAGAAATAGTAAACACATACAAGATGAATCTATTAATTTAAAATATTATGATGAAGCATTTTTAGAAATATTTTGGAGAGATTGTTACCCTAGATATGCTGAAAAACATACTATGTTAAACTCAATACAAGGTCATAGAATATATGATACAAAGTTACAAAAAACAAAACCAGGAGAAGGGTATCATGTTCTTCATTGCGAGCTATCTAGAATAGAAACAAGAAATAGAATACTTTCTTTTATACTTTATCTAAATACTGTTGAAGAAGGTGAAACTTATTTTCCTGATCAAGATTTAAAAATAAAACCAGAACAAGGAAAGATAGCAATTTGGCCAGCTTACTTTACACATCCTCATAAAGGCTTACCTCCTAAACAAGACAAATATATAATTACTGGTTGGGTGGAGTTTGGATCTTAATGTATTTTCAAAATTTAGAGTTTTACGAAACAAATAATTTTCAATATTTGTTGATTCATAAAAATGCATGCACAAGTGTTTTAAAAACAATAGAACATTTACAACCAAAATATTCTGAGAAAAGAAATTTAAATAAAGTTTGTTGGACTGTTGTTAGAGATCCTTACGAAAGATTTATGGCGGGTCTTTGTTATGATATTAAAAGACAAAACATAGATGTAACAGATATCTCGTTAGACAAATTGTTTTCAACCTACCATGAAAAACTATCAAAAGAAAAAGGTAATGTTAGTCATACTGCTTATCAAAGCATGTATTTTATAAACTCTTACGTAAATTGGTATGTAGATTTATCTGATTTAAAAATTTTTTTAGAAATGCATTTTAATAAATCATTTCATCTTAATAAAGGACCTGATATAAAACAGTATTTTGAAAAAGAAGAAATACTAAAGTATTTAAATATGGAGTATGAAATATATAATAAAATAAAAATGTCTTCTTTTATTTGGCAATGGCAAAAAGGTAAAATATTTTAATATGAATCATATCCAAAGAATATTTACAAATACTTTGTTTTCTTCTAACTCTTTAGTTTCAAAAGAATATTTAGAAGAGATGATTACAGAGTGTAAAGATATTCAAAAACAAATTAAAACAGGTGGGGATAATTGGAATTGCAATACTTATAATACTTTAGGAACTTATGAATTAAAAAATAACCCTAAGTTTAAAAATTTAATAAATGTTGTAACAGATAAAGTTAATTTATATGCTAAAGAACTAAGATCAAATTATAATTACACATGTGGTAATTCTTGGTTTAACATATATAAAAAAGGAGATTATCAAGAATATCACTATCATTCAAACAGTCACTTTAGTGCGATATTTGTTTTGCAAACACCTAAACCCTATCCAATAGTAACTTTTGAAAACCCATTACCAGATATGTTACCATTAAAAAATTTAGAAATATGTGATATAAATGCAGAAACTTATCACGTAAGAGACATGAAAGAAAATTGTTTACTTGTTTTTAGATCTTATTTAAGACACATGGTGTCACCTTTACAACAGGATGGAGAAAGAATATCAATAGCGTTTAATTTTTAATATGAGTTTTAAAGAAAAAGGTTATCAGATAATTAGAAATGCTATCTCACCTGAGTTAGCACAATTCTGTCACAGATATTTTATATTAAAAGCTAAAGTGTTTAGCAAAATGTTAGAAAAAAGAACAATCTCTCCTTATTTAAATTTTATGGGTACATTCAATGACCCTCAAGTTCCAAACTCTTATGCACACTATGCTGATATAGTTATGGAAACTCTTTTAATAGATATGCAGAAAAAAATGCAAGATGAAACCGGTTTAAATTTAATTCCTACTTATTCTTACGCAAGAATTTATTACAAAGGAAATGCTTTAACTAGACATAAAGATAGACCTAGTTGTGAAGTGTCCACGACTATGAATTTAGGTGGAAATATGTGGCCAATATATATTGATCCAACTGGTGAAGATAACGTTAAATACATTACAGAATCAAACAGTAAAATAATAACAGAGAATGCTAATCCTGGAATTAAGGTAGATTTAAATCCTGGTGATATGCTTATCTACAAAGGGTATGATTTAGAACATTGGCGAGAAAATTTTGATGGAGATGTCTGCACTCAAGTTTTTTTACACTATAACGATATGGATTCAAACTGGTCAAATAAAAATAAATTTGATGGTAGAGAATTTATTGGTTTACCCGACGATAAAGTTTTTAAACGTAAGCCCGAATAGTCTACTATCCCCTCTTCCATAATTTCCAGTAGGATGAAAGTTACAAGCTACAGAATATCTAGAACTACCACTTTTATTGCGAACTATAGAGTGTCTTAAATAAGATGGAAAAACCACTAAGAATCTATCTAAAGGTGTTATGTCCCAATAATTAGAATTATAGATAGTGTATTTTTCAGGTGATATTTCCATGTTAGTTTCATTATTGTATTTAAAAAATCTTATAGGGCTAGTTTTGTAATTATAATAAACAGCAGAAAACATATTATTAGAGTGTTTGTGTATATCTGATATTTCACCTGGCTCTGTTTTGGTTGCCCAAGAAGTTGTTAAAGATAGTTTTGTTTCTACGTTACCAATAATCTTTTGTGAAAAATTGTCTATGGCTTGCTCTATCTTAACTTTTAAACCTTTTAAATCTTCATGTTCATTTAAGATATTAAGACTCTCACTAATGCAGCTGTGGTTGGGTAATTTGTCTATAGTTTTATATTTAACAGATTTTAAAATTTCTTCTATTTTTTCTTGATTTATATGTTCAATTTCGTAAATTGTGAGGGGTGTAGCAAATAGAGGTATTGTTGCAATTTCTTTCATAAATTGATATTTTATGATAATAGTTACAAAATTACAAGGTTTTTATGTTACAAAAAATAGGATTTCAGCCAGGTATTAACAAACAAATTACAGAAACCGGAGCAGAGGGTCAATGGGTTGATTGTGATAATGTTAGGTTTAGATATGGCACACCTGAAAAAATAGGTGGTTGGAAACAATTGGGTGGTTCAAATGACTTGACTGGAGCAGGAAGAGGACTTCATCATTTTGTTAGTTCTACATCTATTAAATACTCTATCATAGGAACCAATAGAATTTTATATGTGTATTCTGGAGGTGTATTTTACGACATACATCCGATTAAAACTACAACAACTCTTTCAAATGCATTTACCACGACTAATGGATCGGCAGTCGTTACGTTAACTTTTTCTACTACACACAACATAGGTGTTAATGACATTATATTGTTAGATAATTTTTCTACAATTACAAATTCTAATTTTAGTGCATCTGATTTTAATGATAAAAAATTTATGGTTACATCTGTGCCATCAGCAACTACTCTTACAATTACAATGCCATCAAATGAAAGTGGATCTGGTGCAACTACATCAGGTGGTATACGAGTTCAACATTATTATCCTGTTGGTCCAGCGGTACAAGCAAAAGGTTTTGGTTGGTCATTAGGAACTTGGGGTGGAGAAGAGATTGGAGCATCTATAACTACTTTAAATGGTGCTTTAGGAGACAACACTGCTGGAACAGGTGGATCAGGAACTTCTATTACAGTTGCTGATGCTTCACAGTTTCCAACTTCAGGTACAAATTTTATTCAAGTAGGTTCAGAAGAAATATCTTATACAGGTGTTTCTGGAAACGATTTAACAGGTATTACAAGAGCAGTAAGAGGAACCACAAGAGCTGCACACAGTGACGGAGCAACAGTAACAAATTCTACTGATTATGTTGCATGGGGTGAAGCTGCATCAGGAGACTTGGTCCTTGAACCAGGGATGTGGTCATTAGATAACTTTGGTGACAAAGCAATTTGTTTAATTCATGACAGCGCTGTATTTGAATGGAACTCTGCTGCAACAAATGCAACAAACAATAGAGCAACAATTATATCTGGTGCACCTACTGCATCAAGACACATGGTTGTATCTACACCGGATCGTCACTTAGTATTCTTTGGAACAGAAACAACGATAGGTGATACCACAACACAAGATGATATGTTTATTAGATTTTCAGATCAAGAAGATATAAATACTTATACACCTACAGCAACCAATACAGCCGGCACACAAAGACTGGCCGACGGATCACAGATCAGAGGAGCTATTAGAGGTAGAGATGCAATCTATGTTTGGACTGATACAGCGTTATTTACACAACGTTTTGTTGGTCAACCTTTTACATTTGCGTTCGCACAAGTTGGAACTAACTGTGGACTTCTTGGACAAAACGCATGTGTTGAAGTAGACGGTGCTGCATACTGGATGTCAGAGAATGGTTTCTTTAGATACGCTGGTAAATTAGAATCACTACCATGTTTAGTAGAGGATTTTGTATTTGATGATATTAATGTAGAGTCTGGTAACCAAATGATATCAGCAGGGTTAAATAATTTATTTGGTGAAGTTATTTGGTTTTATCCAAGTTCTTCGTCATCTGTTGTAAATAAAATGGTTGCATATAATTATTTTGACTCCTCACCACAGAGACCAGTGTGGACTGTAGGATCTTTAGCTAGAACAATGTGGCAGGATTCTGCTGTATTTGGTAGTCCACATGCAACAGAATATAGTGCAAGCGTTGATTCATCGTTTGATGTTGTTGGAAATACAGAGGGGTCAACAATATATTATCAACACGAAACAGGCACTGATCAAGTTCAAGGCGGTACAACAACAGCAATACTTGCAAACATATCTTCAGGAGATTTCGACATTAGTCAAAGAACAACTGCTTTAGGACAAACTACAGGAGCTGCAGATCTTAGAGGAGATGGTGAATTTATTATGAAGATAAGAAGATTTATACCAGACTTTATATCACAGACTGGTAATACACAAGTTACATTACAATTAAGAGATTTTCCAAATGATACTCAGGCTAGCTCATCACTTGGACCATTTACTGTAACATCTTCTACAAAAAAAGTAGACACACGTGCAAGAGCTAGAGCCATTGCATTAAAAGTAGCAAACACATCTACTAATCAAAGTTGGCGACTT
>Ga0160423_10005060_pt1 | contig 10784 bp, 4 predicted proteins | sample CRUFie14St8metaG_FD_108191 | JGI IMG/M metagenome (GOLD analysis project Ga0160423, IMG submission 108191) | Marine microbial communities from the Costa Rica Dome - CRUD Field 142mm St8 metaG | ecosystem: Environmental > Aquatic > Marine > Oceanic > Photic zone | place: Costa Rica: the Eastern... | reverse complement strand
CCCTCAATCAGATGCCGCAGTTGTAAGAGCCGCTGAAGTGTTAAAATATCTTAAAGACAAGCATCAAATCAACAATCTATTAAAGCAAGGACTTAATAGTATTGCTCCAATTCTCAAAAACTCACAAAGACAATTACCAGATGCGGAATATCAAAAAGTATTTTTAGCACTAGCAATGAGAGATTTCAAAGACTCAGATAATGACGGCACACCAGACGCCAAAGATACATCACCAGGTACTGACACAGCCGACGGCACTTTATCACCGGCTGATTCCGCTCTTAAAGGTGCGTTGGACAAGTTAGATCCACAAATGCAAGCCAAGGCATTACAGTACCTACAAAGCAAAAAATAAAAACTGTTTAAAAACACCCATCATTAAAGCATCCGTTAATAAACCTGATAAATAGTTGCATGGCTACATTTATTGGATTTAGTACAGATGGCAAAGTAAAACCCCCGTTTAACCTGGTAGACTTAGACTTGGTTAAACAGGACATACTCAACCAATTAAAAACCAGTAAAGGCGAAAGGGTCATGAGACCAAATTACGGCTCTATTATAAAAGAAAGTCTAATGCAACCACTTGATGCTTTAACACGTCAAGATATTGAAGATGATTGTATAAGAATTGTAAAAGGAGATCCTAGAGTTGACCTAATTAATCTAACTGTAGAAGAACTAGAACATACACTCAGAGTAGAGATGTATTTAGAATATAAAGCAGATTTATCTAAGGATGCTCTAATAGCCGAATTTGATTTCGAATTTGATGGGGAAGATACTTAATGGCGATCAGCAAACGTAACAGTAATTTATTTGCCGCGGAAAACTGGGAAGTTGCCTATTCGGCGTATACAAATGTAAGTTTTAAAGCATATGATTTCAGTACAATGAGATCTGCTATGCTAAATTACATCAGAGAAAACTATCCAGAAAACTTTAATGACTACATTGAAAGTTCTGAATTTATAGCAATTATTGAATTGCTGTCATATCTTTCTCAAAGTTTGGCATTTAGAGTTGATCTTAATACCAGAGAAAATTTTCTATCCACAGCAGAAAGTCGTGACAGTATTCTAAGACTTGCTAACATGCTAGGCTACACACCTAAAAGAAATATACCAGCAAGTGGTTTATTAAAAGTAACTTCTATTTCAACCTCAGAACCTGTAGTTGATACTAGTGGTATAAGTTTACAAAATCAAACAATAGAATGGAACGACGAGGAAGACCCAGAAAGTTTTGATAAGTTCATTGCTATTTTAAACAGTTCTATGTCAAGTACTAATCCTTTCACGAAGCCAATCATACAAAGATCAGTAGGAACTATACCTACAGAAGTTTATGCGTTTAATAATCAAAGAGGCCAAAATATTGCTTTTAGTTTTGAAGCATCAATAAACGGAGAAAAATTTCCTTTTGAAATAGTTAGTGCAGATATAAATCAAAATAACGTATTCAGAGAAGCATCGCCAGATGTTTATCAGCCTTTGCGTTTTGTTTACAGAAATGATAAAAAAGGTCTTGATAGTAGAAACACTGGTTTCTTCTTTATGTTTAAGCAAGGCGAATTAAAATTCAATGACTACATTTTTGAAAGAGCATTACCAAATAGATTTGTTGACGTCAATGATACAAACATAAACGAAACAGATGTTTACCTACAGCAACTAGATGAGAATGCTATAAGGCAAGCAACATGGAAACAGGTACCTAATCTAACTGGACAAACTTTAGCATATAATTCTCTATCCTTAGATTCTAGAAACGTTTATAGTGTTGAGAACACTATAAACGATGGTATTAGAATTAAATTCTCGGATGGAAATTTAGCAAACGTTCCAACAGGAATCTTCCGTTTATACTATAGACAAAGTGCCGGCACGTCATTAACAATAAGACCAGAGAACTTTGAAACAGTTACATTGAATATTCCTTATTTTAACGCATCAAATGAATTACATAATTTAACAGTAAACATGGAATTGCAAACTTCCGTATTTAATTCAGCACCAGCAGAAAGTCTACAGAGTATAAAAATAAATGCTCCTCAAACTTATTATACGCAAGATAGAATGGTTAGTGCTCAAGACTATAATGTATTTCCTAAAAGTCAAAGTGTAAACATTCTAAAATTAAAAGCAACAAACAGAACACATGCTGGACATAGTAGATATATTGATATTGAAGATCCAACAGGTAGATTCAGCAAAGTTGTATCGTATGCTGACGATGGTGCTTTATATAAAGATGATGAGCCATATCAACAGCAGATTGTTTTTGGTTTAAATAAAACAGAAAATCAAATTTTAACTGATGATATTGCTAATATGACAAAGCATTACACTTTACAAAATTTTATATACGACGACTTCAGAAAAGCACATAATTTAAGTGACCCAGGAGCATTTGATCTTTTACAAAAAGATATATTATGGAAAACACAACCAAGTGCCCCTAGAAACGAAACAGGTTATTTTACAACATTGAATGCTGGCACAAGAGAAATATTAAACAATAGCACAAACGATAATAGAATTATACAAGAGGGTTCATATTTACGATTTAGGAATCCAAATGATCCTACAGAGAAATTACTGGCAAGTATAAACAGCATTTCTAATAGTGCTGTGCCGTTGAATCAACTGGCAACTTCTACAGGTGTTGTAAAACTTAGTAAAGATATTCCTAATGGATGGTTAGCATACGAAATATTACCATCATTAAACGCAGAATTATTAGAGCAGGATATAGGTGTTGCTTTTAAAAATAAAATAAATGCTAAAGAAGATTTTGGTATTGGTTACGATTTTAATCCAATAAATGTAGCAGACAGTCATTGGTATATTATAGACAATAGTAATTTACAAAAAGACTCTAAATTTGTTGCTAATAGGGAATCAGGCGCAAGTTGGATAATCAAAGCACAGTATAATTTAACCGAGTCCAGTAGCACTACTTCCAAATACACATTTACTAGCAGAGGTTCACGATATATCTTTGAAAGTTTAAATGATGTAAAATTTTATTTTAGTAATGATGAAAAGACCTATGACAGTAATACTGGAAGAATACAAAAAGATATTATAGAATTAACTACAGAAAATTACAAACCCGAAATCAGAGAAACGTATATATGGGAAGATACTGATGAAGACGGTATTTCAGATGCGTGGAAATTAGTAGATTCAGATGCTACTTACGTTCCAGCAGGTGCTAGTCAAAATATAATTTTAAGAGGCAGAAATTCTAAATCAAAAGATATGGAGTTGAGATTTATTAGTAATTTTGGAATATTACAAAATGGTGCTACATCAATAAGTGGATCAGCCAATTATGCTCAAGGTGATTTTGTATCACCGGTTGAAGTGCCAATAAAAGTAGATCCTTTATCAGCAGACACAGGTAAGGCAGTGGTCAGAACAAATAGTGGTACACTATCAACATTTCCAAGCGAAATAGAAATACCTGTTTCACAATTTTCACAAGCAATAACTGGCGGCCCAAATGGAAACATTGCTTATGTACTTTGGGACGCAGGCAGTTCCAGTTACAAGACATATGAGGGCAATGCCACAACACAAAGTTTTGAAGTTGGAGCATATTCTTCAGAAGGCCATATAGATTTATTATCTAATAATAGTGTTAAGATATCAAACTTTGATGCCGTGAGTAATAGATGGCAAGGTTTTAAAAATAAAGATCGTTTAGATATAATTTATAGAAATGCCAAAGAAACACTTGAGCAACCATTACAATTTGAAGTAGTTGACCCATACAAATACAATGACGGTTATGCTGATCCTTGCAAATTAGTTGTTGCTCCACTTGACAGCGACTACGACGGTTTTCCTGATAATCCATCATTATTTGACGACTTTGTAGCAACAACAGATTTTGTTTTCTTTGAAACAAAAGTTGACTTAGATGGATATAGTTATGAGAAGCCAGCAAAATTTAAGATTCTAGATCTTCAAGCAGAAGATACTTTAAACGTAAACTTTGGTTTGGAAACAATAGCACCTGGTTCAAATCCAGATGACACAACCAAGTTTGATGATTTCGATTTAATATTTGTTAAAAATTTAACTGTAGCAGAAACATATTTAAAAAATTCACAAGGTAAATTAATTCATAAATTAGTTTTTCCAGTAGCAAAATTACCAAAAGTTTACGAACTTATAAATGATTTAACTACACCAAAATTAATTATACTATCTGAAAATAATGCTTACAATGTTAAGCCAGGTAGATCATTCACACAAAATACTTTAGATCCTAATCCAAGATCATGTAGTTTTAAATGGAATCATTTTGCTCCGTCAGAAGTAAGAATAGATCCAAGCATTAGTAACATTATTGAGATGTTTACTATAACAAAAACATTTTATAATAGTATGCTCGAATATAAAAATGGTGTGCTAAAAGCAATACCTGAGCATCCGACACCAGACGAATTATCACAGGAATTATCTGTGTTAGAAAATTACAAGAGTTTAAGTGATCAAATGGTTTTCACTAGCGGCAAATTTAAATTGCTATTTGGTAGTGATGCCGATACTGAAGTACAAGCACAAATTAAAGTAGTAAAATTACCAAACGCAACATCAAGCGATACAGAAATTAGAAGTGCTGTACTAGAATTAGTTGATCGATATTTTGATATTAATAATTGGGATTTTGGTGAAACATTTTATTTTTCAGAACTAAGTGCGTTTATACATCAAGAGTTAGGTGGCTCAGTTGCCACAGTAGTAATTGTGCCTAGTAAAGCACAATCTAACTTTGGTGATTTATATCAAGTACGTTGTGAACCAGACGAGTTGTTTATGAGTACAGCATCAGTAGATAATATTGAAATAGTAAAAAGTTTAACTAGTGTAAATTTAAAACAGTCTACAGCACCTGTAACAGGTACTGCTAAAGAACCAACAGTTACAACTTCGAGTAGCACTTCAACAAACACTTCGAGTAGCACTTACAGTTCAAGTAGCAGTAGCAGTAGCAGTAGCAGTAGCAGTAGCAGTAGCAGTAGCAGTGGATCAAGTGGAAGTGGTTACTAATGAATAACAAGTATTTTGACTTATTACCGATACAGCATCAAACAAGTGTAAACAAAAACTTTTTTGAGAGCACCGTTGAGCAATTATTTGCCAAAGCAAACATTGAGCAAATATCAGGATATGTAGGTAGAAAAGTTCCAGGAGTTGATAATAATACAAACACAGTATTTGTAGAACAACCAGCACCTAATAGAGAGTTTTACAACTTAGAACCTACAGTAACAACAATTAATAAAAGCACAGGAAAGGCTGATAATTTTACGTTCTACGAAGATTTTATTTTTAATCACAGAACAAATGGTGGACTTATAGGAAATCATGATAGAGTTTTTAAAACAGAACAATATAATTTTGCTCCACCGATTGACTTAGACAAATTTGTAAATTATCAAAATTACTACTGGTATGCTCCAGGACCTGAGCCAATTCAAGTATTAGGAAATGCCAGTGTTTTAATTACAATAGACAATCTTGTAGGCTTGAAACATTTTACATCTCCTAATAATGTTGTATTCAAATCTGGAATGGTTGTACAATTTTCAGGAAGTTATGTACAAGGCACAAATTACAAAGTAGGTCAGTCTTATATTGTAGAAGGTGTAGGCACAGAAATTACTTTTGAAGATGTGCCAACATCAGAATTATCAATTAGTGCTTATGGAGAATTTGAAACACAACCGTATGATGCTAATGCTGTACCAAATGCTTTTTCTACAGGTTCATTTAGCAATGTAGATGTAGTTGGCAACAACGCAATGGGTAACATATTGGCACTTGCTAATACTAATATTAATGATGCTACATTTGATTTGACGTTGCTCGACCAATTGAAATATCAACAGTTTCTAACACAACTATTAGAGCATCGTTTGAAAGCAAATATGGCGAAGCAGTAGTAAACGGTAATAATGTAAGAATAAACATTTTTGATGATACTAACAAGGTTGTAAGCGATAGTTCAACAACTGCGTATGGATTTGTTGGAGCATATTTAACATTAGCAGACGGTAGTAAGCCGACAACTACATTAGACATATCTAATACTTTTTCTAATGCTGGAGGCAATAGTGCCACAGACCCAGAAGTATTTACTAACCGACTATATCTAGCAGATGTCAGCAACATACACTCTGGTGTTAGCATTAATCATCCGGATGTAGGACAAGCAACTGTAAGTGTTGTAAATCCAGATCACGTGGTGCTAAACACAAATGTAACAATTTACAATAACTCCGCAACCAGTATAAGTTTTGAAAATCAAAAACCACAGTTTACAATTAACAGTGGCTCTGGTGCTAAAACAATTACACTAGACAGCGGTAGCACAGGTGAAGAATTAAAACTTTCAGATATAAACACTTATACAAGTGTTGCCAATGCCGCTATTATAGTATCACCATTAGACCTAATGAATGCTATAAATGACGCAAGTATATCTAATATAAGTGCTTTAGCAAATACATCAGAATTAGAAATCATAGAAGCAAATGGTAATGCTGTAACTATTACAAATGTTACTAACGATGCTAGAAATAATCCTTTTGTCGGAGTTAGCAACACGTCAGGTTTGAATTCTACTAATTTAGCAATAGATAAAACAAACGTAGAAAACTTAAATTTTGCTATATCTAATAAAACAAGTACAACTTTTGATATAGTATTACCTAGTGGTACAGCACAATTAGTAAAAAATAATGGAACATTTATTAACTATGGTTCAAATCTATCAGCAAATGTTGTACAATTATATTCTGAAGACAAACAAGTACAGGCAGGTGCTAATGTTTTCTTTGATAAAACTATTGGAACTTTAACAGCAGGTACTCCTACTCAGGTAGTAGGGACTCCTGATACAAAAACATTTTTTATAAACACAGGTGTACAGGCTTATGGTGGTCAACAATCAGGCGGTAACTTTACTCAACCAAGAAATGGTAAATTTAATTTGCCTGCTTACTCACAGTTTTTAAATGCAAATAGTTCAGTACAGCCGGCCGCAAATACTTTAGTAGATTTACAATCAGCAAATGCTGACACAATCAGTTATGATGTAAGCCAAACAGGAGCATTATTGACTTATGCTTGGGATGGTGCTTCTTGGGATAACACACCAATTCAAAACATCGCAGACTATTTGGTAATAGCAAGAGGTTCTAAAAACAAGAACCCTTGGAGTAGATTAAATTATTGGTATCATGTAGATGCTCTTAAAGAACCATTAAAAGATAATGTAAAAAACTTTAGTATACCTACTGGAGCAATAAGAGCCGTTAGACCAATTTTAGAATTTGATAGAGATATGGAATTACACAATTGGGGTAATAGTTTTATATCAACAGTTGATATAGTTGCTGACAAACCAAAAGAAGAATTAGAAGGATTACAGATTGGCTTTCCTATTAATAGTAGTAGCGGTAGCGAAGGTTCAACTATTATTTTCCCTAACAACGAATCAGATGTTGCTAAAAAGATTTATCAAATTGCTGATAGTAACGGACTTATTCAATTTAATGAAGTAGTAAGTTTATCTGCCAATGTTGTAACAGGCGGGCATGTTTTCAGTACTGGCGGTACAAATGCTGGTAAAGATTATTTCTGGAACGGAAACAGGTGGCAACAAGCACAACAAAAAATAAAAGTTCAACAACCACCCAAGTTCACACTATACGATGACGAGGGTGTTAAAGTCGATAATATAGCAAAATATCCCAATAGTGATTTCACAGGTTGTCCTGTATTCTCTTATAATGAAAATGATAGCACAGGCACATACGATAGTATTTTAAAAGCAAACATCGTATATCAAAGTGGTAAATTTAGTAGTGAGCCTACTTTTCATAATCATGTTGAAACACATACTGTAAAATATAAAACAACTGTAACAGCAAATGCTGTCACTATTCCAGGGTATCTCTATTTTAAAGATCTAAATCAAGACTATCAAGGTAGAGATAATGCTTTATTTAGAAATAATTGGCATCCAGTAAGTTTACCAAGCAAATACAGAAACTTTAGTAATGTAGCAACATATTATGAGGGTGAGGTTGTAAAATTTGAAAACAACTACTTTGTTGCTAACGCAAATATTACAGCAGGAAATTTTGATATATCCAATTACAAATTTTACGAGGAAGTGTATCCTACAACATCAAAACAATATGTAGAAGATGTTATACAAATTACAGATATTACAGCAAATAGCAATGTATTTGTGACTAGTGCTATACCTAATAATAACGATATAATTGTTTATAAGAATAATGAACTTTTAAATCTAGGTACAGATTACACAATAATTACAGACAATCAAGGTATTAAACTTTCAGACAGTATTACTTTGAATAAAGGCGATTTGTTAAATGTCAAAACATTTACAAAGAAAGATAGACTTACAACAATTGACGCATACGGATTTTTTGAAATACCAGAAGTTTTGAAGTTTAATCCGCGAAACGAGTTGATAAGACATATTTCATTTAGCGATACAATGGAACACTTCCATAGTATGATAAGTAGCCAAACAGGTTTTACAGGTAGCATTACAGGTTCAAACAATTTTAAAGATACAGCAAAGGATTTAAGTACAACTAGAGTAAGTATAGCACAGACATCTGATGACATACTTACACCAATGTATTTCACAAAATCTTCAACTAGAGAATTTTCTAATAGTTTAAGATTTGGAAGAAACGAATATGTTAAATTTAAAAATAAATTTTTAGGTTCAGCAGAATCATATTTAGTAAACAACGACTATTTGGATCAAACAAATTTAGAAATAATCGACACAATTCTTAAAACTATTAAGAACTCTAAAATTTCTAAAGACGCACACAAATTAACCTACATGGCTCCTATTGGAACTAATTACACTCAATCAACAATTAATGTAAGTGATGCTAGTGTAGTAGATTACACGTTTGATAATACAGCAAATGTCAGTATAGATACAACATTATATGTGATTACCCACAATAATAATGTATTATGCTCAGAAAAAGATTTTACTATAGAGTCAACATTACCATTTGATATTAAATTAGATAGCAGTATAACTTTAGCAAAAAATGATATTCTGGAATTAAGAGTTTATGAAGATTCTGAGCCAGCACTTATTCCTTCAAGTTTAAGTAAATTAGGAATGTGGCCAGCATATGAACCAATGTTCATGACAGACACATCATATCAAACAGATTTGGATGTTATTAGATGTCATGACGGCAGTTATATACCAAGACAAAACGATAAAATAGATGATATTATTTTAGACTTTGAAACATTAATTTATAATAATATTAAAGAAGAATACAGAAAGGCAGACAGATCAGAGGAGTATTGTTTTATAAAAGACATCAAGCCTAGCAAATACTATGATGCTGATTATGAATGGCATGAAATAAACGATCTCTTAGAAAATAATTTTAACAAATGGATAAGAGCAACAGGAATAGATTGGAGAGACAATTCCTCATATGATGAAGCAAATGAGTTTACATGGAATTATACATCAGATTTTAAACAGCCTGGACATTGGAGAGGCATATTTGATTATTATTATGACACTCAAACACCTAATACTACTCCATGGGAAATGTTTGGGTTTGTTAAAAAGCCAAGTTGGTGGAACTCGCAATATCCTTTAGCAATTACAAGTTCATATTCAGCATTTTGGGATAATGTAAGAACAGGTTATATTCCAGCAGGTAGCAAAAAAGGATATCATAAAAGATGGGCAAGGCCTAATGTTGATATTCCAGTTGACACAAATGGAAATTTATTGTCACCACAGGATATAATATATACAAGTGCTACATCATCAGATATAACAAATAGAAATAATTGGAAATTTGGAGATGGCGCACCGGCCGAGTACGCATGGAAAAAAAGTTCATATTATCCTTTTGCGGTAGCAGAAGCAATGTATTTGGCTAGACCGGCATTATTTTTTGCTACATATTTTGACAAGTCAGATAGAGTACGTTCGATAGCATCACCACTACAAGTTATTAGTAAATCTGAAGGCAAACGTATTGGGTTCGAAAATTATGAACCGCATGGGTTTGTTAATGATAGCGGCAAAATCACAATTAAATTTGGTATTTCTACTTTGGTTGACAGTTATTTGAAGTTCCAATCACTTATTACAAATGTAGAAGTAGCAACACCAATAAGAACTATAGATACTAGATTAGGTCATAAATTTGGCGGATTTATAAATGATAAAAATTTAAAAGTATTTAGTGATAGTATCAGTGTCGATGGCTTTTCAGCAGGGCAAAGAATACCCAAAGAAGATGTTGTAACGGCATTACATACTAGTGGTTATAATTCAAGAAATTTCTACACAGGTGTAAAAATAATTAAAACTGCTACTGGGTATTCAGTATCTGGATTTGACTCAGTATCTCAAGTGTTTGATATTATTCCTAGTGACAAGTCGGGTCCAGCACAAGGCGTAGCAGAAGGAGGCACTCCTGTAGACTTTAGTATATTTGATACAGCAGTAGCATACCCACAAAATAGTTTTATTAAGTTAGGCAGTACATATTATCAAGCAAAGGAAAATGTACAACCTGGAACTTTTGATACAGCACAATGGACTAAATTAGCAGAAATACCTACGCAAGGCGGCGCCCAAGCAACATACTTCCAAAGACCGTTAGGTAAAACTGATAAAGTACCATACAACAAACATTATGAAAGTGTAGCAGATGTATT
>Ga0160423_10005058_pt1 | contig 10787 bp, 9 predicted proteins | sample CRUFie14St8metaG_FD_108191 | JGI IMG/M metagenome (GOLD analysis project Ga0160423, IMG submission 108191) | Marine microbial communities from the Costa Rica Dome - CRUD Field 142mm St8 metaG | ecosystem: Environmental > Aquatic > Marine > Oceanic > Photic zone | place: Costa Rica: the Eastern... | reverse complement strand
CGCTCTCCCCTGCTACCGAATACAGCAAATAGGTTTTATCTCCTTCTTGGAAAATGGCCGGATCTCTTAGCTGATGCACGCGCTCATCGATGTAACCGCCTCTGGAAGCCTCGACAGGCAGGTCGGAACCTTCGTAATGTAGCTCTGGTCTCATAACCTCGCCTGGCTCGCTCGCACGCCATTCGCGCCAATCCTCAGTAAGTTCGATGGTTGAGAGCATGATGCGCTCTGGTGCGTCACCCCGGTTTGTAAAAAACACGTAAAGCAGATCATCCCGAATCAGCAAGGCAGAGTGACGCATGTCTGCAGTAAAGAACTGCGGTCCAGCCTCAAAGCCAGTCAGTCCATCGCGAGAGCGATACAAACCTCCGGGCATGCTCATGGCATAGTAGTACCCTTCATGTTCAATGACTCGAAAGTAAGCGCGCCCCAGATCTTCTTCTCGGCCTTCAAACCGAATGCCGTCACTCGAGACTGCTGCGCGGGTAAACTGTCTTTCCACACCGCGACCGTGGTAGTACATAACAATTTGTCTGAGATCTTCGCGCACTAGCACGTCCGGTGAAGCAATATGCGGGTAGAGAGCGGCAACCTGTCCCGGTGCCAACGAGCAGGGTGGGCAGGTGGTGGGAAAGAATGAGTTTTCCAGTTTAAGTGTTCCCGGCGCGTGGATAGTCCAGGGGCCCGTGACCTCATCGGCATAGGCCATGCGAATGTAGGTGCCGCGGTGGTCCGCAAAATACAGGTAATACTTCCCTAACGGATTGTCCACCCAGTCCGGTACCTTGATCAGGGAGGGCCCTTGAATGTTGCCGCCCATCCGGTCATCCATATCCGGAGTGATGATCGGGCCGCCAGCCAGGCGCGTGACAGTGACCTCCGCTGATTCCGCTCCATACGAAAAACTGCCCAGCGCAAAGTACGAGAGCCAGAGTCCAATGATCAATTTGGGCGTATTCATCTGCTTGATTCCTTATCGTTGTCTGGTCGCTGTGGCGCAAGAGGAAAACAGCTCCGTGCGGACCTCAACACCTTTTTCAGCCAGGCGGGCCTGATCCGTGCAGGACACGTTGGTGTGTCTGAGCTCCACAACGTCACCAGCACCGATTCCTGCATTTTCCATTAGCGCGTTCATATTGGTCAGGTCTGGATTGAATCGTAAATCCAGCGCAACCAGCTTGGTCATGCCACTTAAAGGAGAGATGTCTGTAATACTATTGCCGGTGAGCTCAAGATACTCGAGTGAATACAATCCGCGCAGTGGACTGAGGTCAGTAAACGAGTTGCCCGCCAGTCTCAGCTCAACAAGAGAGGTCAATCCACTTAAGGGCGAGAGATCGCTTATATCCTGGGTATGTATATTCAGGTCGACGAGCTTAGTGAGATTGGCCAGAGCGCTGATGTCTGCCACGGCGTTGGTAAACAGAATGCCGGTTGCTCCCATATGTGTTCGCGGAACCTGGCCTCCAATAAAGTCGCCATGGCGGTGCATGCGCAGAACTCTCAGCTCGGTGAGATCACTCAGTGCAGTAATGTCTGTTAAGGGGTTTTCTGCAATACGCAAGCGCATCAAATTGCTTAAGCCGGCTAGCGGGCTGATGTCGGTGATCCAGTTGGTGTGTAGATTGAGATTGATCAGCCCGGTCAGCTCTGCCAGTGGTGAGATATCTGAAAGCCCTCGGTTTCTCAGGGCAAGGTCAGTCAGTCCCGTGAGATTCTGGATACCAGACAGGTCGTTAAAGCTGTGGTCCACATCCTGCCATTCTGGTGATCCGGATACCGACCTTCTGGCGCCTGGGCCTGAAGCATCAAGGTGGCTTAACGATGCGGCCAATTGGCAAGTCAGTGTCTCTTGCGGTCCGATGGACAGAGCCTCGCGCACTTCGCTCTCCAGCACAGCGTCGGCAAACGTCACAATGTCAGCCGCAGGGCTTTCCTTGCAAAGATCACTAGGAGCAAGATGTCTCTGTGCCCACGCGCTGGGCAGCAATGTGAAAGAAACCACAACGAAAATAAATTGAGTGAAAGTTGTCATGGAGAGGCTTCCTATATTTTTCGCCGTATCTTCACTTTGGCTTCGAGCTGATATTCACTCCACCGATATCTCTTTTGAATTAGCTGGCAAGGAGATCACCATGCCGTCTTCAGTAATGAGAGCGCCGTCGGGTAAACCACCGTTGAATGCCGCAATTGCCATGGCATTTCTTGGGGCAGGTACAAGGTGATATAAAGCTAGTAGTCCAATCTCCGCCTCAGTTGCCAAGCGCGCTAAATCTGCGGAGGATGCATGATAATCCTGAATATCGTGGAGCACGGTTGCAATTCGGGTATTGCCAGCAGTGCGGGACATAGCCTCCATACCTCGCACTAGCTGCAAAGCCATCGCGTCATGAATTACCACATCAGCGCCATCGGACAGTTCTACAATTTTTTCGGTCACCAGGCTATCGCCACTGATAACTACAGAGCGACCACCGTAATCCAACCGATAACCATAAGCCGGCTCAATCGGTGGATGAGAAACTTCGAATGCGGTGATCTGCAATCCATCTTCATTAACGATCACTCCTTCTCCTATTGTGCGAGACTGAAGGATGCCAAGTTCCGGATCGAGTAGTTCTGCACCGTGATGAGCCACGCGGTAGCCTCTGTCCAATTCGTACGTGATATTAAGGCCCTCAACAATACGGTCGACACCTTCTGGCCCAATAATTTGCAATGGTGCTGGTCTGCCTGCTACCCATGAATTTAAATTAAAATCGCCGATGTCGGATATGTGATCAGAGTGATAGTGGGTTACTAAAATACCGCGCATTTTGTTTAAAGGAATGCCGCTTAGCTGAGCTGTAGCAGCAGAACCGGAACCCGCATCGACAACATAAAGATGATCGGGTGTTTCCACCGCTACGCAAGCCTGAGCGCGACCCGGCGCTGGCAGGGGAGAGGACGTCCCGCAAAGAGTTATCTTCAGCCCGTTAAAGGCTAGGTTGGCAGAGGGAGCGATCTGTGCTCCGGCAACTGCCGAATAAAATACTAGTCCAATGAAACCTTTCTTACCTACCGTTTTAATCATAGTTAATTGACCTTTAACGTATCTTCTCCAAAGTTCTGTTTTGGTTCACCATTCGCGCTGCCTGCGGATTAACGTTCTAGGCGCGCCTGGAGGCAGTCGCTTTCTGGCGAGATGCATAGCACACCGTTTAAAGGGAAAAACGTGACGGGCTGTAGGCGGAGATTATTGAGAATACATTAACTAATTCTTGGGCGGCTCGCTGACTAGGGCAGCCATTAACTCTTGCACCAGGCGGGTATCAGAATCAGTTATATTCAGGTAGAAGTGATTCCCGCCAGGATCTGCCTCAAAAATAGTTTCACCGTCTTCCAAGACGGCAACTGTACCTGACTCAGATATACCAAAGTAGTTCCTGTCTTCTCTCACTGCTACCAAAACACTTGTTAGATCCCAGGTGGGCCTCTCATGCGGTGTCGGTATATAAGCCTGATAGGATTCTGGAATCGGATGACGATCCAGATAATTAAAATCATTCTCTATACTGATTGCGGGATAGCGAATTGCTAACCCTACTTCGAAACCACTCCAGTAAATTGGCGTCGGCCAATTCTCCGCCAAATATTGAGCGGAAGGAATATCTTGCACAACGTTGTATTCAAGGTGAACTTGACCCTCAATGGGCGCAAAGGAGCCAGCCATGATTGAGATATGCCTGACCTTCCGCTCAACTAACTCTAACCCTGAAAGACTGGAAAAATTATCTCCATCTGTTTGCAAGAGCTCGGCCAAATTAGTTGAGAACCCAACCTGTACAATCACCACTGAATTATCAGGCTGCGCTGCTAAGCTCTGTCTTAAAAGGTCTACCGCCAAAGGCACAGGCACCCCTATGTTTAAATCGTGGGGGTATAGATACTCATCACCTTTTCTCTCAAGAGTAACACCGGTAAATCTGCTTCTCTCGGGAGTAACATCACTATCTGTGACGCCTATGGGAATCGAACCTCTTCCATAGAATGTATTGATAGCATCCAGATAGGGGGCGACCTCATCGTGATCTTTACTTGCTGTTATCGCCAACAGTTCACTTTCGCCCCGATTTTGTAGTGAATGTAACATCGCCAAGGCAAGAGCATCGTCCACATCGTTTCCCATATCAGTGTCATAGATAATCTTTACCGGATCGGCTAAGACGACAGCAGAGAGAATTAGCGGTGCAATAGCAAGACAATTAAAAATTCTGTTCATTTCTTGGATTCAACAATTAGTCAGATGAAAGTTCTTCAGCGCCATAGATGGTAATTCCATCCAGAAGCACATTAGCGTCTTCGGACGGATTGAGAATCTTTACTTCAACACTATGTTGTCCGTCAGGAAGGGCATACTCCCAAAACAAATAAAAGCGTCGCGTAACAAAATCAGTGGGCCATGTTGCGGTTTCAATAAGTTTTCCGTCTACATGGAGTTCTGCTTCAAACACATAGTCTTCGTCATTCGTTGATTGCGCAGTCCCCATGACGGCAAAGCCAACGCCGTGAAAGTCAAAACTGTAGGAATTGCCCATCTCAAAAATTTGGCGTTCCCTACCGTTGCCAATGCCTAATTGTCTCCTTTCCTTGGCAAAATGACCGACAAAGGACTCTTCAAAAGGAACCACTTCCGGCGTTTGTACCGGTATGGTCACACTTGCAGTACTTACCAGGCCTCCTTCTCTGCGAATCATTTGCAATGCATGATTAAAGGACATGTCATAAGCGTCATTAAGTGAAATGGTAGTATACGCGAAGTCCATACTTTCAATGTCATCTAGTCCCTGCTTCCAGTAGTCCGGAATTCCTTCATATCCGTAAATTGTGCCAAGAATACCCGCTGCTGATCCGGGATTACAATCTGCATCATCACCTGCTCTTGCAGCTATCTCCATGGTCTTCCCGAAGTCACCATCACCATACAGTAAACCGAGAACTACCCACGCCGCGTTAATCTTCGCGTCGATATTGAAGTCACTCAGTAAGCCTCGGGGGCCTAAATCAGTGAAAGCCCATTTCTGGTTTATAAGTTCCCAGGCATAGTTCCAGTCGTTTGGGTTTTCATTGTGCAGTGCAATCACATCATCAATGATCTTATGGAAGTTGCTTTCCTCAGGGATCACATCAATTGCGGTTTGAACAATGGCTTCAATGTCATTTTCAACGAATGCCGTTGAATACATTGCAGCTATGAAAACGCCGCCGTACCAGCCATCACCGTAGTTCATGATATGACCGATTTTGTCACTGATTTCTATTGACGAATTCACCATCCCGGGAGTCATCAGTCCGGCGAAGTCAGCTTCAATCTGAAAATCGATATCGTCAGCAGCGGGATTATTCAACCAATGGCCTGATTCTGGAGGTATGAGTCCGTTTAACACGTTGTATCGCGCTACTTGATTAGCGAACCAAAGGCTGTATTCAGCTTCGGCAAATGAATTTGCAAAAGATTGTATCGGCGCATCCAAGCCCTCATCTTCAAAAACCTGCACAAATGCAAGATCCATGTAGATATCATCATAGGCGCCAGGGCTATCAGTCATAGTTTTCAGCAAGTAACCGTCATACCAGGGAATCTCACGTTCTTCCGGGACACGGGCACTGTTGAATCGAAATTCGACTGGGAATCCGTAAGTAACGCCAATTGTTTGTGCAGCCCATGCGCCTTTGATTTTATCGCGCAACGTAGCTGTTGGCATGGTAACGGTTTCTTGACTCGTCGCGTTAATTGAAAATAGCAGTAACGCAATCACTAAAAGAGCGAGTTGTAATATCTTTGTACAATACCTAATCATTATGATTCTTCTTGTTGTCGTTGAGCATTTCTTGCAGTAGCTTAAGTTAACAGTTGATACTAATTAGATATGTTCGGTGATTTCAAGGAAATTCGGGCCGATAATAGTAATTGGAAGCAGTAGTCCCGATATGGTAGCTACTGCGCCTATTTCTGCTGCAGAGGAATCAGTGATGGGCGGCAGTTTCTTTGTTGCAGCGGAAGGCAAAGGAGGCAATCGGGCAGTAGCGGCAGCGACACTAGGGGCCGAGGTTAAAGACGCAATGCCGTTTGCTTATGGAGTAGAAATTTAGGTATTTCCTAAAGGTGAGCGGAATTGCTAATCAACATGTTACTCTTGACCTTTACGTTTTAGGACTGGGGCGAAAATGAAAAAAATAATTGTGGTGTTTCTATTAGCTGGACTGTTATCGAGCTGCGGCCCTTCAGAGTTAACTACCGAGCCAAGTGATGATGGAAATGCTAGCGAGATACCTACAGTTGCGCTGGTAATGAAATCTTTAGCTAATGAGTTTTTTGTCAATATGGCAGCGGGCGCGGAAGCTCATCATGCTGAGAACTCTCCGAATTACGAATTGATAGTTAATGGTATTCGCAATGAAACTGATCTGGCGCAGCAAGTTGCACTTATAGATCAGATGATTAGCTCTGGCGTGGATGCCATCGTCGTCGCTCCGGCAGATTCCAGAGCATTAGTTCCCGCATTGGCTCGTGCCGATTCTGCAGGTATTGTCATTATCAATATCGATAATCGCCTCGAGCCTGAGACACTGGCTGAGTACGATTTGCGAATACCTTTTATAGGTCCAAGCAATTTGACTGGTGCGAAGATGGTTGGTGACTTTGCGTTGCAAGGACTGGCGAGTGATAGCGAAGTTGCAATTCTCGAAGGTGTTACGTCTGCGATTAATTCCATTCAACGTCGTACTGGATTAGAGCAAGCAGTTGCCGAAGCTGGCATGGAAGTCGTCACCCTGCAAAGCGGTGAGTGGGATCAGACTAAGGCCGCTCAGGTTACTTCGGCAATACTCTCTCAGTTTCCAGAACTCGACGTCATTCTTGCTGCAAATGACAGCATGGCACTGGGCGCGGCTTCGGCAGTCGCCCTGGCTGCACTAGACCATGACATTACAATTGCCGGTTTCGATAACATCACGGCTATTCACCCCCTAATCGAATCTGGCGCGGTTGTAGCAACCGTCGATCAGTTTGGCGATCACCTTGCAGTGTTTGGTATCGAATATGCGCTGGAGGTGTTGGCTACCGGCGTGGTTCCTCAGGATCGTGAAACACCCTTGGAGCTAATTACTGCTCAATCCCTTCAGACTAATTGAAAAGAAATCAACGTGACTGCCCGAATCCGTATTGAAGGGCTCTGTAAGAGTTTTGCTGCCCCGGTCCTAAAGGGAGCAGAACTCGAGATAATGCCTGGCAGTATTCATGGACTGGTGGGCGAGAACGGCGCCGGGAAATCCACGCTCATCAATATCATTAGCGGTCTGCTTGCTGCAGATTCCGGCACACTGGAACTCAACGGCCAGATCTACAGTGTCCCAAGCAGGCGTGAAGCGCTACAGAAGGGAATAGCACTGGCGGCCCAAGAACTAAGCCTGATTGACACTCTTACTGTTGCTGAAAATATTTTCCTTTCAGCGCTTCCGCAACATTCTATGACTGTTGATCGTGCCAGGCTGGGAAAGCATGCAGAGGAATTGATGGAACAGGTAGGTCTGAACGCCATCTCCTCGCAAACTCCACTTTCGAAATTAAATTTGGCGGACAAACAACTTGTCGAACTTGCAAAAGCGCTGTCCATGTCGCCTGAGAATTGCCAGTTACTGATCCTGGACGAACCTACTTCTGCTCTGACCGCGCCCCAGGCGGAGCAAATACATCAGATTATCAGGGAACGCGTCGCGAACGGCTTGAGTATCCTTTATGTGTCCCACCGGCTAGATGATGTGCTGTCAGTTTGTGATGACGTCTCAGTATTACGTGATGGAATTATCGTTTCGACTGCGCCTACTACTTCTCAAACCGTTGATGATCTTATCACTGACATGTGCGGTCAGGATTTGCTTGAACATAGCGAGTGCAGTCTTCGGCAAGCCGGAGGCCTGCGCCTCAAAGTGGAGCAATTGTCCAGCGCTATCTTCCCACAGCCTGTCTCATTTAATTGTCGCCGCGGTGAAATATTCGGTCTTGCCGGCTTAGCTGGCGCTGGCCGTTCGGAGTTGTTGCACACAATCTTTGGTCTGGCTCCGGATCGCCAAGGGCGGGTGGTGTTGTTAAACGAAGGCGCAGAAGTCGAAGTGCGATCACCGAGCGAGGGGGTGAAATTGGGTATGGCTTTGATCGCCGAGGATCGCAAGACTCAGGGAAACTTTGCTGATAAACCTGTCTCTTTAAATACCACCATCGCGGCCTTAGGCAAGCTCGCTGCTGCGCTGGCATTCCTGCTGCCCCGTCGTGAGCAGCGTATCAGTGAAGAATTGATTGATCGGCTGCAAATTAAATGTGAAGGCCCCCGCCAATCCATTGACCGGCTCAGCGGTGGTAACCAGCAGAAAGCTCTGATTGCCCGGTGGTTGCAAACCGAATCTGATGTCTGGTTGCTGGATGAGCCTACCCGAGGGGTAGATGTGGCGTCGAAGCTGGCTATTCATGCGAAATTGCGAGAACTTAGAGATCTGGGTGCATGCCTACTCATCGTCTCCAGTGAGCTAGAGGAGTTGACTGCGCTAAGCGATCGAATTCTGGTCTTGTCGAATCGCAAAGCGGTAGCGACATTTGAGCGTGGGCAGTGGAGTAACGAGCAGTTGTTGGTGGAAATGTTCAGTGCACACCGGGGTGAGCGGGTAGTCAATCACTGAGGACGTTGTGTTGGAAAACAATGAAAATCTCAATTAATCGAAGCAATTTGCTCAGCCGGATTAGTCTCGTCTTCGAGGAGCTGTTTATTGTTTTCGCGTTGTTGGTGCTGGTCGTGATTTTTTCATTAACTACAGAAAACTTTTTCACAACCAGAACACTGACCGCCATTCTAACTCAGCTACCGGGACTGACTATTGTCACTATTGGCATGACTCTGGTGCTGATAAGCGGTGGTATCGATTTATCGGTCGGCTCGATAGTAGCCTTAAGTTCTGCGGTTATCGGTGTCGCACTGACTGTCTTTGAATTAACGTTGCCTGTAGCGGCCCTTATGGGAATCGCAGCCGGCGGCTGCGCCGGTCTGGTAAATGGTGTGCTAGGCAGCTTTTTCCGCTTGCCCATATTTATCGTCACACTTGGTATGCTAGAAGCTGGTCGAGGTCTGGCCTACTTGGTGACCGAGTCTCAGACCATCTATATCGGCCCCAGTATTCAAGCGCTTTCAATGCCACTGCTGGGTATCGGGATTTCGCCTGCTTTCCTGATTGCCCTTGGGCTGGTCGTTGTATCTCAGCTGGTTCTGACTAGAACAGTGTTTGGACGTTACCTGATTGCTATTGGCACCAATGAACTAGCGGCCAAAATCTCGGGTATTCGTACCGAACTCTACCTTAATGCCGTGCTTCTGATTTCTGGGTTGCTAGCGGGCCTGGGTGGGCTGATTAACGCAGCGTACCTGGGCGCTTCTGATCCGAATGCTGCAACAGGCTTAGAACTATCAGCGATCGCCGCTGCTGTTATCGGAGGTACCAGCCTCATGGGCGGACGTGGTTCGATCATCGGCGCCTTCATCGGTGTGCTGATTATTTCGGTACTGCAAAACGGCCTCGCTCAGCTCGGCGTCTCAGAACCATTCAAGCGATTAATCACTGGCCTGGTAATCATTTTGGCAGTATTTTTGGACCGCTGGCGCGGTCGGCACTAGAGTGCGAGCTAACCGAGCTACAAATGGCTTCAAGCTTCGAATGCCGAACTTATTAAAGCGTGCTCATGCAATTTTTTGAGAGCAGTAGTGTATGGTGTCGTTCAATACCTTAACGTCCCATCAAGGTCTGCTCAATGTCGTTTGGGATAGGAGAGCCAGTGTTATTGTTCTGGAAACCATAATAACTCTTTAGGTTGAACTGATTATGCAATCATCCATAAAACTTTTGGTGGGTCTTCTGTTAGCCTCGCAGTGCTTTTTTGTATTCGCGCAATCGGCACAACATCTAGCGGAGGCTATTCTGGATTCTCAGCGGCCCGCTCAGGATAAAGAAAGGGATGAAAATAGGAAGGCGCCCGAAATTTTAGAATTTATGGGGGTCAAACAGGGAGATAGCGTACTCGATGTAATAGCTATGGGTGGCTGGTATTCTGAAGTACTTTCATACGCGGTTGGAGGCTCGGGGACTGTCTACATGCACAATAACCCCATCGCGATAACAGAACGCAGCACAGATGAAAGAGCAGAGCGTACTAGTCGTCTAAAAAATGTTAATGATTTCGTTGGTAGTATTGGTCAGATCCCGGCCAGTTCAATCGATTTCGCAATTACAGCTTTAAATTTTCACGATGTATACAATCGCTCGGAAGATGACTCTCATCAATTACTGCGCCAAATTTATTCAGCGCTCAAGCCCGGGGGTGTTCTGGGGATAATTGATCACAAGGGAACACCAGGTGCAGACAATGTCACCTTACATCGTATTACTTTCGAAGACGCAGTAACGAGTGCTGTTGAGGCAGGGTTTGTGCTCACTGGCACCAGTAGCATTCTTAAGAATTCTGATGATGACCATACACTCGGTCCTTTCGATCCGAGTCTCGGCAGGAATACTGATAGACTCGTATTGCGCTTAGCGAAGCCACAATAGCCGTTCGGCTTCAGCCTTGGATTGCGCAAACAAAGGGTTCCGCAGGAGAAAGATGCCTTGTTGTTTAAAATTGCGCAATCGAATATCGCAATGATACGGAAATAGGGAATTCCAGCAAAAGTTCCACATTATGCTGCCATGGGCCCAACAGAGGCCCT
>Ga0160423_10005056_pt1 | contig 10790 bp, 6 predicted proteins | sample CRUFie14St8metaG_FD_108191 | JGI IMG/M metagenome (GOLD analysis project Ga0160423, IMG submission 108191) | Marine microbial communities from the Costa Rica Dome - CRUD Field 142mm St8 metaG | ecosystem: Environmental > Aquatic > Marine > Oceanic > Photic zone | place: Costa Rica: the Eastern... | reverse complement strand
TCACAAGACTGCCTTCTCTTCCTGATCGTGGATTTTCTTTACCAAAAACAAAGCTAAGCAACATTAATGCTATGAGCATCAATGGTATGCTGGCATTCCATTGATTCTGTATAAAATTAGATCGATTCTTGTAATCAAGCAATTTTGAGAGAGAAAGTGAATTACTTGAGGGTTTTTCCACTTCAATTGAGTGAGTTAATTTTTTAAAAGAAGCATCTATTTTATTAGCACTATTTATATCTGGATAAATATATCCATTTTGAAAATTCAAAATCATTTTTTCATTCTGATTTGAAATTAAGAGTAATTCAGCTTTAATGAGTGACAAACTCGGATCATCTTGAACAAAAAATGTGACATCCGTCATTCGACCTCCATCATATGATTCAAAGAAAAGATAACTTCCCCTTTCATCTAGATTTACCAACGTTTGAGGCTTGAGCATCGAAAGCTTATCTTCATAGGATTGTTCAGCTATCAAGCTTTTCGATAGTGCCTTTCCGTATGGAGCTAAAAAAATACTTATTATCGAACATGCAATCAAAGCAATTACAAAAAATGGTGTGATGTGTTTGATAAGTTTTAATCGAGATGCTCCTGCAGAAAAATAAGCATAGATTCCATTGGAGTTATAAAGCTCTGATATAACTAATAAGAGACTCAAAAAAAATGCAAATGGGATTAGTAATCCTAAAAAATCAGGCAATCTAAATAAAATCACTGTAAAAATAATGTCTGGATTCAGGGTTCCTGCTGCAGCTTGTTCAAAATATCCAACAAGTCTAGATGAAAAGATTAAAGCAGTGAGGATAATTAAGATTACAGCAAAACTCTTAAAAATCTGAGAATTTAAATGAATTGCAAGAATATTCTTTTTATACATGCCTTTAGCGATCTTGATGCATTACAATAATTATCTTATCAGTAATTTTTATTAGGAGTATGGTTTATGGCTTACAAAGTCTTATCAAGTCTAACAGCAAACAATATTAATTCTGCAGATCTACTAAAAGTGAAAACAGATCTCTTAATTATTGCTGTTAATAAAAAAACATCGTCAGCAAGTGAACTCAAGGCACTGCAATCTAATCCACAATCTTTGATGAAAGAGTCAATCAAAGAAATTAATAGTGGATCGAGAAAATCTATTTTTCTGCCTGCTCCAGCGAAGGTGGCTGCTAAAAATATTTTGTTAATTAAAGAGCCAGACTCAAAAGCGGCCAGTTTTTTAGTTCTTCGATATTACGAAGAAATCATGAGCTTAGTTAAATCAGCTAAAGCAAAAGATTTTGCTTACCTGATGAGTTCGACCACTTCAAAAGACTTTGATTTAGTTTGGGCAGCTGAAGTTGCAGCTCGAACATTTGAATCTGCAGCTTATACTTTCAATGCAACTAAAAATAAAACTGCAAAGCCAGTAACTGTTAAGAAAGGAACTATTTTAATTGGGGGCTTAACGTCAGCTAAACTTAAGGCTGTTAAAGCTGCTGTCAAGCTTGGTCATGCTGTTGGCGAGGGTATGAATGCAACTAAGCACCTTGGTGACTTACCAGCAAATCATTGCACCCCAAGGATAATTGAACGCAAAACAAAAGCACTCAAGAAAGATTTTCCAGCCCTCAAGATATCTAGTCTTAATGAAAAAGATATGGAACGATTAAAAATGGGATCGTATTTATCAGTTGGAAGAGGTAGTGATGAGCCATCAAGAATGATGACCATTGAGTACAAAGGTGGTGCCAAAAATAAGCAGCCCATTGTATTAGTCGGAAAAGGAATTACGTTTGATACAGGTGGAATCTCTATTAAACCGAGTCCAGCGATGGATGAAATGAAATGGGATATGTGTGGAGCAGCTTCTGTATTTGGAATTATGCAAACACTTGCTAGGCTTAAAGCTAAAGTTAATGTTGTAGGTTTGCTGGTTTGCGCAGAAAACATGCCTTCTGCTCATGCTACTAAACCTGGTGATGTTGTAACTTCAATGTCAGGACAAACCATTGAAATTTTAAATACTGATGCCGAAGGTAGGCTGGTTCTATGTGATGCGTTAACTTACTCAAAGAAATTCAAACCTAGCCATGTTATTGATATGGCAACCCTAACAGGTGCTGTAGTGATTGCGCTTGGAAGCCCTGCTACTGGTGTTATGGCCAACAATCAACCTCTTGCAGATAAAATCTTAGCTGCTGGTGAAAAATCTGGTGATAGAGCTTGGCAACTTCCACTGTGGGAAGAGTATGCACACTGCACCAAAACAAATTTTGCTGATCTCGCAAACATTGGGGGTGGAAGGGAAGCTGGTACCATTCATGCTGCATCTTTCTTATCTAACTTTACAAAAGATTTTAAATGGGCCCACATGGACATTGCAGCGAGTGCATGGAATGGTGGCGCGAAAAAGGGTGGCACTGGTAGACCGGTACCTTTATTAGCCGAATTAATTTTAAATGGAAATTTATAAGAACTTATTAGATCTTAAGAATTAATGGATAAGAAGCCATATGATCCATCTGATATAGAGCAAAAGCTTTATAAAGCATGGGAAGATTCTGGCCTCTTTGCACCAGGAGATAATCCTGAAGCTTATTCACTTGCTATACCCCCTCCAAATGTGACTGGAACATTGCACATGGGCCATGGATTTCAGAATGCCATCATGGATTGTTTAATTCGATACTATCGAATGTCTGGTAAAAATACTTTATGGCAAGTTGGAACAGATCATGCTGGCATTGCAACTGAGATGGTTGTCGAAAGGCGACTCAACGCTGAAGGTAAAACAAAAAGTGATATCGGCAGAGAGGCTTTTGAAGAAGAAGTTTGGAATTGGAAGAAAGTCTCAGGTAATAAAATTACATCTCAACTTAGACGATTAGGATCAAGTCTAGATTGGAGTTCTGAACGATTCACCTTAGATGAAGAATATCAGCATGCCGTTTTAAGTGCATTTATTCAATTGTTTGAAGAAGGCCTTATTTACCAGGGTAAGAGGCTTGTGAATTGGGACCCTGTCTTAGAAACATCTCTTTCTGACCTTGAGGTAGTGAATAAAGATCTCACAATTAAAATTTGGGAAATAAAATATCAACTTGAAGCAACTGATGAGTTTGTGACTGTTGCAACAACAAGACCTGAAACGCTGCTTGGAGATATGGCACTAGCAGTAAATCCCTCTGATAAGAGGTTTTTGCATCTCATTGGTAAGAAAGCTTCATTGCCATTATGTAATAGACTTATACCCATTGTTGCAGATAGTTATGTAGACCCAGAATTTGGAACCGGGGTCGTTAAAATTACTCCCGGTCATGATTTTAATGATTACGATTTAGGGAAGAGACATGGTCTTCATATGGATGAAGATTTTCAGTGTCATTCCGGTGCTGAAGATGATTTTGTTCCTATTTCTATCTTTAATAAAACCGTTGCAATTATTGGTGTAGCTCCGAAAAAATTCCATGGCATGGATAGATTTGAAGCCCGCAAAGTAATTCTCGAGGATTTAAAAAAAGAAAAGCTTCTTATGTCTGAAAAAGAATATGAAAGCACTTTGCCCTACGGAGATAGATCAGATCAAATTCTTGAACCTCTGCTAACAGATCAATGGTATGTAGATGCAAAAACACTTGCAAAACCTGCTATTGATGCTGTCAAGTCTGGAGAAATACAATTTGTACCGGCTAATTGGGAAAAAACTTATTTTCAATGGATGGATAATATTCAAGATTGGTGCATCAGCAGACAATTATGGTGGGGACATAGAATTCCAATTTGGTACGATGAATCTAATAAACCACATGCAGGCTTTTCTGAGAAAGATGTTAGAGAAAAGCATAATTTAAAAGGCAAACTGCGCCAAGAAGAGGATGTCTTAGATACTTGGTTCTCTTCTAGTCTTTGGACATTTGCAACAATGGGATGGCCTGAAAAAAATGAAAAATTAAGCCGATTTCATCCAACAACAACATTGGTTACTGGCTTTGATATCATATTTTTTTGGGTGGCAAGAATGATCATGATGACCAAGCACTTCATGAAAGAGGTTCCGTTTAAAGAAGTCTACATAACCGGTCTTATTAAAGATGAAAATGGACAGAAAATGTCTAAATCAAAAGGAAACATCCTTGATCCAATTGATCTCATAGATGGAGTTTCTTTAGAGGAGCTTCTGGCCAAAAGAACTGAGGGCATGATGCAGCCACAACTCAAAGAGAAAATTATCCAACAAACAAAAAATCAGTTTCCTGAGGGCATCGAAAGTTATGGCACGGATGCATTACGATACACCTTTTACTCTCTTGCCTCTCCTGGTAGAGATATTAATTTTGATATAGGCAGAATTAAAGGCTACAGAAACTTTTGTAATAAAATTTGGAACGCTTTTAGATTTATTGAAATGCAAATTACTAATCATAGCTATCAATCTAGCGAAGGCTCAAAAGATATTTTTTCCGACTGGATGGCATCCAAAATTAATCAAACTGCTAAGAATTGCCAAACGCACATAAAACAATATCGGTTTGATTTGGCCTCAGCAGAGATTTATGAATTAGTATGGTCAAATTTCTGTGACTGGTATATAGAATTTTGCAAAGTTGCCATACAAAAGTCTGATAATGCTGGCCAAACAAACAGTTTAATAAAAAATTTAATTACAAACTTCTATAGCATCCTTGAATTGTTGCATCCTTTTATGCCGTTTATCACTGAGGAGCTCTCTTCTAAATTGGCTGATTTGTCAAAGTTAGAAAAGTCAGGATATTTGGTTGAAAATGGCTTCAATCATACTAAAGCATCCAATCAAAGCAATGAAATACAATTAGATAAGATAATAAATATTATTTCTGCCCTCAGAGTCATAAGGGCAGAAAATCAAAACATTAAAAATGAAACGTTAAATCTCATTATTTCAAATGATCTAAACTCAGACACACAATCAATTATTAGTGAAAATGAGGGGGTGATCTCGGGTATAGCAAAATTAGGCAAGATTGAATTTTCTGATCAGGTGCCAGCCGAATCAATTGAAAAAACTATGGATGGATACAAAATAATCATTCCATTGGAGGGATTGATTGATCCAGAGGAAGAAATTGCAAGACTGCAAAAAGAGCTCGCTGATGTAGAGAATGATATTAAAATTATTAACGCTAAACTAGCTAACAAACAATTTGTCGATAAAGCACCAGCAGAGGTTGTGAAAAAAGAAAAAGTAAAAATCTCAGATGCTGAAAGTAAAAAAACAATGTTAGAAAAAAGTATTGCTAAGCTTCAGCCTTAGACTGACTCATTAGAAAATCTCTAATAGCTGCACCAACTATTGAAGGTTCAGCATAAGTAATATCATGCTTGCCTCCTTCCAACACTAGTAACTCAGATTGAGGAATATAAATCATCAGCTCTTTACTTCCTATAAATGGAACAACTTCATCCTCAGTTCCCCAAATAGTCAGGATTGGCTTGTTTAAATTTCCTACATCAACAAACATTTCCTGAGTACTAAATAAATTAAAATTGCGAGCAGTTGATAATAAAGCATCAATGAAGCCTTTATATTGCATTTGCACTCCTGCTTTTTCAATAAACTCTTTTTTTGATAATGCTAGAGGATCTTCTCTTGGAGGCTCATTTTTATTCTCATTGCCCTGAAAGACCAGTCTTGAGCCAAAAACATTTAGGAACCACTCTCCTATTAGAGGTTTCATAATCCACCAATCCTTTGTTGGGTTTTCAGCCATAAAGCCTGCAGGAGCAATCAAAGAAATACTTTTAACCATGTCAGGAAATTCGCTAGCAAAGTGACCTACTATGGGTCCACCCATTGAGTAACCAACTAGATGCACTTGCCCGGGAATTTTTTGTGAATCAAGCAATCCTCTAAGGGATTGAACAAAAACATCCTTGGTATATTTAATTTTTGGTCTCTCAGAATATCCGCGACCATAATGATCAAACACAAGGACCGAGTATCCCGCATCTAATAAAAATCCTTTCATTCCATCCCATACAAAATGAGGGGTTGAAAACCCATGCACAAGAACAACTGTTTCATTGTTCATTACTTTTGCGTCAGGATAATACCAACGATAATAAAGATTACCTTTTTCCAAAGATACCCATGCGCCCTTTGAGGGAAGGTCAGACGCTGCTAATGTTTTAAGTTTGTATGTTTGAGTAAAATATGGAAGCCATATAAGCAAAAAAATTATCAAAAGAGTTATAAGAATTTTTTTCACAAATTTCCTAATGCAGATTTAAAAGCTTTTAGCACTATCGTTCTTGTTTCTGCAGGATCAATAACAGCATCGATTTCTAAAAAAGATGCGGCTTCAATTGCTTGACCAACTTCATACATTTTCGAAACTAGCTTTTCAAACAGTTCCTTTCGCTCATTAGGATCTTCTATACTTTCTAGCTCCTTTCTATATCCAAGTTTTACAGCACCCTCTATTCCCATGCCTCCAAATTCACCAGTTGGCCATGCTGCAGTATAGACAGGATTATGCAGACTTCCTCCAACCAAAGCCTGGGCTCCTAATCCATATCCTTTTCGAAGAAAAATTGCTACAAGTGGAACCTCAATATTTGCTCCTTGTTTAAATAAAGAGGCCATTCTTCTAACTGCCCCTCCTTCCTCGCTTGCTGGGCCAACCATAAATCCTGGAGTGTCAGCAAGAACAAGAATTGGAAGATCATGATCATTACAAATAGAAATAAAATCTGCGGCTTTTTCTGCAGACTCTGAGTCAATTGCACCACCAAGTTTTTGACAGTCACTTGCAAGAAGAGCAAAAGGCTTACCCTCTATTCTAATAAATCCGGTAACAATGCTTTGACCAAAATTTCTTTTAAGTTCTAAAAAACTATCAATGTCAGCAACCGTTTTAATTATGTCCCGCACCTCATAGGTATATCGTCTGTCTTCTGGCATGATGTTTCGAAGAATTTCTTGATCATTAATAGAGAACTTGCTTACAGGACCTTGAAAATAAGAAAGGATTTGTTTTGCAATTTCAGTTGCTTCCTCTTCATTTTCAGCAACATAATCTACCACTCCATTCTGTTCATGAACCGAAACAGGGCCAATATCAGTTGGTTCAAATACACCAAGACCGCCTCCTTCAATCATTGCAGGGCCGGCCATACCAATCCATGAGGTCTTTGTTGCAATTCGAAAATCAGAACATCCAAATAATGCAGCATTACCAGCAAAACAATAACCATTATTTACAGCAATTTTTAATGAGGTGCCACTTAATTGAGCCCATGAGGAAAAAGAAGGTATGTGTAATCCTGCTATCTGAATAAGCACATCAGTATCTCCAGGTCTGCCACCACCGCCTTCAGTAAAAATTATAATTGGTAGTTCAAACTTTTTAGCCTGATCACATATTCGATCTAATTTCATATGATGAAAGGCCCCTTGGGTACCAGCTAAAACAGAGTAATCATAAACAATAGCAACAGCTTGAGAGTTTTCTGGACCAACTAATTCTGAATTAACAGAACAAAAGCCTGTAATGATTCCATCAGCATTAGTTTTATCTTGAAGCTCTTCGTAATCCCTTCGACTTCTTTGAGCAGCAACCGCAAATTGACCAAACTCCAAAAAACTATCTTTATCTATTAAGTGAGCAAGGTTTTCTCGAGCAGTTCTATATTTTTTAGCATGTCTTTTTTCTTTTGAAGATGCGCGAAATTCGTCAGAGCTTTTTTCTAATCGTTGAAGAAATTTTTCAAATTCTGGTCTGTTTTTAATTGCCATTAGATCCTATGCTACTAAAAAAAATCTATTCAGGTAAAACTAACTCAAGGTGTGCTTTTTGAAAGCGTTGCCTGTAAATTTTAATACCTTTGCTCTGGATAAAATTCTTGGTAAAAATGCGAACTTAAAATTTCCTTTACCAGGAACTACATAATGCTTATTTTTTAAAAAAGCATCTAAAGTCTCTTTGGAAACTCTTTCACAAGTATCTCCAACTTGACCCTCACCTTTTAATTTACTTATTCTTTGCTTGAGTCGATCAGATGATTTCTCCGTTGCGACATTTCTAAAATTTGAATCGGTTGCTCCAGGGCAAGAGGCCATAATTCGAACGTTACTGTCAGAATACTCATATCGTAAAGCTTCAGAAAACATTAAAACGTATGCTTTTGTTGAAGAATAAACACTTGCATAGGGAACTGGTAAAAATGATGCAGATGAACCAATATTGATAACTCCTCCCTCACCTTTTTCAACCATAGCAGGTAAAAATAAATGGCAAAGATCTGTCAGCGATGTAATATTCAATTGAATCATATTTGCGTAATCATCTCTTTGAAAATCTCTAAATTGACCCCATCTCCCATAACCTGCATTATTAATTAACAAATCAACTTGAAGATTTGCTGCTGTGATCTGCTGATGTAGCCTCGCCGCTGAGCCCGGTTGAGCTAAATCCTCTAAAAAGACATGCGCTTTACCACCCTTTTCTTCTATTGCATTTGCCAAAGATTCTAATTGCTCTTGAGACCGAGCAGTCAAAATTAATTCAGCGCCTTTTGTTGCAAGATCAATAGCTATGGCTTTACCGATTCCAATAGACGCACCGGTTACAAGCGCTTTTTTGTTTTTAAAGGTATTCATCAATTGCTCCAAAAAATAAAGTTAAGTTCTGTTTGTGATTGACCATATTGCCTCATAGCTTGGTTTAAGGTTGCCATACATTTTTTTATAAACCTTATGGTATAGATCATTATAAATTTCTGAATTGGCTGCTATAGGATCAAACCTGTCTCCTTCGTGAGTCATTTTTTCAACTGCGGAAGTAAAATTTGGATATAGACCAATTCCAACAGCACTTGCAATAGCAGCTCCAAGGGATGATGTTTCGAATGTATGTGGACGAAAAACGGTCATACCAAAAATATCAGCGGTTATCTGCATGACTTCATCACTTTGAGAACCTCCGCCTGATACAACTATGCGAGAAATAATTTTTTTACTTCGTTTTTCCAAAAGTTCTTTGCTCTCCCTTAGTGCATAAGTTAACCCCTCGATCATTGCGCGATAAAGGTGTGCCCTAGTGTGCTCTTCATTAAATCCAATAATTGCCCCTCTTGTTTCAGGACCATCTCCATTAGAAGGCGACCAATAAGGTTGCAGCATTAATCCATCAGAACCTGGTGGGACTTTGGCTAGTAATTTATCAAATAGAGTTTCAGGTTGGACATTTTTTTCTTTTGCTAGTTGATCTTCTTGAAGTCCAAATTCTTTTTTAAACCAGCTCACCATCCAATACCCTCTTTGAATCATCATCTCAATATTAAATGTATTGGGTATTACTCCCGGATATGCAGGATAAAAAGGTATCGCTTCAAGATATTTATCAGAAGTGATATTCAATGTAGCAAGGCTGCCATAGCTCAAGCTGCCTGTCTCATCATTAATGCATCCAGTTCCCAAAACCTCGCATGCTTTATCTGAGCCACTAGCAATCAAAGGTAGTCCTTGTGGTATTCCAGTTTGTTCAGCCGCTACTTCGGTAATCTCACCAAGGACAGATCCTGCTGGAAAGACCTCGGGTAACATTTCTGATCGAATTGGCATAGCTCGCCATTTCCAATCATTTTGATCTGCCCATTGTTGTGTCTTGTATTCAAATGGAAAAAATCCGACAGTACTTGCAATAGCATCATTATATTGGCCTGTAAGTTTATAGTTGTGATAACCAGAAAGAAGTAAAAATTTATGAACTTGCTTCCAGATTTCAGGCTCATTTTGCTCAATCCAATTGGCTTCGGCCTCTGCATGCATCAAATCTACCAATGACTTGGCTCTAACTAGGCTCATTATGGCTGATTCTACTTTTCCTAATTTAGGCTTAGTATCTACTTTTCGCTGATCCAACCAGCTAATAGCAGGCCGCAAAGGTTGGTTATCCTCTCCCATGGTTACTACCGTTGCACGCTGAGTAGTGACAGAGACAGCAGCAATCAATTCTTTTGAGATAGATAATTTTGGCCATAGTTCTTGGCAAGCCTGACAAAGGGAATTCCAAAAATAATCTGCATGCTGTTCTGCCCATCCTTTCTGAGAAGAAAAATAAGGCTCAATTTCAACTTTGCTTTTTGCAATAAGCTGACCATTCATATCAAAAACTATAGCCCGAACACTCTGAGTTCCGTTATCAATACTCAAAAAATACTTTTCTTTCAAGATAACCTCATTTTAAGTATTGCTTGGAAGACTGTAATACTGTCTCCAAATTTTTTCATAACGAGTTACCTCTTTTTGCCACCGTTCTTCGTCCCAGCTGTGATTGGATAAGAATAATTCTTTTAAAGCTGGATAAAGAGTGCTGCCACCATTTGGTAGACACATGCCTAAACGAGTTCTTCGCAGCATCAAATCATCTAAATGTTCTACTGCCTCATACTTTATCGCCCACCTACATTCAGCTAATGAAAATTCAGTTGCATCAAGATTGTCATGTTCCTCCTTTGAACTTTCATTTAAAAGTTCAATTGCTTTTTCACCATATCTTCCAAGTAATCGTTGAGCCCAGCTAATATTTTTTGGTGATAGGGTCTCGGCAGAAACTTTTGGAGTCAAAAATACACGATCATCTGTAATTTCTTTGGCTGCAGGAAGATTATCCCTAGCCGCAGCCAGAGCATCTAATGCGATCAACCGAAAAGTTGTAAGTTTGCCACCGCTTACAGTGATTAATCCATTATCAGACCAAACAGCATGATCTCGTCGTTCCTTTGAAGGATCTTTACTTTTTTCTGCACCAATAACAGGC
>Ga0160423_10005055_pt1 | contig 10791 bp, 18 predicted proteins | sample CRUFie14St8metaG_FD_108191 | JGI IMG/M metagenome (GOLD analysis project Ga0160423, IMG submission 108191) | Marine microbial communities from the Costa Rica Dome - CRUD Field 142mm St8 metaG | ecosystem: Environmental > Aquatic > Marine > Oceanic > Photic zone | place: Costa Rica: the Eastern... | reverse complement strand
TTTCCATTTTTTAATAGCCTCCTCTAGCCTACGGTCGTGTAAAGCACCCCTAGGACTTCGTAAAAGCTCCTGTGAGCGACGTTCGTAATATTCTGATAGTCCCCTATTGTTTTGCCAATTATACTCGTCAGAGAGGAATTGACACCAAAGACCTGCACAGGCAGTCGTTAGACCGCCCGTCAGCTCATCCCGTTCTACTGGTGGGATTTTATTCACCTCGTGACCCTCCAGTTTCCAAAGTGTACCTCCACGTCTGCTGTGGTTTCAATCCAGACCTTAGCACCACAGTCTAGCGGCTTGTCCGGGCTGTACACTAGCTCACTGTCGCCCTTGATGACGACACGCTCGCCCTTGAGGTTCTCTTTGTAGGTCTTGACCGTAAATACCGGCAAGTCCTCGCCCTTGCTGTTCGCACGAATGTTGTGCTGGTTGACATGTATTCGTTTAATCATTGTATGCTTCCTCCTGTTGTGCGAGTGCTTCACCTTGACATATGCTCTGATACTCTCTGTACGCTTCCTCAGCGCAGTCTGTGTCGTTCTGTATGGTATCATAAAGGCTTAACCATTGCTCGTCGCTGTATACGCTAGGCTCAGTGTTGGTTATGGCCTGTATGACCTCCTCAATTACCCATTTAATCATCGGGTCGTAGTCGTAGTCGTCGTCGTTATACATCGCTTTTTTCTCCTTTTCTGAACCCTTTGTCATCTAGGGTCGGGTCGTTCTGTGCGTCTGGCATGGTGTCCCGTTGTGAGAACAACAGCAACACCAACAAACTGCCTATAATCCATCCCATACTATACCTCTTCAAATTGGACGTAGGGACGGGAATCGAACCCGTTTAAATGGTTTTGCAGACCATCGCCTAGCCAATCGGCCACCCTACGATTGAGGGGCGACACTACACCGCCCCGAAACTGTTGTCAACCCTTTTTTAAATAATGCCGTAGTTCCTTAAGTACGCTCTGCTCTATTTCGTCGTCAGTTGCGTCTACGTCCTCGCGCATCGCCTCGATAAACTCCCTAAGCGAATCGCAGAGTAATTCACTCTCAAGCTCTGCTATTTTATCGGTCTTATTCATCTATAAAATGCCCCCGCTTTTTCATCAAATCATGCAGAGCATCCAGACACTCTGCCCGTGTGGGTCTATCTAACCCGGCATCAAACCAACAACGATTAGCTAGGCTCAAGAAACCCTCGCGCTCTAGTCTGATGCCGTCACCTACTAGGCCTTCGTTCTCGAATCGTGCAACCGTGCGCTTTGCGCGTTCCTGTGGCGTTCTCATGCGTCCTGCTCCTCCTTAGTCGGTGCGTCATAAACCCAAAGATCGTCCGTAATGCCGTGCCTCAGAGCGACCAAGTCCAGACGGGCGTGGGTGTCCTGCTCAAGACACTCCAAATAATACTTGCGGTCCCACGCTTCGGCGACGGCACTATCCAAGGCATAATCTACAGCCACTTTAATAATACTAATCATTTGTCGGTGCTCCTTTCATGTTTTGCAACCCAGACGCAGGATTATACACCTGCGTTTCGCCTAGCGCAACTCAGGCTCATCAGTGGGCGTCCTGCTCCTCTATCCAGTAGCTCTCAGGGTCTAACCTTTCGCCGTCATTTATCGCGTCCTGTTCGTGAACATACGCGCCGTAGTACTCGTAGTCAATGTAGAGTAGATAGCTCATTTTGTGCTCCCTGTAATGCGCTTTTGAACGTCGTCTAGGAACACCGCCTCTTGCATACCACGGAGGAACTCGTAGATCTCCCGTGCTGTTCCTGTTCTGATACAGCGTACACCGCCCCCAGTGTTCACCATTTGGTTGACGTGCCAAGAGCCTGAACAGCGTTGGACATAGATGTGCAGTACCTGAGCACTATGCCCGTTCTCGTCTCTGATCCATGCCTGAGCAGGGTAGCCCTTCTCGTGGTTGAGCCATTCCGTCAGGTTCTCAAGATGTGCCTGTGTGATTCTCATGTGGTTGTCTCCTCTGTTGTTTGCAACCCAGACGACCAGTATATGCTGATCGTTTCGCCTGACGCAACTCAGGCTCGTCAGTGGGCGATCAAGGGCGGGCCGCAAGCCACGCCTCACGATCTAAGACAAAACGCTCCATGACCTCAGCCATGCCCTCAGGCATCACCTCAAGGAGCTTGTGCTCTGTCACATCCCCGTAATGGTCTGTGACCCATCCTGCGTACATATAGCCGATAACCCATACCTGTTTATCTGACAGGTCAGCCACGTTCTCATGGGCGCGACAGTGGTCAAAAGTACGCTTAGCGATCTGTGCCTGTGTCAATGTTTTCATATGAACCTCCTGCGGGGCATTACGCCCCGTACAGCACCCGACCGGCGATGAATCCAACGATGGTTTCCATTGATCCTGTGGTGAACTGTGGGCGATCCTCCTCGCCGATCAGATCAATCACAGACCATACAAGCGATCCGTCAGGTTTCGGAGTCCTCGTAACCTCAAACCGTGACTGCCTGTCAAACTGGTTCTCGTGATATTGAAGGTTTCCTAAGCGATCTACCCAGAACGTACTATCAATATTACGCTCATACTCACTATCTGAGTTCTCACGGTCCTTGACTATCTCATCAAGTGTCTCGAATGTTGTCCATGTAGTCATAATGTGTGCCTCCTGTGGCGGTTGTGTGTCTTGAGGCTGTTATATAGACAGGTTGAGATACGATCAAGCGATATTAGACTAATGTCTAATGTTTTTCTGTAAATTTGTATAAGTTTTGCACAGATTGTACAATGTTTGACCAGATGCACATTAGCACACCAATGTCAAGCATATTAGACCAAAGTATTAGACCTTAATAAATAATTGTTGACATCTTGTGAGTTCTGTGGTGACGCCTAAGGGGTACTACATAGGCACACATATGCACCCTTTTGGAACATTTGCACCACTTTGGTGCACCCTTATGCACTCTTATGGTGCACTGTAGATAACCTGTGGGTAGCCTGTGGGTATCCTGTGGATAACTTTATGCACATCTTATGCACACCTGTGGGTAACTTATGCACAACTTTGGTGCATCCTGTGGATAACTTGTGAATTTCTTGTGGGTAACCTGTGGGTAACCCCGGGGGAGGGCTATTGGTTTATTAATATTTTAATGTACCTGCCCAGATTTGCTAAGGAAACCCTCAGGAAACCCCTAAGAAACCCTAAAAAACTCTTTAAAAACACAGAAGAGTCAATTATTTGATTCTTATAACAAAAAAGTATAACAAAAGTAACCCAAAAGGGTTGACAAAAGGGTAAACTTGGGGCATCCTAAGGATATCTTAAGTATATCTATTGACTTTTAGTTATTTTTATGGTATAATATAGTTATATCTTAAGAAATATTAAACATCATTCAGTTAGTTCGTTAAGTATTAACTATTAATAACTAACTAAAGATACTTAAGTACCCTTAAGTAAAGGAAAATACTTATGTCAAAATACAAAGAGACACTTAGTTCGTCTGGTAAAAAGATTGGTCGTCCTAGAAAACAAGATGTCGCATTAAAAGCAAAACCGGGTAAGATTGGTCGCCCCAAAGGCGACGCGACAATCATCAACGAGTACAAAGCTCGGATGTTGGCCTCTCCAAAGTCAAAAAAAGTTTTAGATAGTATTCTTGATGCGGCACTTAATGACGACCACAAGAATCAAGCGGCGGCTTGGAAACTTTTAATGGATCGTATGTTGCCAATTAGTTACTTTGAAAAAGACAAAGAACATGGTGGTCGTCCCGCTGTCTCAATTACGATTAGCGGCATTGGGGACGCTAAAGTAACCGATGTCGTCACAGATGACAACCAAGATGATATAATAGACGCAGAGGTAATTGATGTCAATTCAGAAAAATGATTTAATTGAGATCGTTAAAGAAGACCTCATTCGCCATGAAGGTTACGTCACTGAAATATATTTATGTTCAGAAAATTATCCAACTTTTGGTATCGGCCATATGGTTACCGAAGCAGACATGGAAAACACATGGCCTGTCGGTACTCCAGTGACCGATGAACGTATCTTAGAAGTATTCAAACAAGACTGTGAAATTGCTTACACGGATGCCTGTGCGCTTGTTCTTAATCTTGCAGGGCAATCTACAGATGCACAACGTGTTGTCGTCAATATGGCATTTAACCTTGGCCGCAATCGTCTTAGCAAATTTAAAAAATTTCTTAAGGCTGTTAATGAAGGTTCCTACGAGAAAGCCGCCAATGAGATGATTGATTCGAAATGGTACTCTCAGGTAGGACGGCGCTCCAAAGAGCTTGTGGAGATTATGCGTGGAGCTTGATGTAAAGCTTCTTCCGTGGCAACAAGAGGTATTCGGTAACTCCACACGATTCAAAGTTGTTGCCGCAGGTCGTCGTACTGGTAAGTCCCGTCTAGCGGCGTGGTTGCTTATTATTAATGCCTTGCAAGCTGAAAGGGGCCATGTTTTCTATGTAGCTCCAACTCAAGGGCAAGCTAGAGACATCATGTGGAACACCTTGATGGAGTTAGGCAACCCCGTCATCACAGGTAGTCACATCAACAACCTGACAATAAAATTGGTCAACGGTGCAACCATAAGCCTCAAGGGGGCTGACCGACCCGAAACGATGCGTGGTGTATCCCTAAAGTTCCTTGTAATGGACGAATATGCGGATATGAAACCCTCAGTATGGGAAACCATCTTACGTCCTGCTTTAGCTGACCAAAAGGGCCATGCTTTGTTCATAGGAACACCTATGGGACGTAACCATTTTTACGAGTTATTTAAGTATGCGGAAATGTCAGGCGATGAGACTTATAAGGCGTGGCATTTTACGTCTTATGACAATCCACTACTCGACCCAGACGAAATTGATGTCGCAAAAAAATCAATGTCGTCTTATGCTTTTCGACAAGAATTTATGGCTTCTTTTGAAGCAATGGGTTCTGAAATATTCAAAGAAGATTGGGTTAAGTTTTCTACTGATGAACCTGACATTGGCGATTATTATATTGCAGTTGATCTTGCGGGTTTTGCTGATGTGCAAAGCGCAACGAAGTCTAAAAACCAAAAACTTGACCAAACAGCAATTGCTATAGTTAAAGCCAATGAGGACGGATGGTGGGTAGCGGATATTGTTCATGGACGATGGGATATCAAAAAAACCGCAAGAAAAATATTCGAGGCTGTCAATGCTTATCAACCTGTAGCAGTTGGTATCGAAAAAGGAGCCTTAAAGAATGCGGTACTGCCGTACCTTACGGATTTGATGAAATCTCAACAACGGTTTTTCAGAGTCGAAGAGTTGACTCATGGAAATAAAAAGAAAACGGATCGTGTTGTCTGGGCGTTACAAGGACGTTTTGAACACGGACAAATTACTCTGAATGAAGGAGATTGGAATCCACAGTTTCTTGACGAACTTTTTCAGTTTCCTAATGCCCTAGTGCATGATGATTTGGTTGACGCTTTAGCATATATCGACCAACTAGCCAAAGTAGCATACTACTACGATTATGAAGAAAACGATTTTGAAATCTTAGACCCTGTAGCAGGTTATTAACATGCAATATGAAAATCAAACAGTTGATCCAACATCCCTTGAATCTTGGGTAATGAATAAATGCGATCAGTGGCGAGATCATTACGAAAGTAATTATAAAGAAAGATTTGACGAGTATTATCGTCTTTGGCGAGGCCAATGGGCCGCTGAAGACTCTATGCGAAACTCAGAGCGTTCTCGCATTATTTCTCCTGCTCTTCAGCAAGCTGTAGAGTCTGCTGTCGCAGAGGTTGAAGAAGCAACCTTTGGACGAGGAACATGGTTTGATATTAAAGATGATGTTAAAGATCAACAGTCTGCGGACATCATGCTTCTTAGAAACACGTTAGATGAGGACTTTAAGTTTGTCTCGGCCCGAAAAGCAATTGCTGAATGTATTATTAATTCGGCTGTCTTTGGTACGGGCATGGCTGAGATTGTGGCTGATGAAGAACTAGAAATGACCCCGGCTTCTCAACCAATCATGGATGGGGCAATGCAAGCTGTTGGTGTAATGGAGCGTAATAGAACAGTATTTAAAATACGTCCTATTATGCCACAAAACTTTTTGATTGATCCGGTTGCAACAAATATCAAAGAGTCCTTAGGTGTTGCTATTGATGAATACGTGCCACTGCATCAAGTGCACATGGCACAAGAAGCAGGTATTTATCGTCAAGATGTTGAAGTTTCTAATGCCGCAGTTGATGTAGATTTAGAACCTACCCAAGAGTATACATTGTATACTGATGATAAAGTTCGATTAACAAAATATTACGGTCTTGTACCTAGCGAGTTATTTAATGAAAACTCAGATGAGGGAGAAGACACAGATAATAATTCAGAATATGTAGAAGCTATCATTGTTATTGCAAATGGTGGAATTCTTCTAAAAGCCGAAAACAATCCGTACATGATGAAGGATCGTCCTGTTGTAGCGTTTCCTTGGGATGTTGTACCCGGCAAATTCTGGGGACGTGGTATCTGTGAGAAAGGATATAATGCACAGAAAGCTCTTGATACGGAGTTACGAGCACGAATTGACGCGCTTGCACTTACGGTGCATCCTATGCTTGCTGTTGATGCTTCACGGCTTCCTCGCGGGAGCAAATTGGAAGTTAAACCCGGCAAAGCCATCCTTACAAATGGAAATCCCGCAGAAATCTTACAACCGTTTAGATTTGGAAATCTTGACGCTAACACATTTAATCAAGCGGCCAGTTTGCAACAAATGGTTCAAATGGCAACTGGAGCTATTGATGCGGCAGGTATACCGGGAAGTATCAATGGGGATGCCACAGCCGCAGGTATCTCAATGTCATTGGGAGCTATTATTAAGCGTCACAAGCGTACACTCATTAATTTCCAAGAAGCCTTTTTGATTCCATTAGTTAAAAAAGTAGCTTGTCGTTACATGCAGTTTGATCCCGATAGATATCCTGCACAGGACTTTAAGTTTGTTGCTAGTAGTTCTTTGGGTATTATTGCCCGTGAGTACGAAGTGACACAACTTGTACAGTTGCTTCAAACAATGGGTCAAGACTCGCCAATGTATCCGTTACTTATTCAAGCAATTGTTGAAAACATGAACTTAAGTAACCGTGAAGAAATTATTGCAAGTTTGCAACAAGCAATGCAACCAAATCCAGAAGCACAACAAACGCAAATGCAAGCAATGCAGGTTGATATGGCTCAAAAACAAGCCACTGTTGAAAATATTCAAGCTCAGACTGCTGAGGTTGTTTCACGTATTCAACAAAATCAAGTTGAAACAGAACTTTTGCCTGTCGATGCTGAAACAAAACGATATTCGGCTGTTATGAAAGGAATGGGCCAAGATCCAACCACTGAAGAGTTTAATCAACGTGCAAAAATTGCAGAATTAGTTCTTAAAGAACGTGAGCTTGAAACTAAAGAAGATATTGTAGAAATGCAGATGCGAGGACAAAATGGTAACGAAGCAAGAACTGGATAAAGTTTTAATTGAAATTAATACCATTCTTAGCAATTACGATAAGCGTATAACTGATTTATTGACTGAATTAGATAAAGTAAAAATATCTGCTAAGTGTAATTGTAAATCTAAACCTGTATCAAAAGACTCTTGACAAGTCAAGTATTTTATGGTATAATATAAGTGTATTAATAATACAGGAGAAACTCTAGTGAGTCCTGATGACGAATCGTATTATGAAAATTATTTAGATTTGTTTTTACACGATGGGTGGAAACAATTTGTTGAAGAGTCTCAACAGTTAATAGACTCATACAATATTGAAGAAATTAAAAACGAACAAGATTTATTTTTTGTTAAAGGTCAGCTTAACATTTTAACGAATGTTACGCGATTTGAAACAGCAATAAGAAATGCAATTGACATGGAGTCTGAGGATGCTTAGACGATATGATTTCAAATGTATTACTTGTGGCTACATTGAAGAGCAATGGGTAGATTCAAACGATCTATTCACAACTTGTCTTGAATGTGGCGACACCGCACAGCGGATAATCTCAAGTGTGTCTTCACATTTCAAAGGTACTGGATGGCCCGGTGCTGATGATGCGTGGGCTAGAGATCACGAAAGAGCCGCTAAACAAACACATCCATAATGCTACGGCACGGAGTTTAACAATATGGCACAGTTAATTGATACGAAACCCGAAGATCAGCAAGAAACCGAAGAGTTTGCTACTTTAGACGAACAAGAGGAAATCCAAGAGGAAGCTATTGAGCCAACCCTTGAGGAACCTGAAGAAACCGAAGAAGACGACATACCTGACAAGTATCGTGGAAAAGATATCAAAGATATCGTCCAAATGCATCAGGAAGCCGAAAAACTTCTTGGCCGACAAAGTTCAGAAGTTGGTGAATTACGGAAGATTGTTGATGACTTTGTTAAGTCTCAAATTCAATCGGCCTCAAGCCCACAACAAGAAACTGACGAAGAAATTGACTTTTTCTCAGACCCAGAAAAAGCTATTGCAAAAGCGATTGACAAGCATCCGTCACTTAAGGCGGCAGAACAAACATCAAAAGCTATGTTGCAACAGCAGACGCTGACTCAACTGCAGAACACTCACCCAGATTTTCTTGATATTATTAAGGATACTGGGTTTCAAGAGTGGGTACAAGGCTCTGCAATACGTCTTGAGTTATATCAACGCGCAGATCAACAATTTGATTTTGACAGTGCAAATGAACTTATTTCGACGTGGAAAGAACGTCAAAATGTAGTTTCAGAAACTGCCAAAGTTCAAAAACAAGATCGTAAGCGTCAACTTAAAGCCGCATCTACAGGGTCTGCTTCAGGTTCTACTGAAGCACCAAGTCGTAAAATCTATCGTCGTGCTGATATTATTAAACTTATGCAAACTGATCCTAAGCGTTACACACAGCTACAGCCAGAAATAATGGCGGCATACGCTGAGGGTCGTGTCAAATAGCGTTAAGGAGCTAAATTATGGCACTTGGTACTAATCACGTCACCAATACTACTGCGGCTACTTTTATCCCAGAGATTTGGTCTGACGAAATTATAGCGGCATACGAGAAATCTCTCGTTCTTGCTAATCTTGTAAACCGTATGCCCATGACAGGCAAAAAAGGAGATGTAGTTCACATTCCTAAGCCTACTCGTGGTGATGCCTCTGCAAAAGCGGCTTCAACTCAGGTCACACTAATCGCGGCTACTGAGTCAGAAGTTCAAGTTGCAATTGACAAGCATTTTGAATATTCTCGTTTAATCGAAGATATTACAGATGTACAGGCACTGACCTCACTGCGTCAGTTCTACACATCAGATGCTGGTTATGCTCTTGCAAAGCAAGCGGATACTGATCTGTTTGCCCTGACAAAGTCTTTTGGTGACTCTGATGGTGCGGATTATGTTCACAGTAATTCGTTCTACATGGACGCTTCTACAGGCTTAGAGCCTTATGCAACAACAACTGTTGCGGCGGCTGACGTTTTTTCTGACGATGGCTTCCGTGAGGCAATCAAAGAGCTTGACGACAACGATGTTCCAATGGATCAGCGTTTCCTCGTAGTGCCTCCTTCAGTCGTACAGACTATTCGTGGCATTACGCGCTACAATTCTGCGGACTTTGTTTCGGGTCAGCCAACAGTCAATGGCAACATTGGCTCACTGTATGGTATTGACATCTTTGTTTCAACTAACTGCCCGGTTGTAGAAACTGCGGCGGCTAACTCTGCAGGTGGAGAGTTGAAAGCAGGTATCCTAGGTCATCGTGACGCTATGGTATTTGCAGAGCAAATGGGTGTCCGTACTCAGACTCAATACAAGCAAGAGTATCTTGGTGACTTGTTCACTGCAGACACTCTGTATGGCGTAAAAGTTTTACGTCCTGAGTCAGCCCTTACTTTGGTATTTAATTCCTAAGTAACCCTCGGGGAGTCCTTTGTGGCTCCCCTACCTTATTCTATAAACTGGAGATGTGAATGGCTATCTTTCGTGGCACAGGTGGTTCTGGAGATTCAACTACAGACACTACTGTTAACACCGTTACACAGAAAGCCGCAGAAGCCGCCGCCTCTGCATCTGCCGCCGCATCTTCAGCTACTCAAGCCGCTAACTCTGCGGCAAGCATTAATGCTAATATTGTCAACGACACTACTCCTCAGCTTGGAGGAGAGCTTGATGGTCAAACAAATAAAATAACAAACATAGGTGATCCTACTTCTGCACAAGATGCCGCTACAAAGACTTACGTTGACTCTCAGGTACAATCTAAAGATGCCTTGTCAGAACTCTCAGGCAACTCTGATGATATTACTGAAGGGTCTACTAATTTATTCCTAACAACCACTGAACGCACTAAGTTATCCGGTATTGAAGCCAGCGCTACTGCGGATCAAACTGCCGCAGAAATTAGAACTCTTGTTGAGTCCGCCTCAGACTCAAATGTTTTCACAGATGCAGACCATAGCAAATTAAATGCTATTGAGGCTAACGCGACTGCTGACCAGACAGACGCAGAAATTAAAACAGCTTACGAAAACAACTCAGACACAAATGCATTCACTGACGCTGAACAAACTAAACTTTCCGGTATTGAAACTGGAGCTACCGCAGATCAAACTGCATCCGAAATACTTACTGCAATTAAAACAGTGGATGGTTCTGGTTCTGGCCTTGATGCTGATTTGTTGGACGGAAACGAAGCTAGCGCATTCGCAACGTCAGCGCAAGGTTCCACAGCAGATTCTGCACTACAAAATGTATCCGAAGACACTAC
>Ga0160423_10005053_pt1 | contig 10793 bp, 12 predicted proteins | sample CRUFie14St8metaG_FD_108191 | JGI IMG/M metagenome (GOLD analysis project Ga0160423, IMG submission 108191) | Marine microbial communities from the Costa Rica Dome - CRUD Field 142mm St8 metaG | ecosystem: Environmental > Aquatic > Marine > Oceanic > Photic zone | place: Costa Rica: the Eastern... | reverse complement strand
TCCTTGGGAGGAAAAATCAGTTCTGTTATTTTAAAAGAGTTTACAACTCATGATTCACTACCATTAGATTTATTTGTAGCAGACTCTTCAAAATTTAACCTCCAGTTCTTTTCTAATGAACTTATTAATACTTCAGACCTAAATTTTATTGCTATTGAGGAATTAAATACAATAAAGATGAGATTAATGATTGACTCTTTAAATTATTTTGAATATATATATAGCTTAACAGAGGATGATTATTTAATAGATTTTGATATTAATGTCATTGGTATGCAAAATATAATTTCGAAAAATGTGAATTACATGAATCTTCAATGGGAAATGTCGGCACCACAAACAGAAAAAAGCAAATCTAACCAAGAAATGTATACTGGTGTTCAATACCAATATAACAGTAATAATGAAGTTGATTATTTAAGCTTTAATTCTTCTGATGAAGATAAGATAAATTCAAAGTTAAATTGGGTTGCATTTAAGCAACAGTTCTTTTCTGCTATTCTAATTGCAAAAGATGGATTTCAAAAACCAACAATTTTATCTTCAAAAAAATATGAAAAATCTGAACATATTAAAAGAATGTCTGCATCATTTGAACTTCCCTTCAATCATAAAAGCGAAGAACAATTAAATTTTCAATTTTATTTTGGACCAAACCATTATAAAACTTTAAAATCATATGGAAAAAGCTTTGAAGAACTTATTCCTCTAGGATGGGGAATATTCGGCTGGGTAAATCAATATGTTGTTATCAATATATTTGATTTTCTAAATAAATACTTTACCAATTATGGGATTATTATTCTTTTACTTACAATAATTATAAAACTTGTACTTTCTCCCTTTACTTACAAAGCATATTTATCTCAAGCAAAAATGAAAGTTTTAAAACCAGAGATAGATAAATTGAATGATAAATTTAAAGGAAAAAAAGATCCAATGAAGATGCAACAAGAAACAATGAATTTATATCGTAAGGCAGGAGTTAATCCAATGGGTGGATGTTTACCTATGTTATTTCAATTTCCAATATTAATTGCAATGTTTCGATTTTTTCCTGCTTCAATTGAACTTAGACAAAAAAGTTTTCTTTGGGCAGATGATTTATCCTCATACGATTCAATAATGAGTCTCCCTTTTGAAATACCATTTTATGGAGATCATGTAAGTTTATTTACACTATTAATGACTATCTCTACTTTGATGTATACTAGAATGAATACGTCTATGGCAACTGGACAAATGGCACAAATGAAATGGATGATGTATCTAATGCCTATTATGTTCTTAGGGTTCTTCAATAATTACGCGGCTGGACTTTCATATTATTATTTTTTAGCAAATATGATTACATTTTCACAACAATTTCTAATGAAAAAAATGATAGATGAAAATGCCATTCTTGCACAAATAGAAAAGAATAAAAAAAATCCAAAAAAGAAATCATCTTTTCAAAAAAAATTAGAGGAATTGCAAAAAAGACAAGAAGCAAAAATGAAAAGAAAAAAATAGTTTATGAAAAAATTTTTTTTTTTAATCATAATTCTATATGCTTGTCAATTTACTTATAAACCGTACGAATATCAACAAAAGAAGAGTTTTATAAGCTTACAAAAAAAATCATGTTATGGAAAATGTCCTATTTATGAAATTGAAATATTTGAAAATAGAAGTTTAATATTCAATGGGAAAAAAAATGTTGAAAAAATTGGTATATATAATTCAAAATTAACAAAAGAGGATATGAATAAAATTCTTGATAAAGCAAAACACATTAAATTTCAAAAACTACAAAATGAATATATTGAATCATTAAATGATCTTCCTAGAACAATTTTGAAAGTTAAAAATAAAGTTATTGAATATAATTCAGAATATCCAAAAGAATTAGAAATTTTAGAAAATCTAATTTATGAGATATCTCTAAAATCCATTAACTCGTAATTTTTCTAAAAAATATTTCAAAGACTTTTTTTTATCAACATCTAAATCATAAGAAATTCGATTATTTAAATATTCTTCTAAATTAGCTTTATAATTAAATTTATAATCAAAAAAACTAATTGCTTCTTGTATATTTTTCACTCCAAATGATAAGGCTAAATTAAACTGACTTAAAAATTTATTATCCAAATTTTTATTTGTCACCCACAAAGCAAAAACAAAGGGAAGACCAGTCAATTTTTTCCATATAGATGATAAATCATAAACATATTTATATTTATCTCTCAAAGAAAATGTCTTATCGCCAATTACTAATGCTGTTGATTTTTTTTGTAATAAAACTTCATTTTTTATTTTTATTCTAATAAGATTAGGATGAACTTTCCAATATTCCTTTAATAATATCATTAATAGTTTAACAGATGTTTCAGAGTCTGAATCAATAAATATATTTTTGACCTCATTTATAGGAATATCAGAATAAATACATACTGTATCAACATAACCATCAGCACCTATACAATAATTAGATATTATTTTAGGATCCTTTATCATTTTAATAGAAACAACTGGAATTAAACCAATGTCAACCTTGTTACTTATTAATTTTTTCGCGCATGTAGATGGATCATCTAAACTAACATTTATTTCATTATTGAAATACCATTTATTCAAACCATATAAGAAAGGGATGGTATTCGAATATGAAACAATGGATATCTTAATCATATTAACACCTTATATAAAACAAATAACAAAATAAATATAGATGTAATAAGTTTCAATATAGTTCCTGTTAAAAAACCAATAAGTGAACCTACAGCTACTTTAAAAGGATTACTTATATCCTTGTCTGTTTTAGCACCAATATATGCACCTAAAAATGGACCTAAAATAATTCCAAATAAAGGAAGAACAAAAAATCCAATTACTAAACCAATTAAAGCGCCATTAGTAGCTCTTTTGCCTCCCCCAAACTTTTTTACTCCATAAATTTGCAACCAAACATCTAAAAATGTTATTAATATAACTAAAACACTAAATAAAAATAAATTTTCTGAATCAAAACTATATGTAGAATAAAAGTGTAGAAGTAAAATACCAAACAATGAAAAAGGTGGACCAGGAATAATTGGAAAGATAGAACCAAAAACACCTAACAGCAATAACAAAAAAGATATAGTTACAATAAATAATTCCATCCTAAGTACAAAATTAAAAAAGTTAAATGTTATTATAGTAAAGATTTAACATATCATTTTATAAATTGATTAAATTTGCAAAAAAAATCTTATATGCTAAATGCCATTTCTCCCATTGACGGAAGATACTACAATAAAACAAAAAAATTAAAAAAATATTTTTCTGAAGAAGCATTAATTAAATATAGAATTCAAGTTGAAGTCGAATATTTTCTTGCTTTATGCAATAGCTCAATTATTCAATTAAATCACTTTCCTATTCAAAAACAAAAAGATTTAAAATCTCTTTACATAAATTTCAATATAAATGATGCTAAAAGAGTTAAAGAAATAGAAAAGAAAACAAATCATGATGTCAAAGCAGTTGAATATTATTTGAAAGAAAAATTTGATGCTTTAAACCTTTCTGAATTTAAAGAATTTATTCACTTCGGTCTGACATCTCAAGATATAAACAATACAGCACTTCCAATATCAATTAAAGAAGCCTTAGATGATGTTTACTATCCATTCATAAATGAAATACTAAAACTATTAAAAGCTAAAGCAAAAAGTTGGAAAAATATTTCTATGCTTGCTAGAACGCACGGACAAGCTGCTTCTCCAACTAGAATGGGAAAAGAAATCACTGTTTTCATAGAAAGAATTGAACAACAACTTGTTTTATTAAAAAAATTACCTTTAAATGCAAAATTTGGAGGAGCAACAGGAAACTTTAATGCTCATCATGTTACTTTTCCAAACATAAATTGGGTAGAATTTGCCGATAATTTTATTAATAACACTTTTAAACTTAAAAGACAAAAAACAACTACTCAAATTGAACATTATGATAATCTAAGTGCTCTTATGCAAAATATAAGCAGAATTAATACTATTTTAATTGATTTTGCCAAAGATATCTGGACATATATTGCTCTAGATTATTTTAAACAAAAAATTAAAGATGGTGAAATAGGATCTTCTGCAATGCCTCATAAAGTTAATCCTATTGATTTTGAAAATGCAGAAGGAAATTTATCTTATGCCAACGCCATATTTGAATTTCTTGCAAAGAAATTACCAATTTCAAGATTACAGAGAGATTTGACAGATAGTACAACAACTAGAAATATTGGGGTTCCATTTGCACATTCATTAATTGCTTTATCTTCATTAAAAAATGGAATAAATAAACTATTAATTAATAACATTAAAATAGAAGAAGATTTAGAAAAAAATTGGGCTGTTATTGCAGAAGCGATACAGACAGTACTTAGAAGAGAAGGATTTAAAAATCCGTATGAAAAGGTAAAAGAATTAACTAGAACAAATTCTGTAATAAATCAAGAAATCATATCTAATTTTATTAATAATTTAAATATTAATGAACATGTCAAAGAAGAATTAAATAACATAAGTCCAAAAAATTATACTGGAATTTAAAATTTCAACTTATTTTTTTCTAAATACTCTTCCCAATTCCAAATAAAATGCCTCAATAAATTTTTAAGTTCATTATAAAAAATTGGATTTGGTTTATTTTTCCTTTTAAATAAATCGCCTTGATATCTGTTAATATTATATTTTTCAAATATACCAATAACCATAGCATGAATTGGTAAATTGTTTTCCTTCATTAAATCAATAAAATAATTCTCATAATCTAAAAACTTCTCAATTGCAAGATGTTGATCATTCTCTGAAAGATCTTTATACATACAATCTAAAATATATTCTCTTAATTTTCTTACTTCATCTTCTTCAAAGAAAAAAGTTAAATTTTGAATATTACCAAGAAAAATAATATTTTGAAACCAATGAATATCCTCTTCTAATAGATTTGGTTTTGTTTCTAAATTATGGTTGTTATTTATAAAATCTTTTATTTCTACAAAACCTTCTTCAATTACATTATTTAATGTGACAACAATTATGGAAGCTGTTTCTTGTGCATCTACTTTGTTTTTTTTTGACAATAAACCAAAGAATTTTATCATAAATTAAATTTTTTTTCTATTTCATACAAAACTTTTTCTCCTATTGCTAAACATGCTGTTGCAGCAGGTGATGGAGCGTTTAAAACATGAATATTATTTTTCATATTAACAATTTTAAAATCATCTACTACATTGCCATCATTAGAAAGTAAAATAGCTCTAACTCCACTTCTATATGAAACAATATCATTATTTTTAAGTGAAGGCATTAATTTATGCAATTGTTTCAAAAATAAAGATTTTGAAAATGCTCTTTTATATTCATCCATTGCAAATTTCCAATTATTTATGAACAATTTATATGTTCCTTGAAATGTTAAAGCTTCAAAAGTATCTTTAAAACTAAAATCAAGCTTTTTATAACCTTCTCTTTTGAAGCTAAATACTGCATTAGGTCCACACTCAATATCATTATTATACATTCTAGTAAAATGAACTCCTAAAAAAGGAAAGTCAGGATTTGGAACTGGATAAATAAGATGATTAACTTTATGTTTTGCATTATCTTTTAATTTGTAATAGTCACCTCTGAAACCAACAGTTTGCATATTTAAATCAATATTATCTTTAACTGCTAGTCTATCGGCAAACAGTCCTCCACAAAAAATAATATGCTTAGTTTTAAAATTTCCTTTAGTTGTTGAAATGATATTATCGTGATAATCTAGCACTTTACAAGATGTTAAAATACAGCTTGAATTATTATAAAAAGTTATTTTTTCTGAAAGGACTCTTACTACTTCAGAATAATTAATTATTCCAGATTGAGGGACTTTTAAAGCTTTTAACCCTTCAACAAATGGCTCTATTTCTTTGAATTGATTTGGATTTAATATTTCTAAACCAGTTAGTCCATTTATTTCTCCATTTTTTTTCAAAAAAGATAAACGAGATAGTTCATCATTATTAGTAGCAACAACAATCTTACCACAAACATCATGATAAATATTATATTTTTTTGCAAATTCAATCAATTTTTCTCTACCAATAAAACAATTTTGAGCTTTCAATGATCCTGGCTTATAATACAATCCCGAATGAATAACACCAGAGTTTCTTCCAGTTTGGTGCATTGCTAAATTCTTTTCTTTTTCAAAAATTGCTAGATTTTTATTAGGATACTTTTTTTGAATTTGATAAGCAATTGCAACACCTATTATACCACCACCCACAATAGAAAAATCAAATGAACCCATTAAGCAAATATAATAGAAAAGTCATATATACCTTTTTATGATAGATATAATGGAATTATAGTAACTATTTCCAAAGATATTTAAATGAACTAATAATGGATAAAGATTACACAAATCAATTCTATCTTGCCAATCATTCTCAAGTGGAAATGAATATATATATGCATCATAAAACACTTGATCAAAACCTCCAAATAATTTACTCATAGCTATATCAACTTCTCTAAATCCATAATAAATTGCAGGATCTATGACAAAACAATCATCTTTTGAAAACATAAAGTTTCCATTCCATAAATCACCGTGTAATAAAGAAGGATTTTCTTTTGGAAAATTTTTTTCTACTACATAAAACAGTTTATCAAACATCTTAAAATCATTTTTTGAAAAATCATTTTTTTTAATTTGAGGTATAAGACGTTCATTTATAAAAAATTCAGACCAAGACAGGCACTTTGTATTGCTCTGATTTAAATCACCTATATAGTTATCATATTCTAATCCAAAATAATCGTTTGAATTATAATGTAATTTCGCAAGATTAGCTCCAAGTTTCTCCCAATGTTTTTTTTTAGCAATTGACCTATTAACAAAATCCATAATTATAAAATTATCTGTAAAACAGATGATTTTGGGTACCAAAAAAGTGTTTGATGCCTCAATTTTCTTTAAACCATCAAATTCTTTTTTAAAAAAATCAGTCTTTGGTTTTGAATTGTATTTAATAAAAAAACTACCTCTATTTGTATTTAACTTAAATGTACTATTAAAAAAACTTTCTGATAAAGTATCGATATTGATTAAACTTATTTTTGAATTAAAATACTTTTCTAAGTAATTTATAATTTTAGTTTTTTGCATTTAAAGAAAAAACTCTTGAAATATTGAATCCAAAAAATATATCTCCGTTAAATATATCTCTATTTGTATTATGTATAAAAATTGGTTCGATCATTGAAGGAGAATTACTTAAATGTAATTGAAAAACATGCCCTCCTGTCTCAATATCAAAACCAAATGCTAAAACATTTCTATTAGCTGATTTTTCTAATTGTATAAAATTTTCAAAATTAATTGATACTCTATTTGTAATTTTATACCTTCCGCCTAATCCTAATGAAAAATGATCATGATTATTAAAATTATTTAAATAAGAATTTTCATCAATTAAATTATAGTGAACAAATGTGGGTGAGAATTGAAAAGAAAAAGAACGATTAATTTTTTTTGCAATAAGAAATTGATTTACAAATACTAACTGATTAGTTAATAAATAATCTTCTTTTTGATTTGATTGTTTTAGAAAAACAGCCGAATTAGTCAATATTGTTACGGGAAAGTACTTTTCTCCTTTTACTTGTCTTTTATATCTTATCTTTACGTTTGCGTCAATGTTCTTAGAATAAGAACTCCTTCCAACTCCAACTGACATCCATTCTTTTAAACCATATTCTAAACTGAATCTAACTTGAGCAAAATCTAAGCCAAATAAATTATATGACCCTGAATTTAATGGTCCAAATCTATGCTGAATCATAAATTGTAAAACTTCCTTTGCTGGTAATTCTACTGACTGGCCATTTACAATTTTTGTTCCTTTAAAAGTATATGATGTAAAAATTGATTTCTTATCTGATTTAATTAAAGAAAATAAATCATTTTGCGATTGTAAAAAATTAGAAAAAATTAAAAATATAAATAAAATTATATTTTGTTTTTTCATTTTATCTGCTCTAGTTTAATTTCTACTGATACATCTATTATTTGTGCAATTTTATAAAATACAATTTTAGGAACATCAATATCATAGTCTTTTAATTTCACAGTAAAATCAGCAGATATAAAAATCTCATTATTTTTTTTAATTAAATCTCCTTCCACTGTAACAAAATTAGTTATACCATGAATTGTTAAATCTCCTGCAACTTTCGTTTTATTCAATTTATTATTTGACTCCTCACTTATTATTTTCCCATCAAAAGTAGATGAGGGATATATATCAGATTCTAAATAGTTTTCATTGAAATGTTCTTGCATTAATTTTATTGGAAAGTTAAAATCTTCAATCGCTAATTGAAAAACTAATTGTTTAGTATTTGGATCATATACCGCACTTACTTTGTTATTCACTGCGGTTATGTTTTCCAATGGTGTTTCAGAAAAAAAGGAAATTTTACCTGCTTTACCTATATATTGTTGTGCACTTAAATTAATGCTCAAAAAAATTAAAATTATTTTAATTATCCAATGACCCATTATTTACCCATTTAATAAATATGTTAATTTCTTCCTCGGCCATAAGACCATTTAGAGGCATATCTAATTGTATCCTTCCAATCAAATTTTTATTTAAAACCATGTTTTTAACAGCCTCATAGCCATCAAGGCTTCCTGAATTACTTGTAACAGAATGACATCCAATACAATGAACATTAATAAGTGGCTTTATACAATTTTGAAAACTTGGGGTCTCATTAGTTCTACAATCTATATTATTATCTAACGTTATCTCATTATATACACATGAGCTGAGAATAAAAAACAAAAAATAAATAAAATTAAATTTCATTTTGCAAATTTATAGAATTAAATTTTATTCTATTAAATAAAATAAATCCAACTAGAAATAATATCACTACAATCAATAATGCTATTTGTTGATTATACATTAAAGTAATTATTCCGAAAAGAAATGGTCCAACAAATGATGTAGCTTTACCAGCTAATGCATAAAAACCAAAAAATTGGTTCTTTTTAGAATCTGGTGTTAATCTTGCCATTATTGATCTACTAGTAGATTGATTTGGACCAACCATTAATCCAATCAAAACACCAGAAATCCAAAAAATTAATTTAGAATATGAAATAAAAGGAGCTATAAAAGCAAGCAGTGTTGAAAATATTAATACTAATAGTGACAAATTAATTATCTTCTTAAAACCAAAACGATCTTCAAAATAACCAAAGAAAAAAGAACCGATTCCAGCAGCAACATTTAATACAATACCTAAAATTATCACTTCATCTAATGTAAAACCTAATGTTCCTACAGCATAAATTCCACCTAAAGTAAATATAGTCACTAATGCATCATTATAAAAAAGCCTTGCTATTAAAAATTTGAAAATTATTTTATGATTTGAAATATTTTTAAATGTTGTTATTATGCTGTTGAAAGAATCTTTTATAAAATATTTATGTAATTTAATATTTGGAGAATTAATTTTAACTAAAAAAGGAAAACTAAATATCAAAAACCATATTCCAACAAGTATATTAACTCTTCTAACATCTATACTTTCATCAAAATCAAATAATAGAAAACATAATAAAAGAGAAATTATACCTCCAATATAGCCTAATCCCCAAGCAAAACCTGAAATACTTCCTATATTATCATTATTTGAAATATTAAGTAAATAAGAATTATACAAAACACTACACAACTCAAATGAAATATTGGCTATAATAAAAAATAATAATGCAAAAAAATAGTCTCCTTCTTGTGGAAAATATAATAGCATTGTAAAAAGAGAACATAAACAAGTAAATAGTATTATTAATTTTTTTCTAATGTTAGAAGTATCAGCTAATGCTCCAACTAAAGGAGATATTATTGAAACTATAATTGCACAAATTGCTATAGAATTTGTCCACATTGAAGTACCAACTTTGTCATTGGGAGCTATAAATTCCACAAAAAAAGTACTATAAACAAATGTGACAATAATTGTAGAAAAAGGTTGGTTTGCAAAATCATATAATGACCAAGCAAAAATATTTTGTTTTTTTAAAAATTTCAAAAGTAAAATTTGTAGTTTTAATATTAAATAAATATAATTGATAACATCTTAATATATTAAAATAATAAAAATAAATTTACAAAAAATAAAATTTAAATGAAATTAAAAGACATTATAAATGTATCAGGAATACCAGGACTACATAAAGTAATCTCACAAACTAAGAAAAACTTAATTATTGAGTCCATAGTCAATAAAAAAAGAATTCCTTTAGGAATACAACATCAAGCTAATTCTTTAGAGGAAATTGGAATTTATACATACGAAGATACAATTCCTATTTCTGAAGTATTTAAAAAAATCGCAGAAGATACAGATTATAAAGAAACTATAAATCATAAATCACCTGAAGCAGAGATTAAAAACTATTTTAGAAAAATAGTTGAAAATTATGATGAAGACAAAGTATATGTATCTAATATAAGAAAGGTTATTCAATGGTACAATTTATTACAAAGTACCGGATTAATTAAAAAATCTATTAAGAAAAAGAATACAAAATCCTTAAAAACAAAAAAATCCTAACTCAAAAGAATTAGGATTTTTTATAGGGTGGCAACTACCTACTCTTCCAGATATTACTCTAGTACCATCGGCACAACTAGGCTTAACTTCTCTGTTCGAAATGGGAAGAGGTGGACCCTAGCGTTATAGTCACCATAATGCTTT
>Ga0160423_10005052_pt1 | contig 10797 bp, 10 predicted proteins | sample CRUFie14St8metaG_FD_108191 | JGI IMG/M metagenome (GOLD analysis project Ga0160423, IMG submission 108191) | Marine microbial communities from the Costa Rica Dome - CRUD Field 142mm St8 metaG | ecosystem: Environmental > Aquatic > Marine > Oceanic > Photic zone | place: Costa Rica: the Eastern... | reverse complement strand
GTGCTCTTGAAGGGCAGGGCGTTTATACAAGAGTTATCTCGGCTATTCCGATGGATCAAATTTGTGAACCATATATTAGGCGTCGTGCAGTTAGGCATCTAGAAAAGAACCGGGTCTGTATATTTACCGCTGGAACGGGAAATCCTTATTTTACAACAGATACAGCGGCGGCATTGCGCGCTAGTGAAATGGCTTGCGATGCCGTGTTTATGGGTAAACAGGTTGATGGCATTTATGATAGTGATCCTAAAATAAACCCTAATGCCAAAAGATTTAAAGAGATAAGTTATAATAGAGCCTTACAGAGCAATCTGAAAGTTATGGATGCCAGTGCAATTGCTCTAATGAGAGATAATAAAATGCCCCTCATAGTATTTTCACTTGATGAGCCAGGTGGTTTTAAAGGAATTCTAAATGGTGAAGGAACATATACAAAAGTCACAGAGTAGTTTATAAAGAAAAATGAGTGTTTTGAGCAGGGACAAATAGAGCAAATGGCAGAAGAAATTTTAATTGATACTGACGATTTGCAACGACGTATGGATGGTGCAATTTCGTCAATGAAAGGAGAGTTTGCCTCTCTTAGGACTGGGCGAGCCTCTTCAAGTATGCTTGATCCCATAACTGTTGAAGTTTACGGGCAGCGAACGCCACTGAACCAGTTGGGTACAATAAATGTTCCAGAGCCACGAATGGTAACAGTTAATGTTTGGGATAAAACTAATACTCCAATCGTTGAAAAAGCAATTCGAGAAAGTGGCTTGGGTATAAACCCTCAATTAAATGGAACACTCATAATGCTTCCAATTCCTGAACTAAATGAAGAAAGAAGGCGAGAGCTATCCAAGGTAGCTGGTCAATATGCTGAAAGTGCCCGAGTAGCGGTAAGAAATATCAGACGAGATGGTATGGATCAGATAAAAAAAGCCAAGTTGGATGGTATGTCTGAAGATGATCAAAAGTTTTGGGAGGAGGCCGTTCAAGAAATTACTGATACAGCTATAAAAGAAATTGATTCTGCCTTAGAGTCGAAACAATCTGAGATTATGCAGGTTTGAATTAAGATGTTGGTTCGAAAATCAAAAGTAAGTGATTTAGAGCACGTTGCGATAATTATGGATGGTAATGGTCGCTGGGCTCAAAATAAGGGTAGACCACGGCTTTTTGGTCATCAGGCTGGTGCCAGAAGAGTAAGGGAAATCGTAGAAAGTTGCCCTGATTTAGGAATAAAATATCTTACGGTTTTCGCATTTTCAACAGAAAACTGGAAGCGGACCCAACTAGAAGTGTCCGGTCTAATGAAGTTGTTTAAAAGATATATTTACAGGGAAACACAACCACTGATACAAGCGGGTGTTCGTGTTCGATTTATAGGCGATCGTTTACGCTTAGAGCCGGCTTTAGTGACCCTGATGGACCAATTAGAACAGCTTACCGAAAATAACTCAGTTGTAAATTTGACTATTGCTATAAATTATGGTGGAAGAGACGAGGTCACTAGAGCTTCTAAAAGAATGGCAAAGGATGTCTTGAAAGGACACCTAAATGTTGAGAATATAAATGAAGAAACTCTACCAAAATATTTAGACACTCATGTTTTGCCAGATCCTGGTCTAGTGATTAGAACATCAGGTGAAGCACGAATTTCAAACTTTTTATTATGGCAGTCCGCCTACTCAGAATACGAGTTTATAGATACTCTATGGCCTGATTTTACTAAAGAAATTTTTTCTAGTTTGGTTAATGAATTTGGAACCCGAGAGCGTCGTTTTGGCGGTGTTGTGTAATGGGTAAATCCAGTTATTGGAATGATCTTCGATCTAGATTGATATCTGGGTTTTTTTTACTGTTTGTAAGCGGTGTTTGCATTTATCTCGGCGGATATTTTTTTATTCTATTTATATTATCGCTTGTTGGAGTCATGCATTGGGAACTGGGTAAAATGTTATCGCCTTTGTCAACACAAGCAATGTGGCTTAGTGCTGCGCTTTCGATAATAGTTACGTTTTACCTTCTTGGTTCTCAAAGCCTGTTTTGGCCATTATTAGTGTTACTTATTAATTTTCATCTCCAGAAAATTTTTTTCCATCATAGTCGTAATTTTGGAGCAATATATTCTTTAGCTGTTATAATTTGCGGTATTGTTTTTTATAAAGTTCGCATAGAATTTGGTCTTTTGCATACCGTTTGGCTTATTGGAGTAGTTGTGGTGACCGATACAGCGGGTTACTTTATTGGACGGGCAGTCGGTGGCCCAAAAGCTTTTCCTCGCATAAGTCCCAAAAAGACTTGGTCAGGTGTTTTAGCTGGTTGGTTGGCGGTTGGGACATTTTCTTGGTTTTTTGTAGAAAACGTTGCCCCCCAAAACCTGTTTTTTACCTTTGTATCTATTAGTGTTTTATTGTCTGTCGCTGCTCAAACAGGCGATATGATACAAAGTCACCTGAAAAGAAAGAGTTATGTCAAAGACAGTTCAAATTTGCTACCCGGACATGGTGGTTTTATGGATCGTTTTGATGGATTTATTGGAGCAACTGTCATGACAGGCCTTTTCTTCGAGTGGATCTACTGATGAAAAAAATTTGTATTTTGGGAGCAACGGGCTCAATTGGCCAAAATACACTAGATTTAATTTCAAACGAAAAAGATAATTTCAAGGTTGTTGGTTTAACTGGTGCAGGTAATATTGAACTATTAGCACGCAGTGCCGTCGATTTTGGTGCTGATATCGTTGCAACGGCGGATGAAAGTAAGTTCGCTGATTTGAAAGACTTGCTTTCGGGGCACAAAATTAAAGTTTGTGCTGGAACGTCTGGAATTTTAGAGGTTTCAAGCCAGCAAACAGATTGGGTGATGTCTGCAATCGTTGGATCAGCTGGATTATTACCCGGATTAAGTGCTCTCGAAGCTGGTGCTAACGTGGCACTCGCAAATAAAGAAAGTATGGTAGCCGCTGGCCCAATCATGAAGCGCCTATCTGAAAAAAAAGGTGTTAAGTTAATACCTGTTGATAGTGAGCACTCCGCTATAGCTCAGGTGATAAGGGGTGAGGAAAGGGAAAGTCTTTCTAAAATTATCATTACTGCATCCGGTGGTGCTTTTAGAACTTTGTCTAAGTCAGAATTAGTCAATGTAACACCTGATCAAGCTTCTACTCATCCAAACTGGTCTATGGGGAAACGAATAACAATCGATAGTGCTTCGCTTTTTAATAAAGCACTTGAAGTTATTGAAGCTAAAGAATTTTTTAATTTAGAAGCTTCTGAGATTGAAGTTGTTATACATCCGGAATCTTTAGTGCATGCTATTGCATGTTTTCAAGATGGTGGGATGAAAGCTCATCTTGGCCCTGCTGATATGCGGCATGCTATTGCTTATGCATTACATGAAGAAAAAAGGCTTAAGTTATCTACAGAAGAGATAAATCTAGCAGAAGTTGGGACATTACATTTCTTCAAACCAGATTTGGAGAAGTATCCTTCCCTTAAACTAGGTTATGAAGTAGTTGAGCACGGCGGTTTAGCGGGAGCAGCTTTTAATGCTGCAAAAGAAGAGGCTTTGGATAATTTTATAAATTATAAATTAAGTTTTCCAGGAATGGCGGATGTTGTTCGAGCTACAATGGATGAATTAAATTCAAGAAATGAGCTTGAAAATGATTTAAACATTGAAAGGATAACAGAGCTTGACCTTTTGGCAAGGTCGGTCGCTAAGAAATATGTTGAAAAAATTTGAGGTAAGCTTTTGGAGTATGCTCTTCTTATTCCCCATTTTGGAAATTTTTTAATAACTGTTTTCGCATTTATTTTGTGCCTATCCGTAATTGTTTTTGTACATGAATTCGGGCATTATTATGTTGGAAAATTAAGTGGAATACATGCTGAAGTATTTTCGATAGGTTTTGGGCCTGTTTTGGTATCGTTAAATGATAAAAACGGTACTAAGTGGCAAATCTCTGCCCTACCTTTCGGTGGATTTGTTAAATTCTTGGGAGATAAAAATTCAGCAGGTGCTCCTAAAATAAATATTAAGTCAGCTAAAGATGATGTCACTTTTATTCGTGCAACTATTCAAGGAGCTCCTTTATGGGCTCGCTTTATGACTGTTGCTGCTGGTCCTGTGTTTAATTTTATATTTTCTGGCATTATCTTTTTTGGCGTTTATCTGGGCCAAGGAGTGACTAAATTCCCTCTAACTGTTGAAAAAGTTTTCGACACTCCTTATCAAAAACAGCTTGAAAAGGGTGATATAATAAGATCAATAAATGGCATTCGAATATCTGAAAATTTGAACGATGTTGAAAATTTATTCGAAGATAGTCATTCTGACGAAGAATTCACTTATATCATTGAAAGAAATGGGGAACAAATAACTCTAGAAAAAGTTATTCAAAATCCACCAAGGATTGCCCAGGTTTTACCTAAATCTGCAGCTATTGCAGCAGGTTTGGAACTGGGAGACGTGATTTTGTCTTTAAATTCTCAGAAAATTACGAGTTTCAATAATATCAAAAATTTTGTGGAGTCATCAAAAGGTGAAGCCATAGAAGTTGAATATTGGCGTGATGGAGAAATAAGAAAAACTCATTTAAAGCCATTAATAGTTGATGTGCCAGCGGAGGAGGGTGGGTTTGATCGTATCTACAGAATAGGAATAGTTAGTGATTACTTTCCATTCGAACCTGTAACCCAAAGCCAGTCAATTTTAATTGCTGTGCGTGGTGCTTTTGAGAGTGTATACTTAGTTATGGAAGGATCCGTTAAGGGGTTGTATCACATTTTATTTGGTAACATTAGTAGTTGCAATTTATCTGGCCCAATAAGTATTGCGGAAACTTCAGGTCAAATGGTTAAACAAGGAGGGGTCAACTATCTTTGGTTTATCGCCGTTTTGTCAACCGCCATTGGGATGATCAATTTATTCCCAATCCCCGTCTTGGATGGTGGGCATCTGATGTTTTTTACAATTGAAGCTTTAACAGGCAATAAACCAGATCCTAGTATAGTAAATAAATTCATGACTTTAGGCTTCTTGCTCTTAGTAAGTTTAATGTTGTTTTCGATTTTTAATGATTTTTTATGTCCTTAAGTTCAAAATGAGAGTTTTGACATTAGATTTAGAACCATATATTCCTTAATAAACAAATTAATTACAGGCAGAATTATGGTGAGATTTTTATCGATTATTTTAGTTGGTCTGTTTTGTGAATTTGTAATTTTAGAACCAGCTATCTTACTTGCCAAAAATGTGAGCTTCAGCTCAATTTCAGTAGAGGGCAATGAAAGATTATCTGACGAAGCCATCGTTAATTATTCAAGGCTAAAACCTGGAAACAACATATCTTCTGAGGAATTGAATGATGGCTACAACAAAATTCTTAATACTGGTCTTTTCAAAGATGTAAGGTTTAAACAATCTGATCAACTACTAGTGATCGTAGTAACAGAATATCCCACAGTTAATGAGATTTCTTTTGAGGGCAACAAAAAGTTTACGGATGAAAGGCTATCTTCTTTTGTCGAAACTAAATCAAGGTTTGTTTTCTCACCAAAAGTGCTCGATAAAGATGTGGCAGAGCTGCAAAAATTGTATAAACATTCTGGCAGGATTTTAGCAAGTATTCAACCTAAGATCATAAATCTGTCAGATAATAGGGTAAATTTGGTTTTTGAGATTTATGAGGGCAATGTCGTTGAAGTTGAAAAAATCAATTTTGTTGGAAATAGGACGTTCAGCGATCGAAAATTGCGTGGAATTTTAAGAACTAAACAAGCAGGTCTATTTAGAAAAATTATCCAAAGAGATAATTTAATAGAAGAAAAAATTTCTTTTGATAAAAAAATGCTAACTGATTTTTATAAAAACCGAGGTTTTGCAGATTTTAAGATAAATGATGTAAGTGCAGAATTATCAGAGGAAAGGGATGGTTTTTTCATTACGTACAATATTACGGAAGGCCCCCAATTTAGCCTGGGTAAGATTGACTTCATATCGAAGGTAAAAGAGCTTGATGCGTCAAATTTTATATCTATTTCAAATTTAAAACCAGGTGAAGTTTATTCTCCTTCTGATATCCAGTCTAACATCTCAAAATTAGAGGAAACTTTGCTATCAACGGGCTTTGAATTTATTCGTGTAAGGCCATCAATCACACGAAAAATATCTAATTTAACTATAGATTTAGACTTGATATTCGAAAAGAGCGATAAATTGTTTATTGAGCGCATAGATATATCAGGAAATACCGCTACTTTGGATAGGGTTGTGCGTCGTCAATTTTATATACTAGAGGGCGACCCGTTTAATTCCCGGAAAATAAAGGCTGCTGCAGACAGAATACGGTCACTAGGGCTGTTCTCAGATTCTGCTGTAAAGGTGCTTCCAGGTAGTAGAGATTCACTTGTAGTTATAGATGTAGAAGTTATTGAAAAGCCAACAGGATCTTTGACATTCGGTGCAGGATACTCAAGCGAAGCAGGACTCGGCGGACTAATAGAATACGGTGAGCGGAACTTTCTTGGAAGAGGGCAAGCTTTATCTTTTGCAATCAAAACCGGTACAGATGACCAACTTTATGAGCTGTCTTTTTATGAACCGATGTTTTTACGAAACGATTTAGGTTTTGGAGCAAATCTATCACTAAAGGATACCCAACAGCAGAACGCTGCATATGATACAGATAGTTTGAATTTCGAACCATATGTGGTATTTTCTGTTGGAGAAAACTCCAACTTAAAAATTCAATACTCAATAGAGCAAACAAATTTAAGTAATCCAGGCAATGTTGGGTCTATCATTACAAATGAGGTTAATGAAGGTCAGGTTACTTCGTCTAGTATAGGATATGTTTTTTCTTACGATTCTCGGGTTTTCAAAAATAATTTACAAAATGGTTTTACCTTTAATCTTGGGCAACAAGTTACTGGATTAGGAGGTGATAAAACTGCTTTGAAGACTACGATTAAAGCAGGTACTCAAAGAAATACTTTTAAAAATGATTTAAAACTATCTGCGGAGTTTGAGGGAGGGGTTCTTACATATACAGAGGGAAGTAGTAGAGTTGTTGATCGGTTCTTTTTGAATTCTCGAAAAATGAGAGGTTTTGAACCAGGAGGAGTAGGCCCCAGAGAATGCCTCAATAAGACATGTGGAGTTAGCAATAATGATGCTCTTGGAGGAGAAAACTTTGCGGTGATTAGACTCGAAGCCGAGTTTCCCCTTGGTCTGCCAGACGAATATGGTTTGACTGGTGGACTTTTTTATGATGTTGGAAATTTGTGGTCTCTACAAAAAACTAATAATGACGTACTTTATGCGGATGGCTCTTGGAGGCAATCTGTAGGCGCGTCTTTATTTTGGAGAACCCCGATTGGGCCTTTACGATTTAATTTTAGTGATGTTCTAAAAAAGGAACACTTTGACCGAGATGAGTCTTTTGATTTAACGATTTCTACCCGTTTTTAATGAAGTATCTCAAAGTTATTATAATTTTGTTTACGTTTGTGGCCCAACCACTATCGGCTACTGACAATTCTAAACTGTTCACTGTCGATATGACAAAATTACTTAGATATAGTGACTATGGAAAAAATATTATTGCGGCAAACAACATTGCTAGAAAAAAACTTCAAAATGAGAATGAAAAATTAGAGAAAAAACTTTTACTTGAAGAAAAAGAATTGAGTGAATTACGGACAACAATTTCTATCGACGAGTTTCGTCCGAAGGCTTTAGAATTTGACAAAAAAGTAACAATCATCCGGAAAGGTCAAAGAGAAAAAGAAGAAAATTTAAATAAAAAAGTTCGTAGAGAGGAGGCGGATTTTTTTAAAAAAATTTATCCAATTCTCTATGAATTATTGATAGAGCGTGGCGGTTTAGTTTTAATTGATCAGAGAAATGCCATATTGTGGGATAATTCCGTGGATTTAACTGATGATGCAATCGCAGTAATTAACCGAGTTGTGGGAAGCGGTATTAAATCTAATTAGATAAAGCTTGAATTTATTTTTAAGTTGAGGTGACATCTTTCGTTCTATAATTTAGTTTAGGCTTTGTAAGTTTTGATTAAAAAGTTTGTAGAGGAATAACAGTGCAAGACAACTTAAAATCAGCAGATATACAATTAATTCAAAGAATAATTCCACATCGATATCCTTTTTTACTAATTGATAAAGTTATAGATATAGATAATCTTAAATCAGCTACCGGTATAAAAAATGTGACTGTCAATGAGCCTCACTTTCAAGGTCATTTCCCTGGACTTCCAATAATGCCTGGCGTCACTATAGTTGAAGCGCTTGCTCAAACTGCAGCTGTTATGGTTGGTGTAAGTTTGGATTTAGTCGATAAAAACCTGCTGATTTATTTTATGGGTATAGATAAATGTAAGTTTAGACGCAAAGTTGTGCCTGGGGATAATCTCGAGTTAAAAGTTTACGTTTTAAGAGGAAAAGTTGGCAGTAAAGTATGGAAATTTTCTGGTTCAGCGCGTGTCAATGATGAAATTGCTGCCGAAGTTGAGTTTACAGCGATGATGGAAATGCCTTAGTAAGTCTGACTGATCTATGAAAATTAATTTAATTCACCCTTCATCAGTTATCGAACCCGGAGCAAAGTTAGCTGATGATGTTATTGTTGGTCCTTTCAGTTATATCGGATCTGAAGTTAACTTGCATTCTGGAGTTGAAATAAAAAGCCATGTGGTCGTTACAGGTAAAACAGAAATAGGAGAGAAAACGGTTGTATACCCGTTTGCTGTTATTGGGGAAATTCCACAGGACTTAAAGTTTAACGGTGAGAAAACAAGTTTGAGAATTGGTAAGAGAAACAAAATCAGAGAGCATGTAACGATTAACACAGGAACAGCCTTAGGTGGTGGTTTAACTTCAATTGGCGACGATTGTTTGTTAATGACAGGGAGCCACGTGGCACATGATGCAAAAATAAGTAATAAAGTAATTATGGCAAATTGTGCAGCAGTTGCTGGTCATTGTGTTATAGAAGATGAGGTGATCATTGGTGGTTTGTCTGGTATTCATCAATTTGTTCGGATTGGACGTGGAGCAATTATTGGTGCAGTTACGATGGTCACTAACGATGTTATTCCCTTCGGTTTGGTGCAAGGTCCTAGAGGTGCCTTGGATGGTTTAAACTTAATTGGGCTAAAAAGAAGAGGTGTAGATCGAAATGATATAACTGCATTGCGCGCTGCCTTCCAATCGTTAGCTCAAGGTGATGGGACTTTTCAAGATAGGGCTAGAAAGCTGGGAGAAGAAACAACAAGTGAGTACGTAGATGCAATAGTGAATTTTATATTGGGTGCCAGCGATCGTTCGTTTTTAACGCCAGGTGAATTTTAAAATGGACGATGGAATTGACTTAGCAATAATAAGTGGCTCTGGCGAACTTCCTTTAATTATAAAAAATTTGTATAAAAAAGCGACGTTTATAACATTTAATAATTCGAATACAATTGTTGAAAACAAAGTTGTTAATTGTGAATTTGAAAAACTTGGCTTCTTATTTGATAGCCTTAAACAAAATGAAATTCGGCGGGTGGTTATGGCTGGTGCCATGGCTCGGCCGCAGTTTGATAAAAGTAAAATGGATGAATACACCCAAAATTTATTGCCAAAGCTGAATGCAAAATTAGTTCAGGGCGATAATGAATTACTTTCTTTTATAGCAGAAGAATTTGAAAATAAGGGTTATCAAATAGTGGGTGCGTCAGAAATTATTTCTGACGTCACTGTTACCCCCGGTTTTGTTTGCGGTTCCTCATACGAATTTTTTTCAAGGGATATTTCCAGAGCCGATCGTTTGCTGAAGGCCTTAGGGCCCGAGGATATTGGTCAAGGTGTTGTTGTAGAAAACGGATTAGTATTAGGGATTGAAACTTTACAAGGTACAAATGAGTTACTTAGTTTTGTTAAGCGAACGGCTTCTCATCTTAGGATAAACGGTGTGGGCGGTATCTTTGTTAAGCGTCCAAAGGCTGATCAGGATTTACGATTTGATATGCCAGTTGTAGGTCCAAAAACTGTCGAGATGGCTTGTAAAGCAGGTCTTCGTGGTTTAGTCATATCTCCTGGTTCTGTCATGCTGTTAGAAAAACAAAGGTGTATCGAAATAGCAGAGGCTAACAATTTTTTTATTTTGGCTAAGGACAGCTTAGTTTGAAAATATTTATGATAGCCGGTGAAGATTCTGGAGATAGGCTAGGATCTTTAGTAATTGATGGTTTAAGAGAAACTCTTGATGCGTCCCCAACTTTTGTAGGTATAGGTGGTGCCGAAATGGAGAGGCGAGGCCTTACTTCAATTTTTCCAATGAGTGAGTTGTCTGTAATGGGCATTATAGAAATTATATCCCATTATAAAAATTTAAAAAAAAGGTTGAACCAAACTGTTTCCGCGATTCTGGATGAAAAGCCTGACATTCTTTTGACTATCGACGCTCCTGAGTTTTGTTTTCGTGTTGCTAAAAAAGTAAAATTATTCAACCAAAATTTACCAATCGCACATTATGTTGCCCCCTCAGTTTGGGCTTGGCGACCTAAGCGGGCATCGAAAATCTCTAATTATATTGATCATGTTTTAGCTCTTTTTCCCTTTGAGCCTCCCTATTTTCATCATGTTGGATTAAGTTGTGATTTTGTTGGACACCCAATCATTTCAGAAGATTTGGCAAGTGAGGACAATATAAATGAATTTAAAAAGCAATATCATTTAGGTGATGATCCTGTTGTATTGTGTCTTCCAGGTTCTAGAAAGTCAGAAATCAATAGGATAATGC
>Ga0160423_10005051_pt1 | contig 10798 bp, 18 predicted proteins | sample CRUFie14St8metaG_FD_108191 | JGI IMG/M metagenome (GOLD analysis project Ga0160423, IMG submission 108191) | Marine microbial communities from the Costa Rica Dome - CRUD Field 142mm St8 metaG | ecosystem: Environmental > Aquatic > Marine > Oceanic > Photic zone | place: Costa Rica: the Eastern... | reverse complement strand
CTACGAATTAATCGTTGAAGCGCCAAATGCGGATACAGCTTGGCAGATGGCAAAGCAAAATGACACTGATTGGGTCAAAGCAGATTATGGTCACGAATGGACTATGGAAAATGTACATCCTGTGAATGAAGTGGAGATTGATAATGATAATTCTTGAATTAACTCGCGTGTGCAGGACAAGTGGTCGTGATGATGGGAAGGTTTTCCTGACAGGCGATACGTTTTGTGTCAGTCAATCGTCGCACCGCTGGGGCAAGTTTGAACGCGACATATGTATCGTGGACAATGGCACACATAACAATGGTGGTTACTGGGTGTCCGACTCTTATGGAAACATTGTGAGTATGATAGAGGAGCAAACTGGACGATGCTAATAAGGATCGGGGATCGTGTTTCAACGAAGTACGGCGAGGCATCCATCGTCACGATAGACGAGGTCAAGCTGGGGGAGAAGTATGGGCATGAGGTTTTTGAAGCAAACCTTGGTTCGGCGGACTCCATCCTGCGAACGAGGTATGTGGTGGATCTGGACAATGGTCACTGGGTGTATGGTACAGACATAAGGGAGATAGCCTAGTGTGGAAGTATCTTATTGTCCTGTGCATGGCTACCGATTTTAACGGAGCACCGGTTAATAAATGTTATAGCACTTTCTCTGTGGAGAGGTACACAACGAAGGAAGCTTGTGTAGCACAGGGGAAGTTGAAGGACATGGAATATTATTTGAGGATGAGGGAGCTCAACGAGGGGCTTCCTATTATAAAAGTAGTTTGTTCACAAGAGGAGGGAATAAGGCCGATGAGCAACAAAGTACCGACGTTTGAGGAGATAAGGGAAGCATTGAAGCTGCCCTTGGAAATAACTGTCCGGCATGACGCTATGGGCAGGGTCATCAAGAAGAATAATTATTCTGATGTGAAGAAAGTGAAGAAGACAAACCCGAAGGGAGCAAAGTAATGTCTAATGGTAAGAGAGTAACTAGGGATATGCGTATCAAGTTTCTGGATATGCATAACAAGTTGAAGGCCATGTGCAACATGATCGAAGAGACTGCGGACTGCAATTTGTCTGACGTTAGGAATTTGCGTGAAGCTGTTTGCACATTGCATAGTGAATTCAATTTTGCACCAGCTAATCAACAGTCGTATTACTGGGGTGAGTGGGTGTTAAAAGAGGACGTTAAGGAAGAAGAGGAGGTCGAGGAGCATGGGTAGAATGAAGCAGATGGCCTTGGAACTTGAAGAGCAATTCATGGAAAAAATGCTTGAGGTCGCAGACCGGAGTGAAACTTATCTTAGTTTTACTTCGGAGATGGAAGGTCACATGGACATGGTCAGTCATTTAAATCTATCTGACGTACATGACATGATGGCAGAGACATGGGGCGAAGTCCAAGAGACCGCAGGCAAGGAAGCCTACGGGGGCGTGGAGGTCTATGATGGTGATTGAGGCTGGCGATGGCACATGGCAAAAGCGGTTGGACGCAGGCCAGTGTCCGAAGTGCCGCCACAAACTTGAATTTTTCACCACGAAAAAATCTAAGAAGATGCACGACATAAAACTAAACTTACTGGTGTGTCCTCTATGTAAGCTAGAAATAATCCAAAGAGATCCGAAGGAGATCCCGATGTTAGAAACCAAATTAATGCCAAGCGAAGAAGATCTTTGCGCTACACCGAAAAAGATGTATTGGTCTGATGCGGTGAGTATAATAGAAGATGTGATTGAAGGCTGGTTAAACGATCCAGAGCCAGTGGATAAGGACACGGAAGCAGAGGTGCGAGAAGCATGGAAAAGAATTTTGCAGGGATGAACCGAATTATTCGTATCCTCGATGAGGAACTTACAGAACAAATGTCTGCGGGTTTATGTCGTGAAGCGGAGAAAACCAGAAAGCGGTTGGAGACTTACATTGACATGAGGAATAAGGCTCATATCATAAGGAGTAGAGTAGATGAAAAGGATTTTCTCGATGACTGATGAGAATGATAACGATAATGTGGTTTATCTAAATCAAAGAATAAAACTGTCCGCAGACCCAGTGCCTACAGTGTGCGAGTTCGCAGGCAAGATACTCGCGGATGCTATAATTGTGGGTCAAAGCAAGGACGGTTCGATAAAGATGATGACCACAATCGAGGATGTCGCGGACATTGTGTGGTATCTCGAGACTGCAAAGCACTCACTATTGTCAGGCGGTATCGAGGAGTCAGACGAGCAGCAGTGATTGGGAGGGGCAAGAGGATGGCTTTTAATTTAAAACTGCAAAACCACATATTCACTTGTGATGTGGATAAGGACTTCGACACAATGAACTGGAGTCCGATAGACTTTGGCGTTCAAGAAGAACCGTACAGAGGATGGTACAAATTAAATACGAACGAAGAGTCTTACCCTGCGAAGCGAGGGGAAAGTTTGAACGGGAAGATAGTCAGGGCTGAAGTGGAGAGAAGCCCTGCAATAGGTAAAATTCAAAGGGGCAGACCGCTCAAGGGGCAAAAGAAAACAAATGGAATTCAAGTACAAAACCAAACCGTATGAGCACCAGCGCATCGCGCTCGAGCGTTCGTACAACAAAGTTAACTACGGCTATTTTATGGAGATGGGTTGTGGAAAGTCTAAAGTTCTCATCGACAACATGGCGTGGCTATATGAACAAAAGAAGATTGACACAGCCGTCATCGTTGCACCCAAAGGTGTGTACCGTAACTGGCAGATATCTGAAATACCTGCTCATCTACGAGAGGACATTGAACACGAGGTATATGTTTGGAATCCGAACCCAAACAAGAATCAAAAGAAGCACCTCGAGGAAGGTGTTACGGAGCGTAAAAAGCTCCGCATTCTCCTCATCAATGTCGAAGGTTTTGCAACAACCAAGGTACGAAAGTACATGGAGATGTTCGTTCGCGGATCGTCGTTTCTACTTGCGGTTGATGAGTCAACGACTATTAAAAACCCGAAAGCCAAGAGGACTAAAGCTCTGGTTGCAATTGGTAAGAGTGCATCGTTTCGCCGTATACTCACTGGATCGCCCGTTACAAAATCGCCGATGGATTTATACTCGCAATGCGGATTTATGGATACCGAACTCTTGGGGCATGACTCTTACTACTCGTTTCAAGGAAGGTACGCCATCGTCAGAACTCAACGGATGGGCAGCCACAGCTTTCAGCAAATCGTGGGATACAGAAATCTTGACGAACTTTCTACCAAACTGGATAGTTTCTCGTATCGCGTAACGAAAGAAGAAGCACTCGATCTTCCGGCGAAGGTGTATACCATACGCCATGTCAGCCTGACGGACGAACAGATCAAGCACTACATGTCACTGAAGAACGCAGCTATTGCTTTGCTAGATGATGGTGAGATGGTAACTGCACCGTCAGTTATGACGCAACTACTCCGGCTACAACAGGTGTTGTGTGGTCATGTAATGAGTGATGATAAGGAACTGGTGGAATTCAAAACCAATCGCATCACTGCGTTGATGGAGACCATCGAGGAGATGTCTGGCAAGGTAATCATATGGTCGAGGTTCAGGTACGACATAAGAAACATCGAAGCTGCACTGTCCAAGGTTCACGGTTCGAGCTCCACTGTCAGTTATTTTGGGGACACCTCTGATGAGGACAGACAGAAAGCGATTCAGGATTTTCAGTTTGGAGATGCGAGGTTCTTCGTGGCTAACCCTCAGACCGCAGGCTATGGCCTGACGCTGACCGCAGCGACTAACGTGATCTACTATGCGAACGACTTCAACCTCGAGACCCGGGTACAGTCGGAGGATCGATGTCATCGTATCGGGCAGAACCACAGCGTTACCTATGTAGACTTTGTATCGAAGGGTACAGTGGATGAGCATATAGTTAAATCTCTTCGGGCTAAGATTGATTTGTCAGCAAAGACACTAGGTGAGGAAGCGCGGCAATGGCTCGAGTTATCACCGAAGAGGGGTGGGTAGTGGTTAGACGTACAAAAAAAGTGGGTGATGGCCCTGATACAAACATAGCTATTGGCAAAAGATCAGAGTTGATTGCTGCTAGTTATTTCATATCGAAGGGCTGTCACGTTTATTATCAGGTGATGGAGCAAGGTCCTGTTGATCTGGTCGTACTAGATAAGTCAGGCGAGTGGCATTACTTCGATGTCAAGACTGTGTCGAGAAGAAAGGACGAGTCGATTATATCTCGAACACTGACTGATCTTCAGAGACAGATAGGGGTGCAACTGGTTTATGTAGATCTCGAAACAGGTGAGGTGCACAAGTATCCACATCAATTCTCGAGGGTTACCCCGCCTCAATTTTCTGAGCGAAACGCTGGGAACCGCAGGTTTAATGGGGAAATACCTGCGAAACTAGATGAAGTTATAAAAAATAGTTGACGATTTATACGTTCTATATGATAAGAGTTAAGAAGGAGTAAGCTATGGCTAAAAGTAAATCTAATAAAGTTTGGAAAACAGTGGCTATTGATAAGACTGTTTATGAAGCTTTGAAACAGATGGCAGAACAAGAAGATAGAAGTGTTAGCGGACAGCTTGCACATCTGGTCAAGGTAGCTAGAAAAGAAGCTGCTTGACAACTGAAGGTGATGCGTCGTATCACCTTCATCCAACCCGAAGGGGTAAAACTTTAACGAAGGAGTAGAAAGATGAGCGATATATTCTCGCTGATAGATGAGGAAGTCGATGCCAATAAGTTCGACAAGGTAAGCGGAGAGAAGGGCAGTGCGCTGTCTACTCTCATCCGTGAGTCTATGAAGATCGATGAAGACATTGCAACAACAGAGCAGTATCTGAAGGATCTTAAATTCAAAAAAAGAAAAGTAAACGAAGAGGACATTCCCGCTCTTATGCAAGAGATGGGCATGGACAGTATTACCGTGGATGGTAATAAGGTTGCCTTACGTCAGTTTGTTCATGCTCGAATAGCGGAAGACAAACGAGATGAAGCTTTCCAGTGGCTACGTTCCATTGGTGAGGGAGACTTAATTAAACATGATGTAACTGTTTCATTCAAAGCTGGACAGGACAATGTTGCCGGATCCGTAGTCGCGGATCTCGAGGAGCAGGGTTTGGATCCAGCCCAGAAGACGCATGTACACCCACAAACTTTGAAGGCTTGGGTGAAGGGGCGTATTGAATCAGGAAAAGAAATCGACTTTGACACGTTCGGTGTTTTTGTCGGAACCGAAGCCAAGATATCGAGGAGTTAGAGATGGCTGATACAGCAGTAGCAGAAGCAAAGACCACAGCAGTGGCAAATATCATGGACGATCTGTTCGCAAGCGCAGGTCAAGGCATGGAAACAATTGGTGCAGACGATATGCAGATTCCGTTCTTACGAATTTTGCAGCCCCTGTCACCACAACTTCTGAAGACAGATCCCAAGTTCATAAAGGGTGCGTCGGCAGGAGATATTTTCAACACAGTAACTGGTCAGTATTGGGAAGCTGACACTGGCCTTACAGTGCTGATGTGTGCGTACACTACAAAGTTTCTGGAGTTCCAGCTTCGAGAAGCTGGTGGTGGATTCATGGGTGAGTTAATGCCCGATGATCCAGACATCCGCAAGACTGAAAGGAATGGTTCGGCTGAGATGTTACCTTCAGGTAACGAGCTTGTTCGATCCGCTCAGTTCTTGGTCTTGGGAGTTGACTCCAGTGGCGTTACCACGCAAATGATCTGTGACATGAAGAAGACACAGATGAAAGTTGCAAAGCAGTGGAACACTCGTCGTGCGGGGCTGAAGATTATGCACCCAGAGAAGGGCTTGTTCAATCCACCTATGTGGTCAGTGCCTTGGAAGTTAACCTCGATTCAGGAGTCCAACGACAAAGGTTCGTGGTTCAACTACTCTGTTGCTCAACTTGAGATGAGTGATGTACCGCAATCTGCAATCATAGAAGCCCGTGATTTATACAACTCATTCAAGGCTGGTGAGATTAAGACGGGGACTGGCGAAGACAAACGGAGTGAAACAGAAGGAGCAGACGTACCGTTTTAAACCTCTTGGGGTGGTGTTCTCCCTTACGCCACCCCAAACCAACTAGGGGCAAACCATGACCTATTTAAAAAGGTTCATGGCTGCGTTTGAAGGATTCAGCGGAGCACATGGACAGACACAAATATCGAATGAGAGAAGGGCTGGCAAACAGAAAGCTAAGTCATTCATCGTTCGCAAACCACTAACGGAAGAGCTAATTCAGGAGCATTTAAAAGGCACCAATGGTGTTGGCTCTATTCCGATTAACGAAGACAATAACTGTAAGTTCGGTGCACTAGACATCGATCAGTATCCACTGGATCTGGTGGCACTGGATAAGAAGCTTCAGAAAATGAAGGTTCCTTGTGTGGTGTGCCGTTCAAAGTCTGGTGGTGCACATATATTCTTTTTCTTCCAAGACTACATAAATGCAGGAGAGTTCCGTGATAAAGCTTCAGAAATTTCTGCCGTACTTGGTTACGGCGGCTGTGAAATTTTCCCAAAGCAAGAACAGATTCTTGTCGAGCGTGGCGATGTGGGGAACTTTATTAACCTGCCGTACTTTGATGAGGAACAAACTCTCCGCTTCGCGATTAAGGAAGACGGAGAGCCAGCGTCATTAAAAGAATTTCTTGAACTTGTAGATCGGAGGAGTGTGGATCCAAATGTTTTTGTTGGTTTGACATTTGGTAAGCATGTGGACGAGTTCAAGGATTGGGCCCCCTGTCTGGGCTGTATGTTCGGACAGGGGATTCCCGAAGGCACACGCAATACAGTTATGTTTGCAGCAGCCGTGGGCTGTAAGAAAGAGCAGCCAGATAACTGGAAGGCTAGACTCGAAGAAATCAACAGTAAGTATTGCACTCCTTCCCTGCCAGCTTCAGAGATCGTAACGATTCAGAGCCAGCATGAGAAGAAGGAGTATGGATTCCCGTGTGATCAGGAGCCACTTAAAAGTTTTTGCAACAAGACACTTTGCAAAACAAAGAAGTTTGGTATCGGCAGTCATGTATCGAACATGGATGTGTCGGGTTTGTGTGTTGTTAAGTCAGAGCCGCCTGTGTGGTTTTGTGATGTAGCTGGGCAACGTGTCGAGCTAACAACTGATGACTTGCAGACACCACAAAGATTTCAAAAAGCCTGCATGGAACAGATCCGCAAGATGCCACCGCTGATGAAGATGGATGCGTGGCAACAGATAGTTTCTATGATGATGGAAGACATGAGCGAGATCGAGGTTCCAGAAGAGCTAACCTACAAGGGTCAGTTCATGGATCTACTTGAAGGATTTTGTGATGGCAGGGTGCAGGCTCAGTCAGCAGAAGAGGTTACTCTTGGTAAACCATACACTGATGATGAAGACAACATGACGTACTTCAAAATAGAGGCACTGATAAAGTTTCTTCGGAACAACAAGTTCGAGACATATAGTCGTGGACAGATACAAGAGCGATTGAAGGAGCTTAACTCTGGTAACCCAGCGAACGGAAAGCGTAGGTTTAACACAACAAACAATGAGTCGAAGCAGCTTCGTGTGTGGTGGGTTCCTGCGTTTAATAGAGAGGTCCAAGTTCCGAGTATCGAGGTCCAAGGTGATGAGGTGCCGTTCTAATGGAAACAACTATCTTCGGACCCCCGGGCACGGGCAAGACAACACGGTTGATTGAGATCGTACAACAGGAACTGGACAGTGGCACTAGACCAGAGTCTATAGCATTTGTTTCGTTCAGTCGTAAGGCGGCAGAAGAAGCTCGAGAGAGGGCCGCATCAAAGCTGAACATGGATGTAAATCAGATGATCTGGTTTCGCACACTACATAGCTTTGCGTTTCAGGTGTTGGGGCTACAGGTTAAGCAGGTATTGAGCGGTAAGGACTATTCTAAGATAGGTAAATTACTGGGGCTTGAGTTCACATCCAACTCATCTGCAACGATGGCTGAAGGTATTTTGTTTAGACCCGGCAAAAGTGGTGATGCGTATCTTTCCATAATTCAGATGGCACGGGTTCGAGGGGTGAGCATCGAGCAACAGTTCAACGAGGTGGCTGATCGTAGGCTGCACTACCAGCAACTCAAGCTGGTGGATGAGGTGTTTCGTGATTATAAAAAAGAGACAGGCAAGGTAGACTTTGTAGACATGATCGAGAACTTTATCGAACAGGGCGAGTGTCCGCTACTCGATGTCTTGATTGTGGACGAAGCACAGGATCTTGTCCCGCTCCAGTGGCGTATGGTGCATGAAGTAATGAAGCCTAATGCCAAGCGCATATACTACGCTGGCGATGATGATCAGTGCATATATTCTTGGATGGGTGTGAACGTAAGAGATTTCTTGGGGGCATGCGATAATAAGATAGTATTAGATAAATCATATCGTCTTCCCATATCTATACATAAAGAAGCAGATAACTTAGTTAAGCGCCTGCAAACGAGGCAAGAAAAAACTTGGTCAAGCACTAAAGAAACTGGAAGTATAGTCTGGCATCGTGATATCATGGATGTGGACATAACAACTGGTGAGTGGCTAATCCTTGCTCGTACCAATTACATCGCCAACAGAATCGCAAGTGACCTTAAAGAACAAGGGTTCCTGTACTGGCGTGAAGGTTCCGGTTGGTCCATTTCTCCAAATGTATTAACAGGTATCGAGGTATGGTTAAAGCTATGCAAGGATCAGGAACTGTCTGCACAAGAGTTGAAGAAGCTGTCCACCTTATTAACGCCAACCATAATTACAAAGGCTGGCAAGAAAGTCCTCGCAAACTTAGACCCCGAACAAACTTACAGGCTAACCGATATTCAGAGCCAGTGCTCCCTGTCAGCAACGAAGGAGACACCGTGGTACGAAGTGCTGCGAGTGAGCGAGACGGAGAGAATATACATTACATCAGTACGTCGTATGGGCGAGTCTATTTTGACTGGGACCCCGAGGATCAAGATATCGACGATTCACAAAGCAAAAGGTGGCGAGGCGGATAACGTCGCTCTATTATTAGACTCATCCAGAGCATGCGCTGAAAGTCTTGATCAGGACTCCGAAGTTCGGACGTTCTACGTCGGGCTAACTCGTGCTCGTAAGTCACTACACATTATCGAATCACAATCACACTATGGATTTCCGCTATGAAAACACGCGAAGACTTTCTTAATAAAGCCGAAGAGCTAATCAACGGTCCGAGGGCCAAGGAATATGGGCCAGCTAAGTTCAACCATGAGCGTATAGCAACCATATGGAGTGTTGTGCTGGGTAGGTGCATAACACCAGAGCAGGTAGTCGCTTGCATGATTGGATTGAAACTGGCTAGATTAGCTGAAGACATGTCTAAGGATGACTCATGGGTAGATATCATAGGTTATGCCGCACTTGGAGGAGAGATTGTAAATGACTGCGATGATAGCTGATGGCTTTGATAACGCTATAATTGGTATAGCTGAAAGATGCGGGGACGATAACGTCTTGGCATATGATGCTGCGAAATGTATTGAGATCCTTGTAGAAGAACATGACATGACTCACGAGGACGCAGTGGAATACTTTTCGTTTAACGTATCCGGTGCTTATGTAGGTAAAGGAACACCTATATTTGTGTGGACACAACACCCTATAGATGCTTTGGAGCGAGTAAATGAAGACTGATTTATTTGATGAAGAAGAGGAGTGGGCACCCCCGTCGTCGCTGCCAGACCTTACAAACTGTGAGCGTATGGCGATTGACTTGGAAACCAGAGATCCAAACCTGACTACACTGGGACCGGGATGGTGTAGGAACGATGGTTACGTCATTGGCTTTGCTGTAGCGGCAGGTGACTTCGTTGGTTACTTTCCTATCCGCCACGAGGCTGGTGGAAATATGCCGGAAAAGATTGTCATTAACTGGTTAAAGAAGCAGCTTGAAACACCGAACATTGAGAAGGTTATGCATAACGCTATGTATGATCTTGGTTGGCTACGGTGGGCTGGCATAGAGGTGCAGGGTAAAATTATCGATACTATGATAGCTGCCCCTGTGCTCAATGAGAACAGAAGGTATTACAATCTAAACTCACTAGCTGGTGAGTATCTCGGTGAGTGGAAGAACGAAAAGATGCTTCGTTCCGCTGCTGAAATGCATGGTGTTGATGCCAAGTCTGGTATGTGGCAGTTGCATGCTAACTTCGTTGGGAGATATGCGGAGCAAGATGCTGCGGTAACCCTGCGTCTGTGGGACAGGTTGCGTTCTGATATTGTCAAGGATGAAGTTAGTGGCATCTTTGAATTAGAGTCCAGTCTTCTGCCATGCCTGTTAGACATGAAGACTAAAGGCGTTCGGGTTGACACAGACAAAGCTGAGTTGGTTAAGAGGGATTTAAAGAAACGAGAGGATGTTTTACTTAAACAAATAAAGGAAGAGACAGGGGTCTCTGTCTCCCCTTGGGAAGCTGCATCTATAGCAAAGGCGTTCGACTCTCTTGGGATCTCGTACAAAAGGACAAAAAATACGGATGCTCCCTCCTTTACAAAACAGTTTCTTGTGAACCACCCTCACCCAATTGCACAGAAGATTGTGAAGTTGCGTGAATTTAACAAGGCAAATACTACCTTTGTTGAGACAATTCTTGAACATTCGTGTAATGGTCGCATTCATTGTGATTTTAATCCTCTGCGTTCTGATGAGGGCGGCACGGTTACGGGTAGGTTTTCTTCCAGTAACCCGAACCTACAGCAAATCCCGGCGAGAGATCCAGAGATTAAGTCTTTGATCCGTGGGTTGTTTCTACCAGAGGAAGGAACAAAGTGGGGTAGCTTCGACTATGCTTCTCAAGAACCTCG
>Ga0160423_10005050_pt1 | contig 10798 bp, 6 predicted proteins | sample CRUFie14St8metaG_FD_108191 | JGI IMG/M metagenome (GOLD analysis project Ga0160423, IMG submission 108191) | Marine microbial communities from the Costa Rica Dome - CRUD Field 142mm St8 metaG | ecosystem: Environmental > Aquatic > Marine > Oceanic > Photic zone | place: Costa Rica: the Eastern... | reverse complement strand
ACTCTATGTCCATACCATATTTTTCCCAAACATCATATGCTCTTAATCTGTTTCTGCTTACAGTACAGGCCTCTAAGGCAAATTGTGCTCTGTCTTTACGTTCTTCTTCTGTGAGTGTTTTGACATATTCTTCCAAATAGTTTACACCAAAGGTAACGTGCCTTGCTTCGTCTCTGATAATATATCCTACAAACTCTTTGTAAACAGGATCACTACTTGCTTCTCTACTTGCTTGGAAGGCCGCAAGTGCTAATCCTTCTATAACAATTTGCATACCTATAAACTTTAAGTCCCAACGTTCATCTGTGAGTATTTTGTCTAGTAATCCTTTTAGGGCTCTGCCTATAGGCCATGTACGTTTTATTCTGGTTTGTAAATATTTGTTAAATGCTTCTACATGTCTTGCTTCGTCAAATGTTTGTGATGCCGCATACAGTTTAGCATTAAATGTAGGCGCACAACTGGCTAACTGACTTGCTACTAATAAAGCACCTTGTTCACCATGTAAAAATTGACTTATGCTCCAAGCATTTAGGTCTTTGATAAACTCTTTGCGTTTTTCTGTATTCCAGGTTTTATATACAGGATGTTCGCTCCACTGATTGTTTTCAAAGTCAAATTCTTCGTCTGATATTTCTTTAAATTCTGGTGTCCAGTCAACATCTGTTTCAGCATTCCAGTTTAATTTTTTACCCAGTTCATAAAGTTTTTTTACACGATTGTCCTGAACTGTATAGTCCCAATTATAGGCACCTGTTAGAGGAGTTTGGAATATTTCTACAACGTCTGTGGGATCTAGGTCTACAAGGTAATCTCCATCGTGTAATACAATGTCGCGAGGAGTATTTCCCTTGACTATTTTCATGTAAATTATTTATCAATGTTTAGATTAGGGCTTCTACAACGCCTTCAGCACCATGTGTTTTGGCTTCAAGTGCCTTACCTACTAATTCACTTGCTGAAACGTTATGAGGGTGAGCCGCCGCCATTGCAAATCCTGGAGTGCTTGATGTAATTAGTACATCACCTTTTTGTACAACTCCTATAACTTTGACTGGTACCCTACCTCTTAGTGCAACTGGCTTAATAAATTCTCCGCCAATTTCACTGTTCATTAAATATGCAGGATCAGAGGATATTACACCTGCTACTTTTGTACTATTCATTTGATCAGTTACTGTGATTTCTTTTTCGCCGCCTATAACTACAACTGTGCCAACATCATAATCAGCATCTGCTTCATAGTTTTCAGCCAAGTCAGCATATCGAGCCGATGTTGCTGTTGCTGTAATAACACCTGCCGCAAAATTACCACTGCCATCTCTTACAACTGCTCTACTGGCAGTATTAGTACTTGTAAATATTGCTGTGTCTGACAATGAAACTGCTAAAGTAACTGCTCCTGAAGTGCCGCCACCGGTTAAACCTGCTCCAGCACCTACACTTTCTATATCGCCAGCATCGTTAGTAAAACTAAATTGTCCAGTTGAACTATTATAACTTAGATCACCACCTGCACTAAATAATCCTCTAATGTGTGAAGTATTAATTGCAAGGTCAATTGCGGCATCGTTTGCATCATCATATGTTGCAGTAATACCTGTGTGTGACCCGTTAGTTACTAATTGTGCTCCTACTGTGTCTTGTATATTTTCATATGGAACTCTAATTTCTAATGTGCCTGCGGCATCATCATATGTTTTAGCAACATTGACACCTGCTGTGATTAAGTTTGCAACTCTGTCATCTACACGTTCATCTGTAAAGTATAAGTTACTGCCTTCAGATAAATTAGTTGTAGACTTGCTTGATAAATCTAGATTTGCACCAGTTTGAGCATCTACTCTAGCATCTGCTCTAGAATTTGTAAAGTAAAAGTTACTTGATCCTTCACTGATATTATCTGTGGTTGCCGCATTGATTCTTAAAGTTGCTCTAGCATCTGCTCTAGCATCTGTATAATATAAGTTACTTGAACCTTCTGCTACATCATCTGTGTTACCACTTAGTTCACTAAGTGCGTCTTTTGATTGTACTTGAGAATCAACGTATGCTTTAATACTTTGTTGAGTTGCAAGATGACTATCACTATCTGAAGCCATATTATCTTCATCTTTAATAGCAGTACCACTTACACCAGTATTAAGTACCGGACTTGTAAGTGTTTTGTTTGTTAATGTTTGTGACCCTGTTAATGTTGCAACTGTTGAGTCAATAGCAATATCATTTGCATTAGCAGTAATACCTGTACCGCCAACTACATTAAGTGTAACAGTACCTGCAACACCGCCACCTGTCATACCAGCACCTGCTACAACACCTGTAATAGTACCACCAATTGCACTTACATCTGTAAATGTAAGGGTTCCAGAACCATTTGTTGTTATTACTTGATTACTTGTACCATCTGATGTTGGAAAATTATAAGCACCATTAATACCTAAACTGTCTATCCTTGTAGTACCAGTAAGTGTTTTATTTCCTGCAATAGTTTGAGCACCTGTTGTTCTAACTACTGTGCTATCAACCTGTATATCATCTGCATTTGCAGTAATACCGTCTCCGCCAATAACATTTAATGTAACTGCTCCAGCACTTCCTCCGCCTGTCATACCAGCACCTGCTGTTACGGCTTCAATGTCTGCTGAATTATCGTTTCTGATTGTTACAGTATTACCTGTGTTAGTAACTGTAATATTTGTGCCACCTTCAATAGTTAATGTTTCACCACTGCTGATTGCTTCTGCTCCAGCATTACCTGTGTCTGTTTTAACTGTAAAACTTCCATAATTATCTGCTGTTGTTGATATAACACCTGTGCTATTGTCATAACTGATTAAACCTGTACCACTAATTTTTCCTCTTACTTGAGAATCAGTAATACCTGAATATGTAAATTGTCCTGTTGCGGCATTATATGATAATGCTCCGTCACCTGCTGAGTCTACAGCACTAAACAATGCTCTAACATTTGCATCTGATCTAAATGCATCTGTTGTAACTGTGATAACATCTGATGATTCACTAACTGTTATATTTGTGCCGCCGTCTATTTTTCTAATACTGTGAACTGTTGTATTACCTGATCCTGAAGAACCTGCGTATGCTGATACGCCTGAGCCTGCACTAGCAGAAGTTTGTACTGTTCCTACTGTTGTTGCTGGTGTAATCTCTTGTGCTACACCGCCTGCATATATGTATGCTTTACTTCCTGAATACCAAATAGCACCTTCTGTTGATGAGGAAGAATTTGGTATTACTACTTGTCCTGAGAATGTTTTATTACCTGCTACTGTTTGTGCCGAAGAAGCAGAAACAAAAATTGTACTTGGTACTCTACTTACTTCGTATGTAGTATCGTTGTACATTACAACTTTACCAGTATCTGAAGTTGTATTTCTTAAAGGTGAAATATAAGTTGCACCTGCTGTTGCCGCCGCTGGGTAAGGGAATGTAGAATCACCTGCTCTTAAAACAATAGTATCGTTTGCTTGGCTTGTTTCACCTGCTTTGTGTCCAAGTGCAATACTGTAATCGCCTTGTTGAGTTTTACCTGCTTCAACACCAATTGCAATACTGTATGCTTTTTGAGCCAAGTTACCTGCTTTTTTACCTATCGCAATACTATGTTCTTGTTGTTGTACTAAACCTGAACTTTCACCAATTGCAATACTGTACATTCCTTGATTAGAGTAACCTGCTAATGTACCTATACCAACTGAACTACCTGTACCAGTACCTGATAATGCATAGTCACCTTGGTTTTCATAACCTGCTTTATAACCTATTGCTACACTGGTATCAATTTGATTTGTTTTACCTGCTTCAACACCAATTGCCACAGTGGCTGATTGTTGTGTTGTTGATCCTGCTAAGTTACCAATAGAGATTGCATTTGCTTCTGAACTGTTAAATGTTCCTGCACTTGGTCCAATACCAATACTGTTATTAGAAAACTTAACATGTCCTTGAGTGAAACTTAATGTATCTGGTACTGTGCCTAATGATATAGTACCTCCTGATAAATTAATAGCAGTTCCACCGCTAAAATGAGCTCTTACATTACTAGCAGAATTGTCAATTCTTGATTGTATTTCTGCAAGTGATGGTCCTGTATATGTTAAGACACCAGTACTATTGTTATATGCTAAACTTCCGTCTCCACCTGCATCTGTTACAGATATTGCACCTCTATAATCTGAATTGCCTGGACCAGTGTATGTGAATACACCTGCATTGTTATAACTTAATGAACCGTCTCCACTTGTTACTGCACTAAAGAATCCTTCAACATCTGATTCTATTAACATATTGTTATTAGTTGAGCCATCATTGCTAAACATCCATCTGTCAGCAGTTTCGTTCCATCTTAAGTAAACGTTTGAACCTGTGCCTGTTCTATCTACTTCAACTCTTGAAGCATCAGGAGTAGCACCGCCGCCAACATTTAATGTTAGTTTTTTAGTTGTAACAAATGAATCTGTTTGTGTTGCAGAGTTTAAATTTGCTACAACATTCAAGTTACCTGTAATTTCTACATCACCTGAGATTTGAGAGATAACTGGTGATGTTAATGTTTTGTTTGTTAATGTTTGGGCGCCTGTTAATGTTGCAACCGTATTATCTATGGATAATGTTCTTGTTGCTGTAATGTCGCCGCCACCCTGTAAACCTGTGCCTGTTGCAATGCTTACTGCTGAGTGGTCTATATGTTCGTTTGCTACAAAGCCACTTAAATTATCATGGACTATGTCTGCATCTGTGGTTGATAATGTTAATGTGCCATTGGCATCATCATAAACTTTTGTTATACCTGTGCCTGCAACTGTTAATGCATTAACTCTATCATCAACTGCTTCTGAAAAATCTGTTACTTGCGAGGCCGGTATTGCAATGTTTACATCAGCCGCCGCTGTTAGTTGTCCTTGTGCATTTACTGTAAATGTTGGTATTGCTGTTGCACTACCATAACTTGCGGCAGTTACACCACTATTAGTAATACTAATTACACCTGAAGTACTATTATATGTTATACCTGTTCCGCCACTTAGAGCCGCCCTAATATTTGTGTTTGTGGCGTATAAATTTGTGGAACCTTCTGTAAGATTATCTGTTGTAACACCAGTTGCTGATATAATAGAAACAGGAGTAATATCAAGATTACCTGTTGTATTATTATATGCTAACCCTGTACCATTTACGTTTGCTATAACTGTGCTTCTGATTGTATTATCACTTGGTGCTGAGAAACTAATTGCACCACCCGACTTTGTTAAAGAGTTTAAGAAAATACCAGTACTTGTATCATTAACAGAAATGGCATTTTGAGCTCTTGTGGCTGTAAAATATAAATTTGTTCCTTCACCAATATGTGTAGTTAATACAGTAGCATCAATGTGTACCGGAAGTATTTGATCATTGCCAATCATTCCAGATAATACTGCACCTGAGTCGATGCCTGCATTTAGTACAACGTCTGTTGTCCCATCAAATTGTACTGCATTTGCTGTTACATCGCCTGTTATACTAAAATTTCTATTACTTGCTAATGCTGTTGCTGTAGCGGCAGAAGTTGCCGTACCTGAAAGTGTTCCTGTGATAGTACCTGAAGCAGTAATATCAGTTGCCGCAATGTCACCACTTACTGTAAGTGTTGTTGCTATTGCAGGACTTGTTGAGAGTGTTAATGTTCCTGCTACAGAATTAAATAATAACGATGCATTTGCATCTCCTGATCTTAATTTTAATTCACTGTTTGTTGCGGTAGGTGAAACATCTTTTGTAAAACCATCTGAGTTAATTACAAAAACGTCACCAGCAAAGTTAGTTTGGGAAAAAGACGTTGATTCAACGAATTCCTTTTGCTCTAACTCTCCCTCAATCGTAAGTTTACCCTGGATAACCAGTTCTTCATCTGCATTGATGTAAGTGCGTTTAAAATTTGCCATTTATTATCTCTCAAACAATATTGTTATTAACAACTATTTATCATAATCGCAAAAAAGAAAATCCGGCCAAAAAAAAGCACTCCGAAGAGTGCTTTTTAATGTTTCTACTGAAACTGTCAATAAGTCTTTTAAGGCTTACTGGAATGCAACGTTGCTCAATGAGATGTGATCAACGTAGTCTGCCGCGTTACCAAGAGATGACGCAGTATTTGTAAGTTCTTTATAACCATATCTGGTCATGAAACTTACTACTGGCTCAAATGTAGCCGGATCCATAACTGGACCTGTGCTCATTAAAGGAACGTATGGGCAGTAGAATGCAGGAGCATCAGTTTCTGATGAACCTTTGTATCCTACTAAAACGTCTGTTCCGTCAGCCGCGTAGTTATCTACAAAAACTTTAACAGTACCATTCAATGTACCAACAAACTTAGTGTTTGTAGGTGCTTCGAATGAACCTTCTGTTGTTCTTGCAAATGTTGAAGTAGAGGCACTTTGTAAAATTGTAAGTGCTTCTGGAGATACAACAACATAGTTACCAGCACCACGTCTTGTTCTAGCCGCGATTCTGTTAGCCGCTCTGTTGATCTCAATAGCCAATGCCGCGTGTCTGTCACCGACGAAGACTGAAGTTCCACTTAAAGAACTGAAGTCGATACTGTTAGTACCAGTACCTGCTAATGTTCTAAGTGAACCAATAATCTCTTGGTCGATCTCAACCACGATTTCTTGTGCTAAGGCTTGCATAATTTCTGCTTCAACGTCAACGCCGTGCATACTTTCTGCATCTTGAGCCGCCTCAAAAGTCCATCTAGCACTTAGACGTCTTGTCTTTGCTTCAACAGTTTCTTTTAAGATTTGAATGCTCATTTTCTTACCTGGAAGTCCCTCAGCAGATGCTGTTGCATCTGGAGAACCTGCGTAAGAGTTAGCAAGTTTGAAAGGACTTAATGCCTCGTCACCTGCTGTTGCTCCACCACCAGTTTCAGCATATCTGACTCTTAATGTGTGGATTTGTCCTACTGGACCAGTCATAGGTTGTACACCTACTAGTTCGTTTGCGATCACTGAAGGCATAACCCTTCTGATCAAAGGTAACATCACCTTGTTTAGTGTTGCTACGGATCCTGCACCTGTGGCTCCTGCGGTTGCGGCCTCTGACAATTGACGCTTTGCGTTTTCGAGTACCACGTCCATAGTTTGCTTACGTTGACCTTGCAGTCCTTCTGTAAGTGCCTCTTTGGTTGCGGACCAGTTGCTCTCAAATAAATTTGCCATTTTATACTCCTATTATTTTGAAAGTCCGGCTAGTTTACGGATAGTGTCTATTTCTACAACATCATCCGTGCTGTCATTGGCTTCTGCTGTTGCAGTCACCTTTTTATCACCAGTGTGTTCTTTTGTTACTGATTCTGTGATAGTCTTCTTCACTCTTGGTGTTTCGCCATCTAATACAGATGGAAGATACTTATCAAATTGCTTTGCTAAGTTCTCTGTCTTAACACTTTCAAGTAAGTCAGACATAATTTCTTTCTTCTCTTTGCCTAATGGTGCCATAAGTTCATTTAATGTTTCTTTACGATCCATTAAATCTTGTGCCACTTTCAACTTGCTTTCCGTTAAAGCAACTTGCTCATCTTTCGATTGAACTTTTGCTTCTGCTTCTTCAAGTTTAATTTTCATTTCGGCTAGTGTCTTCTGAACTGCTTTAATTTCTTTGGCTTCGTTCAAGTATGAATTACCATACTCGTTTGCAAATGCTTCAAAAATTCTGCGTCCAAAGTCGTTCTCACGAGCTGACGTGATGTCATTACGGAAAGATTTAACTTCATTAACAAGAACGTTGTTTACAACGCCTTCCACTTTACCAGCGGCTTTCTTAATAAAGTCTTTTTTGGCTTCTGCTAATTGCTTTTTGCCTTCTCTTACCATTTTAACTTTTTGCTCAACTAATGCTTTCTTATCTTCATGGAACTCTGAAAGTTCTTCTGCAAGTTGCTCTGCAACAAAATCATCTAGTTTTGCTACATGCTCACTTACTTTTGATCTATCCGCTCTAAGTTCTTTTACTTCCTTAGCGACTTGTTCTGTTACAAACTTGTCTAATAGTTTAGCATGTTCACTGACAGCCTTGCGATACTTAACTTGTTGGTCTGCTAATGCTTTCCTGTCTTCTGCAAGTTCGGCAATTTCTGCTGTAACTTTTTCAGAAATGAAGTTGTCCATTGCTTCAACGATCTGACCTTTGTCATGCTCGTATCTTTGGGCAAATTCTTCTCTAAGTTCAGCAGTAAGTTCCTCTCTTGCTTCAACAAGTTTGCTTTCCCAAGCCTCTTGAATTCCAGAAGTTACCTCTTCAGATAATTCTATTCCTTCAAGTATCTCGTTAAATTTCACTGCCATAGTAGTCTCCTACTTACTTTGTATTTAATTCCTTAATGAAACGAGTGATTTCGTTCATCAAGTGTTTTTCTGCACTTTTATCGTGTGTAACTGCGGTGGCTGTATTAAAAATAGTTTCACCGCCTCTCATGTTGAATAAACTTTCATAAATTGTTTTTGGGTAGGCATCCGGAGCACTTGGTTGTGCCACAATGTCTACTGTTACTATATCAAAATCGGAAACTTTACCGCTTTCATTAACGTTTCCACTTCCTCTACTTGATACACCTAATTTTGCTCCCGCCTTTAATAATGCTTCTGCAATATTTCCCATCGGTGTCTTTATGATTTTAAGTTTACCCATGCCATTATCACCATCCATATGCATGTCAGTGATTATATGGCTTACCCTGTCTAGGTTGATTTGAAGTTCTTCTGGATGATCTAATTCGCCCATCACAGTTTCACCTTCGCCTAATCTAGATCTTACATTTTCTACAGCACGTTGAATCTCTTCACGTGGATAAACTCTCCCGTTTTGATTTTCAACTACACCTTGAATGAAAAGTCCTTGCATAAACAAGTCCTTTCCGTCCTCAGATTCTGTTAATTTTAACCCAGCATGTTGCGGAGTTAAGTATTCATACAGTTTTCGTGCCATATTAAATTACTCCCTAAAGCAATATTATTTAGACTTTTTTCTGGTCTACGTTAATGTTGTCTGTAGGTGTGTGGTCCTTTGCTGACTCACCTTTGTTACCGTCGCCACCATCTTTAGATTTGACTGGACTTGCGCCTGCAATCGCTTCTTTCTTTGGTGCTTTAGTTAAAGATGACTCATTTGAATCTGCTTCGCCGCCTTTTGGCTCTGCAACTGCATCAGATAATTTAGTTGCTTCTTCAACAACTTCTTCCTCAACTGACTCTTCAATGTCATAGTCGACAGTTTCTTCCATTTCTGGTTCCATGTCCATGTCCATTGGCTCGTCTAAGTCAAGCTCTTCTGCGTCGTCTTCGCCTTTGTCTTCGTCGTCGCCTAATAATTTTTCAAATTCAGCTCTAAGATCTTCTAATTCTGCTTCTAAGTCGTCGACTTTATCTTCGATGTCGCCTTCTTTATCGGCATCCATTTCCATATCGTCTTCTTCTTCTTCGAATTGTCCGTTCTCTTCGGCTTCAATTTCGTCTTCGTCTGTAATACTATCAACAAAGTCTTCGCTTTGATCGATTTCTTCTTCGACTGCTTCTTCTTCTGCTTCAGCAGTTTCTTCTACTGCTTCTTCTTCTGATTCTTCTGCTTCTTCAACAGTTTCTTCTGTTTCTTCTACTGTTTCTTCTGCTTCATCAAGAACTTTCTCGTATTCACTACGAGCCTTAGCAACCACATACTCATGCAAAAGCTCTTCTGCTTTTTCATTTTCTTCGGCTAGCAATAGTTCGAGAATCTGCTCTAGATTCGCTTTTGATTCTGACATTAGTGGCCTCCTAATATTGTTTATTAATTTCTATTTAGGCGCAAGATACGCCTAATACACTTACTACTTATGTGTGAGGTGTTAAAATGCGTATAATATGGTGTGATTTTGGCGAAAAAACGGCTAAAAAGCCATTTATTAGTAATATTATTTAGTTTTTAGGTCAAATCAGTAAAAACTAGTTTATATTACTCCGCCACCGCCTTCTTGTGCAGGCTGTGAGTACATTGTTCTAACAAATTCGTTGTGTTCTATTTGTTCTGCTGTCTTGATATCACGAATTTTTCTCAATTTATTCAATTCTTTGAGTGTAAGTTTACCCTTACGAGTATCTGTCTCTTTTCTTTGAGTAAATTTGTCGTTTTCTGGTTTATAAAATTCGTTTAGTCTCATTATATCCCGCCTTCAGGCCCTGGTGTTGCTGGAGTTACTTGACCTATGTCTCCAATTGCGTCACCAACTCCCTCTGGTGAAGCCGGATCTGGCTCAATTCCAGATAAGTCAGGCTCTGCATTAAGATCAACTGCATCATTTGGCATAGGATTGATACCTATATTGCCTAATCCTGGTTGACCTTCAGGTGCGTTACTAACATATTTATCTGAATTATTCTCTTGACGCCACATCTCTTCATTTTCTAGTATTTCTTCGTCTGTGAGTCCTAAATATTTCTTCATCTTAAACTGATTACTCATATAAGGTATAGCGGCAACCTGATTATAAAGTTGTGCTCTTTCAGTTTGTAACTGTATATCTCTAAAACTGCTAAAGTTCATTGGAGGATTAAATTCTACAACAAATGAACCTGCGTCAATCTCTATTCCTCTCCACTTGAGGAACATTTTAAATTCTCTATCTAAATCTTCTTGTACTTGTTTTTGCAATCTTTCAACATATTTTGCAAATCTGTACTCTTGAATATAAGCAATACCTACTTTACCGTCGTTAAATGTTTGGCTTCCGTCCTCTGGTCCTGTTGGCAAGTATGAACTT
>Ga0160423_10005049_pt1 | contig 10801 bp, 11 predicted proteins | sample CRUFie14St8metaG_FD_108191 | JGI IMG/M metagenome (GOLD analysis project Ga0160423, IMG submission 108191) | Marine microbial communities from the Costa Rica Dome - CRUD Field 142mm St8 metaG | ecosystem: Environmental > Aquatic > Marine > Oceanic > Photic zone | place: Costa Rica: the Eastern... | reverse complement strand
CGAATCGAGGTGAACCATCACGTGGTCCACAAGCGCCTGCATCAGCGCAGTCGGTTCCGGACGACGCTGGACCACAAGCCTGGACAGAAACTGAGGCACGCAGTGATCGCGGCAGTTCAACCCATCCAGGCTGGCTCCGAAGGGGTGCTGAATGCCACTGCTGGATCATCCGCCGGCTGATAAGGCCTGATCGTTGCCCCGCGGTAGTAGTGGCGAAGAATGTCGCGGAAATCAGCCCCTTGGCTGGCCAGACCATGGGCACCCCACTGGCTCATGCCGACGCCGTGTCCATAGCCCTGGCCCTTTGCTTCCAGCACGATTGAATCGCTTGAAACTCGGCCGCCGCGGGGTGATGTCTGCCTGCGTGCCCTGCTCCAGTCACTCACCGGAGGTGGGGGAGAGAAAGGAGCAAGACCGGAATCTCCGGCTGATAGAGGGGCCGAGGGGCCGCTGATGCCGCTGGCGGAATCGCGCCAGAGACCGATCAGCGGTGGAGCAGATTCGGAGACAGACTTCACCGGCCCGGGAGACTCCGACGCGAGAGCGGGTGCTTCCTGCAGCAGAGAGAAGCGCACCATGGTGCTCTTCAGGCCAAGCCGTTGACGCAGCTGACGGCCAGTGAGCACCAGTGATCCGCGTGGGCCTTGAATCCGAGCCGAACGCACCCTGCCTGTGGAACTGGTGCTGAGAACGCGCAGCCCTTCGACACCACCGGTCTCCTGGAAGCGACGCCGCAGATCGCCGGCCTCGAAACGCTGATTCCAGCGGTGCACAGGACTGTGCTGGTCATGATCTCTCACACTCACGAGATAGGGCAGCTGGTTTTGCCAGACCTCGCCGCTGGGCTCGGTCGCTCCCCCTGAACTGCTGTGAAAGACGGCATTGATCAGGCGCCCGTTGTGCACCAGAACGAGTGAGCGGGTTGTCTCCACCGCTTTCCGGGTTCTCGGTGTTTCGGATTCGATCCCCTTGTAGACCTGGCTGCTCACCGTGGCCTTCACATCGAAATCCCCCTTGCCTCTGCGTTGCCGCAGGGCATAGGTACGAGCTGCCACAGCCTGGGCCTGAAGCGCTGCCAGAGGCCATTTGGCCGGCATTTCACTGCCGACAACACTGGGCAGATAGGTCTCGATACCCAGCTGATTGACCGCCTGGATCCTGCCGTTGCGGACCAGCAGCAACAGATCTCCGCGATAGCGCCGCTGTCCGAGCCAGATACCGCGTGGATCACTGGAGCTGATCCGCAGTGAGCGGTGGCCCTCTCCTCCTGCATCTGTCAGCGCCAGACGATCACCACGCACGCGAACCCGCAGACGCTGAAGACGACTTTCGCGCCTTCCGAGGCCATGAACCCGCAGCGGCTGATCGCCATCAGCTCTAAGCATCAGCTCGGGACCTTCCGCCACCAGAACGCGCATCTGCGGCTCCTCGGCAGTGACCGCAGCCCTGGGTTCAGAGACCAGGGCAAGCACGCTCATGGGCAGCAGAAGCGCTGCCCCGCTGAATCCACGACCGGAGGAGAGGTTCAGGAACACTCGTCAGTCAACGGTCGCTCAGTGTGCCCCGCCCAGCGGACTGCAGCCAGGCCTTCATGGCAGATTGACCATTGAGCCCACCATGCCGTGCAGGTCACCTTTCTCGGCACCAGTTCTGGAGTCCCGACGCGGGCCCGCAACGTTTCAGCGGTGGCCGTGCGACTTGCTCAGCGTTCGGAACTCTGGCTGTTTGATTGCGGAGAGGGAACTCAGCATCAGTTTCTGCGCAGCGACCTGAGGCTTTCGCAGCTGCGCAGGATCTTCATCACCCACATGCACGGCGACCATGTCTTTGGTCTTCCAGGTCTGCTGGCAAGCCTGGGACTGAGCGGCAGCAGTGGTGGGGTCGATCTGTATGGCCCCGATCCCCTGGGGAGTTACCTGGAGGGAGTGTTGCGGACCAGCTCAACCCGAATTGGATACCCCCTCGACGTGCATCGTGTGCGCGAGGCAGCTGAAGCGGATCGCCTCGTTTTCGAGGACGCCGATCTCACTGTGAGGGCGACACCGCTGCACCACCGTGTTCCCGCCTATGCCTACCGCGTTGAGGAAAAGCCGAAGCCAGGTCGCTTTGACATCAACAAGGCTCGGGAGATGGAGATCCCACCGGGACCTGTCTACGCCGCCTTGAAACGGGGCGAAACGGTGACGCTCGAGGACGGACGAAGCATTGACGGCACAACCCTGTGTGGGCCGCAGCGGGCAGGAGCGAGCATCGTGTACTGCACCGACACCGTGTTCTGTGAAGCAGCCGTGACCCTGGCCCAGGGCGCGGATCTGCTCATCCACGAATCCACGTTTTCCCACTCCGAGGCCGACATGGCCTTCCAGCGTCAGCACTCCACCAGCACGATGGCGGCCCAGACCGCGGCGGAAGCGGGGGTCAGCCAGCTTGTTCTCACCCACCTCAGCCCCCGCTACGCACCCGGGAACGCTGTTACCGCAGACGATCTGCTTTCGGAAGCCAGAGCGATTTTCCCGAACACGATCCTGGCCAAGGACTTCCTCTGCCTCGAGGTGCACGCATCGGAACGGATCGCATGCTGCAACAGTTCGTGATCCTTGGAGCCTGCCGGGCGTCACTTTGATACCGCAGCGTGATACAAGAGCTTGGTGCGATGTATCCATCGGTCTCTGGCATCCTTCATGGCCCCTCTTCTTCTCAACCTGCGACAGTCGCTGAGTCGACTGCTGATTGTCCTGCCGGTGCTGGCTGTGCTGATGATCAGCTCACCCGCTCAGGCCGCCCAGTGGGATACCGAGACACTCACCGTTCCCTCTGATTCGGATGGCACCGCGGTCACTTTCAGCGAACAGCAGGTGAAGGCAGGTCGCAAGGTGTTCAACACCAGCTGCGGGACCTGTCACGCCGGAGGCATCACCAAGACCAACCACAACGTCGGCCTCGATCCGGAAACCCTGGCGCTGGCCACGCCATCGCGCGACAACATCGCGGCATTGGTGGATTACCTGCAAGATCCCACCTCCTATGACGGCGAATACAGCATTGCCGACCTTCACCCCAGCATGCGCAGCCGCGACCTGTATCCGGCGATGCGTGACCTCACCGATGAGGATCTGCAGCTGATGTCGGCCTACATCCTTGTGGCCCCAAAGGTGCTCGGCCAGGAATGGGGCGGCGGCAAGATCTACTTCTGATGCTCATCCACGCGGGCTGAAAAGCCATCCCGCATGGCCTGAAAGAAACAAGCTGACCCAGTCAGGGCGCAAGATTGCCGGGATCCATTGAACGTGGACGACGGCTGTACCACCATTCCTGCATGTCGGGACTGAAACGCTGCGGGAACAGTGTCAGCACAGTGACCGTTGGCCTGGATCCGGGTTGCAGCAGTTCAACCGAGTAAGAGGGGCACCGACGCGAGGCCATGTCCGCAACGAAGCGACGGCCGACACGTCGCCAGCTTGGCTCCTTGCTGCGCCAGGCCAGGCGGCAGCAGGGCCATGGCAGCTCTTCACGGTCATAGAGACGGCAGCAGGGGCCGATCACACGAAAGCTGTACTGACCACCAGGACTGGTGTGCACCGATCCATGATCCAGCAGCCCTTCCACTTCAGGACTCAGTGGGGCGGCGGGAACGGCGGTCATCGGCAGGGAAGCCAGTCGCACCACACTGACAGCAAAAGCCACCCCTGGGGAGAGGTGGCATCGGACTGCGTCCATGGATCCGAAGATCAAACTGCAGCAGCTCAATAGAGCTCTTCCTCCGCGTGGGTCTTGATGGTGCAGTCAGACGTGGGGTAGGCGACGCAGGTCAGCACGAAACCGGCTTCGATCTGGTCATCGTCCAGGAAGCTCTGGTCGGACTGATCAACAGTCCCAGAGGTGATCTTGCCGGCGCAGGTTGAACAGGCTCCGGCACGGCAGGAATAGGGCAGGTCAATGCCCTGCTCTTCAGCGGCATCGAGAATGTATTGGTCGTCGGGAACCTCGATGGTCTTGTTGAGACCTTCGCTTTCGGAGACAAGGGTGACCTTGTAAGAAGCCATGGATGGAGTGAATTTACAGAGGCTCGTAACAAACGAACCTGCCGGACTGATCATTTCTACATCGCCAAGGCGTCAAGGCGCACGGTTTGCGCCCCGTCGCCATGTATGACCAATCAAAGCAGGGACACTTATAAGGCCCGCTTATCAAGGTTAACGCTGAATTTCAAGCAACCCCCACCGGGCTTGCTCGGCAAGCGGTCGAACCTTCCATCCCAGGCCTTCCAGCACGTCCGTGAGCCTGGGAGCCTGTTCCACAAGCAATCCGCTGAGAAGTCCCCGTCCCCCCGGACGCAGAACCGCTTTGAAGTGAGGCGCAAGAGCCTCGATCACCGGCGCCAGGATGTTGCAGAGAAGCAGATCAGCCGGCTGCTGTTCAAGCAGGTTCTGCAGCACCTCCACCGAACCCTGCCTGACACGGAGTGCATCCACTGACAAACCGTTCAGCGCTGCATTGTCGGCTGTGGCGCTGACAGCCAGGGAATCCGTGTCCACTGCCAGCACCTGACGGGCACCCAGTGCGAGTGCCGCCAGCCCGAGAACGCCGCTTCCGCAGCCCAGATCGGCGACCCGCAGGGTTGCAGGCGGCTGTTGTTCGAGGGCTTCGAGACAGAGTCTGGTGGTGGGATGACTTCCGGTGCCGAAGGCACTGCCTGGATCCATCTTCAAAACGAGTCGCTGGGCGTGTTCCTCAGGAACTCCGAGCCAGGCCGGAAGAATCAGCAGCATCTGCCCCACGGGGTCAGGTTGCCAGTGCTGTTTCCAACTACGACTCCAGTCTTCGTCGGCCAGTTCGTCCCAGACCGGCTGGGCCAGTGTCTGGCCGAAGGTCAAGGCCAGAGGGGCGAGGCTGCTGAACAGTTCGATCCGCTGATCCTCGGGCCATTCATGGGCAGGCAACCAGGCCAGAAGGGTGCGCTGATCCGGAGATTCAGGTGCATGCTGAATGGCGACGCGGTGCAGACCGAGATCATTCAGCTTCCAGAGAAGCGACTCCTCCAGCTCAGTCTCTACCGGCAGTGACAGGCGCCACCACATCACAACGTGACGGGGTGAGCTTCCTGAATCCCATTGATGCCGTTGATGGTGGCCAGGAGTGCAGGCGGAATCGGGTCATCGATGCTGAGCACCATCACGGCGTCGCCACGCACGATCCTGCGACCCACCTGCATTGAGGCGATGTTCACATTGTGCTCGCCGAGCAGAGAGCCGAGGTGGCCGATGATCCCGGGCATGTCCCGGTGACGGGTGAACAGCATGTGCCGACTCGGCGGCACGTTCACTGGGAATTCATCAATGGTTGTGACACGCAGTTCGCCATCGGCGAACACCGCGCCCGTGACGCTGTGACCTCCCTGGCCACCGCGGGTGGTGAGCTGCAGGGATCCTCCGGCGAAATCCCGACTGGCATCATCCTTGACCTCCAGAACGTGAATCCCTCGCCCCTTGGCTTCGAGCGAAGCGTTCACGTAGTTGATGCGTTCTCCGAGCGCGCTGGTGAGCAGTCCCTTGAGGGCTGCCACCACAAGCGGTTGGGAGGGGTGATTGGCGAACTCGCCCTGCAGTCGGACCTCCAGCTCCTGAACCTGTCCGCCACTCAGCTGACTCACCAGCAGGCCAAGGGTTTCCGCAAGCTGCAGATGGGGCTTCAACCGCTCCATGATCTCGGCACTGAGGCCGGGGATGTTGACGGCACTGCGAGCAGGCAGTCCGAGCAGAACATCACGGATCTGCTCGGCGACGTCGGTGGCCACATTTTCCTGGGCTTCCTCGGTGGAAGCTCCGAGATGAGGCGTCAGCACCAGCCCGCGCTCAACGGCGCGCAATGGGGAATCCTGGTCCAGTGGTTCAGAGGCGAACACATCGAGACCGGCACCGGCGATCACACCACTGTCAATGGCTTCTGCAATCGCCGCTTCATCAACGATGCCCCCTCGGGCACAGTTCACGATCCTTGCCGTTGGCTTCATCGTGCGGAGCAGCTCCGCATTGACGAGATTCTCGGTGTCAGGCGTTCGGGGAATATGCAGAGTGATGTAGTCAGCCTGTCGGAACAGATCCTCCAGGGTCGTGAGCCGCACCTGCATCTGCTGAGCCCGGTCCGCCGAGATGAACGGGTCGAAGGCGATCACCTCCATACCCATGGCCTTGGCCACCTTGGCCACGTGGGAGCCGATCTTGCCCAGTCCGACAACCCCGAGCACCTTTTTGTAGAGCTCGTTGCCGACATACTTTTTGCGGTCCCAGGAGCCGGCTCGCATCGAGGCATGCGCCTGAGGAACGTGTCGGGAGAGAGACAGCAACAGTGCCAGCGCATGTTCCGCTGCAGCGATCGTGTTGCCCTCTGGTGAATTGACAACCAGCACACCCCGCTGGGTGGCGGCCGGGACGTCCACGTTGTCCACACCCACACCGGCGCGACCGATGATGCGCAGACGATCAGCAACCTCGATCACGTCCGCAGTGACCTGGGTGCCGGAACGGATCATCAGAGCGTCATAGTCGCCGATGATCGACTTCAGCTCATCCGCAGACAGGCCCGTCCGCTGGTCCACCTGAGCCACCTGCCCGAGGATGTCGATCCCCGCCTGATCAATGGGGTCTGAAACGAGAACTTTGGTCATCCAGCGGCGGATAGAAAGCCGTCCTGCACTTTAGAGATCGGCCCGAACATCACTTTCAACCAGGTCGTTGAGCACGCTGATTCAACTGCCCCGCCAAACGGTTTCCGCAGCCCCCTGGATTGCCATGGAGAATGGCACTCCGCACCGCTCCACCCATGCCCGTCTGCGTCCTGGTTCTCAAGGAACGCGCCTCAGCCGAGACTCTGGTCCAGAACCTTCAGGATTCAGGCACACCGCTCATGCGCGTCGCGCTGGTGGCACCAGAAGACTCGCAAGACAGCGAGGGGACTCTCAAGGCGGAGCGGATGGACAGCGTTGATCTGCTGAACCCGAACATGGCCCGCAGCCGCCGCCAGCGTTCGATGTCCCGCTGGCTGATGCCCTTCGGGTTCATGGCGGGACTGACCTTCACGCAGATCACCACCCTCGACACCTTTGCGCGCTTCGGTGCCGTCGGCGAGGCGCTGATCGGCGGCCTGCTCGGGCTGGGATCAGGTCTGATGGGAAGCTACGCCGCTGCCGCAAGCGTTCCCTCTGACAACGAGGACGGTGTGCGAATTCTGCGCAACCGGCACAACGAACAGTTCTGGTTGCTGCTGCTGGAGACACGTGCAGGTCTTGAAGTTCCCTGGCAGCTGGTTCAGAAGGTGAGGCCACAGCAGGTTGTTCGCCTGAGCGAGCTGTGAGTCTTGACCGTGCTCCACTGCTGAACGGACTCGCTGAACCGGAGTCGATGCATCGCCTGATCGACCAGGCGGAAACGGTGCTGCGAACCTGGCAGCCAAGCTGGAGCACTTTCCTGAGCGGCCCTGAACTGGAGGATTCCCGTCGTCTGGAGTCACTGACTGAACTGCGACTGGTCCGCGACGGCGGCAGGCCTGGAACCGAGCGCTGCCGCTTGCAGCTCAGCCGCAGTGATCAGGAGCTGCAACCTGAACCGACACCGATCTCGGGCTTGCGACTCGAGGGGAATTTCCTGTTCGATCGGGCTGAACCGGAAGACATGCGCCAGGCGCTGATTGACCTCGGAGTGACGGCCGACGGCATCGGAGATCTCTGGCTTCGCGGCGATCGCGGTGCCCAGGCCGTCTGCACACCGGACGCAGCAGGCCGTCTCAACGGTCAGACCGGCAGAGTCCGTGATGTGACGCTGACGGTGGAGGCGGTGTCGATCGACAGCCTGCAATGGCCTGCGCAGCGGCTGCCGAAACGCTTCAGCAGTGTGGAGGCATCCCGCCGACTTGACGCCATCGCTTCCGCCGGTTTCGGCCTCTCCCGATCCAAGGTGACCCGACAGATCCGTGAAGGAAGGCTGAGGCTCAACTGGCATCCAGTCCGGCAGGCGAGCCGAGATCTCAATGTCGGTGACCGACTCCAGCTTCAGGACCGCGGCAGCGTGGAAGTGCTGAACCTCGAACTGACCAAACGCGATCGCTGGCGGGTGGAGATGCTGCGCCGATGAGCTGCTAATTTCAGTCGCATCCGGTTGGGATGCTCTCAACCGTCACCGCAGATCCCTGAAGGGTGAAATTGCGGGCGATTAGCTCAGAGGTAGAGCACTACCTTGACACGGTAGGAGTCACTGGTTCGATTCCAGTATCGCCCATTCCCCTCGAGTGAAGAGGACAAACAAAATGACCCGGAGTGTTGTGGTCGGACTCGGACGCTCCGGGTTGGGAGCTGCTCGTCTGCTCAGGTTCCGGGGATCAGAGGTGATCGTTCTCGAGAGATCGGAGAGCGAGGAATGCAGACGCAAGTCAGAGCAGCTGCAGAGTCAGGGCATTGATGTGCGACTGGGACAGGCTCTGGAGATCGCCAGTTTCGAGCCCTGGCTCAATGAGATTGATCAGGTGGTGATCAGTCCAGGAATTTCCTGGACGCATCCAACGCTGGAAGCCTTGAGAGAACGGGGCGTTCGGTTGAAGGGAGAGATGGCGCTGGCCTGGGAAACCCTGGGAGATCGTCCCTGGATCGGGATCACGGGGACCAACGGAAAGACCACCGTCACCCATCTTCTCCACCACGTGCTCAGCCATGCAGGACTGGAGGCTCCCATGGCTGGAAACATGGGATTTTCCGCCGCCGAACTGGCTCTTGGATGCCTTGAAGGCTCCAGCCCAGAACCCGACTGGGTGGTCATGGAGATGAGCAGCTACCAGATCGAAGCAGCCACGGAGGTGGCTCCGCGCATCGGCATCTGGACGACCCTGACCCCTGACCACCTGGAGCGACATGGGTCGATCGACGCCTACAGAGCGATCAAACGCGGCCTGCTGGAGCGCTCGGAACTGGCGATTCTCAATGGCGATGATCCCGACATCAGCCGCACGCGCCGCAGCTGGGGGCAGAACCGGGTGAACTGGGTGAGCACCAACCATCTGAGCAAAGACATCGCAAGCTCTCGGCTCAGCATCAGCTCCGATGGATGGGTCTGCGAGGGAAAGCGAAGACTCTTCGCCGCTGAGGCTCTGGCCATGCCCGGCGAGCACAACCGACAGAACATGCTGCTCGTCACTGCAGCGGCTCTGGAAGCTGGATTGGCTCCTGACACCATCGACTCGGCGTTGCGCTGCTTCGATGGTGTTCCCCATCGACTCGAATCTCTGGGAACGGTTCAGGGCATTCCGGTCTTCAACGACAGCAAGGCAACCAACTACGACGCCGCTGCCGTGGGACTGCAGTCCGTGCCGGATCCCGTGGTGCTGCTCGCAGGTGGTCAGACCAAGCAGGGTGACGCTCAGCCATGGCTGCAACTGTTGAACGAGCGAAGCAGCGCAGTCGTGCTGTTCGGTGCCGGAGCTGAAGAACTGCGTTGCCTGATTGAGACGACAGCGTTCCCTGGTGACGTGACCACGCACAAGGATCTGACTGAAGCTGTTCCGCACGCTCTCGAACTTGCGCGCCAGCGAAAGGCGGCAAGCCTGCTTCTATCGCCGGCCTGCGCGAGTTTTGACCAGTATCCGGATTTTGAAGCGCGTGGCGATCATTTCCGCGAACTGATCGAAGCCAGACGCTCAAACTAGTCTGGGAAAAATTCCTTCAAACGCGTGGCCTACTGGCTGATGAAAAGTGAACCCGATGTTTACGGGATTCATCACCTTGAAGAGGAGAAAACAACCCTCTGGGACGGAATTCGCAATTATCAGGCGCGTAATTTCATGCGCACCATGGCCGTTGGTGATCAGGCTTTCTTTTATCACTCGAACTGCAAACCACCTGGAATCATCGGCCTGATGGAGGTGGTCGAAACAGGTCTGGTCGATCCAACACAATTTGATCCCTCTTCGAAGTACCACGATCCCGCTTCGAAACGTGAATCACCACGGTGGGACTGCGTGCGTCTGGCTTATCGAGGCCGGTTCCGGGAGCTGCTGAGTCTTGAGGATCTGCGGCAGTCCTACGAACCCGACGAGCTGGCTGTTGTTCGTCGCGGCAACCGACTCTCAATTCTTCCTGTGGACGAAAGAATCGCCCGGGACCTGCTTGACCGGCTTGGCTCACCTCAGTGAAGCGGGGGAACCTCGCCCCACGGAGCGACTTCCTCTCACAACGATCATTCCCAGAGCCTGGATCGGATTCAGTCAGGCCCCATGGCGCTTTGTGGGCCTAACAGCCCTGATGCTGATCACCCCCTCAGGCCTGAGCGTGATTGCCAGAGATCTTCAGCAGAGCAACAGCTGGTGGCTGACCACCATCGGCGATGTGCTCTTCCTGGCAACCTTCCCGGCGGTGCTTCTGCCGCTGGTGGCATTGCTGCATCTGGCCGATCAGTTGCTTCCTCCTGGACCCACCACACCCAGTCAGGCCTCTGCACCCAGGCTTCCACGACTGCGCTGGATCCTGAGACAGACCGCGGCTCTCACACTCCTGGAGGCGGTGATCCTGATCGGAGGAATGAACTCGATCAGAATCACCGCAGCCCTGATGGCCAGCCACAGCGGTGTGCTGTCCGGAGTGATTCTTGTCGCAGGAGGGGTGGCACTGACGCTGTGGGCGGTGAGTCAGTCCCTGGCTTTGCCGTTACTGATCCATCACGGACATCGCCCGCTGGCAGCGATGGAACACAGTCGGAAACTGGTCCAGGCCAATCGGCTGAAGATTCTGGCCCTGATCGGGCTGCTGATCGGTGTCAACCTG
>Ga0160423_10005047_pt1 | contig 10803 bp, 12 predicted proteins | sample CRUFie14St8metaG_FD_108191 | JGI IMG/M metagenome (GOLD analysis project Ga0160423, IMG submission 108191) | Marine microbial communities from the Costa Rica Dome - CRUD Field 142mm St8 metaG | ecosystem: Environmental > Aquatic > Marine > Oceanic > Photic zone | place: Costa Rica: the Eastern... | reverse complement strand
GGAGGCTTGTAGGGGTTCTCCCCGCCCACGAGCTCCGGGGACTGCCACTCCGTGATCCCGTCCTCCACTGCGAGTTTTTTTTTCGTTTGTTTGGAGTTTTGGGAAAGGTGTTCGAGGGGATCACACTGCGCGTCAGTCCTCGAGTCCCTCTCTCTCTCTCTCTTTCTCTCTCGTGCTGCGTTGTCTGCTCACCGTTCACCTTGCCGAGGCCGAGATCCTGGGACACGATGGAAGCGGTGTGGAGCGCTCGCTTGAAGGGGCTGGGGGGGGGGGGGGGGGGGGAGGGGGCGGGGGGGGATGGGGGGGGAGGGGGGGGGGGGGGGGGCGCCGCGGAGGGGGGGGGGGGGGGGGGGGAGGAGAGGAAGGGGCGTCGCGGAGACGCGTCAGGACGGAGGTCGCACCACGCGTAGCGCAGGTGTGCGCGCTTGCCCTCACCTGGTGAAGATGTGCTTGATGCGCGCGTTTTCATGGAGGTGCCGCGCGAGCTCGTGCGCGGCTTGCGTGCCCTCGGCCGACAGGTTCATGTCAAAGGGGCCGACGCCCTCCACGAGCGGGGTCTCGGGCAGGCCATACCTTTCCTCGCCGAGACAGAAAAACAAACGACGTCAGCAGTGATGTCAGCACATGGGCATCATCATGCGCGCGCGCTCACCTCGCGATGTAGATCGACTGCCTTCCCTCCGCGGGCGCGGGGCTCTTCCCGTCCTCCTCTCTCGACGCCGTCGTCGTCATGTTCTGACTAAAACGCTGGGGCGGTTTTTTCCGGCTTGAAACGGCTGCGAATATTCGGTGAAAGACGTTCACCTCTGGAAATTTCCAGAAGGCGGGATTCCCCCCGTGTTCAAGTTTTAGATAGCTCGAATGTGTTGATGGTAGCCTCAAGAAGGGAAATGTACATGTACAGTAAAAAAAAAAAAAAATCCGCCCTTTTTTATACGAGGCGTAAGGTCGCGTGGCACAGTCTCAATCATCATCACAAGGTCGGAGACAGAAGAACGCTTGGCGAGTCTGAGCGCGCGTTTCGAGAGCGCACCCCAGAGCGGACGCAACCCCGACGACGACGGCAACCCCCCTCCCGAGAGGGCCCTCGTGAGCTTGACCGAGAGCGGCCGCGAGAGAGGCGGGAGCGCGGCCAGAGGCTCTGACTGTCGTGGGCTGAAGGGCCCATTTATAGCGTCCTTTGGGAGCACGACGCACGAGCACGAGGAAGAAACAAACGGAAAACAGTCCTTGTGTACGAAAGCACAGCAACCATGATGAAGGGAAACAAGTCCTCGTTCAAGAACGAGCACCCGCTGGGTAAGTGAGCGGCAAGCGAGCGGGGACGCGGTCCTCCGCCCTTCCGGGGTCCCGCCCGAGGCACACAAGAACGAGAGAGAGAGAGAGAGAAAGTGGCCTGACCCGAGGACGCCGCGCGCCTCTTTTTTTTTTTTTCATTCTTTCATCCTCCGCAGAGAAGCGCCAGGCGGAGGCGATGAGGATCCGCGAGAAGTACCCGGACAGGATCCCTGTCATCGTGGAGAAGGCCGGCAGGAGCGATATTCCTGATATTGACAAGAAGAAGTACCTGGTGCCGGGAGACCTGACCGCTGGGCAGTTCGTGTACGTCATCAGGAAAAGGATCAAGCTCAGCCCCGAGAAGGCCATCTTCATCTTTGTCAACAACATCCTGCCCCCAACCGGTGAGTTCGGACCCCCTCCTCCCGTCCAACGACACACACACGCACGCACACGACGCGGCGCCTTTTGCTGACTCGCTGTTCCCCCCTCACCCACACCCAGCGGCGCTGATGTCCTCGATCTACGAGGAGCACAAGGACGAGGACGGCTTCTTGTACATTGTGTATAGTGGAGAGAACACCTTTGGGGGCTGAGAAGTGCGCCCCACTTTTATCTATGGTGTGGCGGGACAGGCTTGGAGGGGCCGTTGGTGTCGCGGAGTCTGGCTGCCCCACGACCCCTCGCATGAAAAGAGAAGAGACGATCTGAGTGTAAACTAAAACCCCAAAAAAACAAACAGAGACCGACGAGAAAGGGGAAGAAAAAAAGAAAGGAGCACAACTCCCTTGGGCGTGTGTGTGTTTAGTAATGATGATGTGAAAAAAAAAATTGCCCCTTTTTTTTTTAACACGTCTCCCTAACCCTGCTGCTGTAGCTGCGCCTTGAACTCCAAAACCATGGCCTTCTGCTCCGGAGGCAGGAGCTCCACCTGCTCCGGGGTCAAACTCATCAGCTGTTGCAGAAGCATCTGCTGCTCTTGCTGCTCTTGCTGCTCCGCGGTGAGCCCTCCCGTGGGGTGGCCCATCGGAGGAGGCTGGTGCTGGTGCGCCATCCCCATCGCTTGGTGGCCATTCCCGGGGTGCTGCGGGGCGCCGCCATACCCTCCCATGGGGGGACCCCCCATGCCCAGGTTTCCCTGGGGCGCGGCGGGCGGCATGCCGGGGGGCGGCCCCGCCGGTGCAATGCCCTGGGTCTTGATGATCCCCAATATGATCTGGGCCTGGAAGATGGCCTTGGTGAGCGCCGGGTTCGCGATCAGCAGGCTCCTCGCCTGCTTCGGGTTCTGTTGCACAAGAGCTTTCGTCTGCTCCAAAACATCCCATAACTCCTGCTTGCTCATGTTCCCAAGCACGCTCGCGACCTCGTCGCCCGGCTGGCCCCCGATCGCCACGGCGGCGGCGGTGGCCGCCTCCATGCCTACCACCTGGCCAGCTTGGCCCTGACCCCGCCCACCCGGCCGTGCGGACCCTGATCCCTCCGGGCCGCCCTTCGTCCCCTCGTCCGCAAAGTCGATCCTCAGGGTCCTGCCGCTCAGCTCCCTGCCGTTCAGGTTCCTCACCGCGCTATCCGCCGTCATCACGTCGAAGAACTCGCAGAACCCGAACCCCTTTGGCTTCCCCGTCTCCCTGTCGCACACCAACCGCAGGGACTTGACCGGCCCGACCTCCGACAAAAGTTTCACAAGCATGTCCTCCGTGACCTCGTAGAAGATGTTCCCCACGAAGACCGTCGAGCATGGCGTTCTGTTCGACATGGCTGCCTCTCAAACCGCCCTAGGCCTCCCCTCTCTCCCTCTCTCTCTCTCGCTCTCAGCCTCCCCTCTAGGTCCTCGGCTGCTCGGTTTGGTGTCCAGAACGTCTCTCACGAAATGCCGTCCATTTTTTGGAAGCCTGGTGGGAGACTCCAGAGAGGCTCGGCGAGACGAGGAGAGAAAAAAGCGACGTCACAGCGAGAGCGTGCGAGCGAGTGTGTGAGAGTAGGTGAAGATGCCAAGGAGGAGAGGAGGAGGAGGAGGTGCCCGCAGGAGGTCGGGCGGAGGCCTGTTCGGGGGATCCGCTCCGGCCAAGGCGAGCCAGGCCCCACCTCCCGCCGTGCCGCAGAGAAGCACCGGGGGGGGGTTCTTGGGAACGATGATGCAGGGTTTCGCGCTCGGGACGGGGTCGGCGGTGGCCCACGAGGCGATCCACGGCGCCGTGCGATCGTTCTCTGGAGGATCCGAGGGTGAGCACGCGCAGCAGCACCAGCAAGTCGCGCCGCAGGGCGGGGCGGCCGAGGCCTGTGGAGCCCAGCAGAAGGCCTTTTTGGACTGTATGCAGGCCAACGGGGGCGAGATGACCATGTGCCAGTACTACTTCGACGCGATGCAGAAGTGCAAGATTGGAGGGGACAACCTGCAGTACTAAACGTGCGCCCGCCAGCCTTCTAAATATCTATCTAGCTCTTTAGTGCCGCGTAGCGACCGGAAAGCCACTCTTTGTCAGATCTCTCTCTCCGCTGTAATTCTTTCCCCATCGCCCTCGCCCCCCAGGCGCGAGTGGAGGCCGGCATCTCGACCCAGGTGCTCCCGAGGGGCTCGGCATCTATCCCTTGAACTTCAAGGGGAAGAGCTGACTTTACCCTTGGCCGAGCAAAAGGGTCATTGCGAGGTTCAGGTCGTTGTTGGCGTGCCTCAGCGCCTCGGAGGCCAAGCCCCTGTCGAACCCCATCGACTCCAGCTGGCTCAAAGCTTGGGGGTCCGCCTCCACCGCTTGCCTTGGTTGCCGGCCGCCCTCCCCAAATCCCGTTCCCATTCCCGCCCCAGCGGGCCCCGCCCCAGCGGGCTGCTGGACCCCTCCGAAGAGCCTGCCGAACCTCACGGTCGGCCTCCCACGGTCGCTGCCCCCCAGGATCCCAGCGACGGCCTCCGAGACGAAGCTCGGGGCCTGCAGCCTGCCTATGTGCCCAGGGACCTTCCTGCCGTGCACGAGTCCTAGTAAGTATCCCGCCGCGCCGGCGGCGAGGGAACTCGACCCGCGGGAGACCGCGAGGTGGAAAGCTCCGAGGTACACGAAGGCGTTGTTGGTCACCCTGACGCCGAAGAGGTCGAAGGAGGTGACCGAGGGCACGGTGAGGGTGAACGCGGCGACGAGGCAGAACACAGGGCCGTAGGGACCGCTGGCCAGTCCGTCGGCAAAGACGCCACGGAGCGCGACGGACGTGAGGTACTGGCCGAGGGCGGCGAATAGGATTGCGCTTGCGGTGGGCCCGCTCCCTTTGACGCGCTCCACCTCCGTGAGCTTGTAGAGAAGCAGCGAGCCAACCATGATTTCTCCTCCGGTCGCGAAGGCGAGGGCGGATAGCGCGCCGCTGCCCCGGCGCAAGGTCAGCGAGAGGACGAGGCTGCCGAAGAGGAGGGCCTTGGTGACGGGGGACCCCTCGAAGGGGCCCGGGCCGCCCCTGACGGGCGTCACCTCCGGCGGCAGCTCGGGCATCGTTCGATCCCGGCTACCAACCTCTGAGCTGGATCAGATGAATGCTCGAGGAATCCTCGACGATTGATTGATTGATTTGGTCCTCGAGTTCGGGAAGGGCAACAAGAAGGAGTTCTGTTTTGATACAAAAAAAAAAGTTTTTGACAAGGTCTCGCCTTAATGAGCGGCCATCCTCATCGCCCACATGCCAAGACGCGCCCGCCTCGCCTCAATTACGCATTGTCTTCCTTGATCCAAAAGTTGTAGGGAGAGTTTCTCATGAACCGAAGCTTCACGTGCAGAATCTCGAGGAGGGAGTTGAGGGCGCTGGCCTCCACGTAGACGGCCTCCCCCGACGCGTCGCGCGATGCGTAGTCCCACGAGAACCTCGGTGCCACTAATCTCAGCTCTTTTTGCTTGTTCTGAATCTTCGTGCGGCCGAGGCCCTTGAGGATCTCCGGCAACCTGCCAGCGTCCTCCTCTGCGACCTTGACGCTGAACCTCGAGTAGTCAAGCAGCTGCGCGAACGGGAGCTCGGCCTTATTTGACAAAATGACCGGGATGCAGCCCGCCGCGATGGCGTTGTAAAGGCGAAGGCTCCAGCCCTCAAAGTCGCCACCGGGGCACAAGCAGAAGACGCTCCTTCTCATCTCCCCCCTCACGCAGTCGAGGTCCGCGCAGTCCTCGTCCAGGTCCCCGAACACGAACTCCCGGTCCTCGAGGTCGGACCCGTCCAGCGCCCTCTGCAGCTGGTAGGTCAGGCCCGAGGGCTGCTTGTCCTCCAGCCCAGGAACAGCCCCCCTGAAGTGCACCAGAACCTCTCTCTCCCCTGCCGCTTGCTCCTCAACGGCTCCCTGTGGTGTAGTGGCATTCGCCTTATCCGGCCATCTGTACGTAGGAAGCACGACGTCCTTCCAAGGCTCGAAAACGAGGGGCTTGTACGAGGTCGCGCCCGTAAGGAAGATCGACTTTCTTATGCGCTGCAGGTTTGCTTGGTTGAGCAGAGATGGCCCCCTCTCCGACGGGAACACGAAAATGTGGTCGCGGCCCTCCGTCCTGGACCAGTGCGGGTAAGACGACTGGATCTCGTCCAAGGTCTGCTCGAACAGCGAGTTCAAATCTTTGACCGCCCAGTTGAAGTCCTTGCCCATCATGAGCTTCCTCTTTAGAAAGCACTCTGTCATGACTGGGACAACATAGTAGTCAGCGTTCTCGCCATAGGGCGTGTACACGTCGAGCCCTTTGATCATGGAGGGAAGAAGGGCCTCCAGGCCGCTGTACTCGTTCGAGCAGCGGGCGTCGCGTCTCAACGCACCGTACAGGTCCCTCGGCAGGTCCTCCTCATATACAAACACTTTGAACTTGAAGCCGGTGGCGAGCTTGCCCTTGGCGAAGTCCGGGAGTGGGGAAGGGCCAGATGAGGACGCGGTCTCCGACATCCTGGTCTTTGCGGCGGTGCCAGGGTTGTCGCGGAGGCCCGGTGCGCCGAGCTCCTCCTCGGCGTCCAGGTCGACCAGGAAGAGAGAAAGCACGAAGAGCCCGAGGAGAAAGAGGGCCGCGGCCCGTAACCGCCTCTTGGGCGGGACGCTCTTCAGCAGAAACGCGAGCATATTCTCCTCCTTGCGAGCACGGAACCCGTCTCCCTCAAGTCTCGAAGCACCTCATGCGACTACGAATCGTGATCTCCAAAGGACTTTTCTTCACTGATTCCGCAAGCCTTTACGCCAGTGTCACCGAACCTGCGCCGGATCTGGCGCCGCGCCCGCGGCAGGTCTGGCTCCCTTCCCGGGTCCGATCATCTCCTCGCGCGGGGGATGCCCCGTCCCCTGTGCCGACCCTCGACGTCGAACACCGGCAGCCACACACTTGCTGGCCGCCTCAGCTTGCCTCTCTGCCTCCCGGCTCTCTCCCAACAAGATCTCGCCTTTGGAAAAATCACATTTCCGAACATTTCTTTTGGAGAATACGGAAGTAGGGAAAGGGAAAAAAAAAGACCTCAATCAAGACTCATCCTCATCGAAGAGCCGACAGGCAGCAGCTTGGGAGGTAGAATCCGGCGCAGCGGGAGACCGAGGGTCTTGGGTCGGGTGGAAAGATGGCCGCGGCCTCGAGTCCCAAGCCCGCCAGGGCGTCCATGCTCGGCGCGACCTTCTGGTTCTTTTGTTTCGGTCTTCATAATTTATATTTGGGGAACTTGTGGAAGGGACTGCTGTTCACCACCTTCCTGGAGCCGTACCCGAACGGCCCGTGGTTCTTCGCAGGTCCGTGGATGGGATTTAGGTCCTTTAAGGATGACGTGAGGGAGGCGAACGACGACCCGGCGTACGACGACGAGGTGAAGGAGAAAATCAAGGCCAAGAAGAGGCCACCTTTCAGACTCGCGGACCATTGGTACGCCGCGCTCATGACCGCGGGGCTCTCCAAGTTCCTCATCTTCAACCTGAAGTACAACGTCTTCCCGGAGTGGGGTGACATCATCGCCACCATCTCGTACCTCGCGACAGGCATGTTCTGCGCGTTCTGCGTGTGGAAGTCCACGCAGACCAAGTGGGAGCAGGGAAACTTTTTGCTCGTCATGGTCGCCGGAGTCTTCTCCACGATGGCCCTGATTTTCTTGGATAAGGGCGCCCCGCCCAAGTACATCGAGTACCTGATGTACACGAAGGAATACCTCCCGGCCTTTGCTTGCATGATCAGCAGATCGTACAGGAAGGCTCCGCACAAGTCGACGTCTCTGAAACACAGGAAGCTTGGGTTCGTCCTCTTCCTTCTGATGTGGCCGACCTACCACTGCAGCACCAACAATTGGATCAGGAACGGGTTTGGCCAAATCCTGAGCGGCAAGGCGCTCAACCACGGCCTGCCACTCGCTGAGACCCACTATGTCGTTGGCAAGCACGCAAAGGGTAGCTACCTCAAGGCCTGGCATCTGTTGAACCCAATCTATGGCGACCTGTGGCACCCAACGGACAAGTGGAAGCGCAAGCAGGCTGAGAAACTCATCGCGTCGTTCTACGCCGAGGCCTTCAGGCCTTGGGAGTTAGAGGAGATCACGCCCATGGAGGCCAGGAAGCTACTCAAGGTCGACGTCGGCGCGGACAAGAAGAGGTAGGCACACCACGCAACCATCCACCAGCATCCCACTCCTCCCGGCCGCTATTGTCACCGCCCACCCTGACCGCTCCTTTCGCTCCACTCTACGGACACCAAAGGCTTCACAAGGCTTACAGGGACGCCTCAAGGACCTGGCACCCTGACAAGCACCCGGACAACGTCAAGTTTGCAGAGGAGATGCAGGAGAAGATTTCCCAGTGCAAGACCTTCCTCGGGTACTACAACGACAGGTACGAGGACGGGCTGGTGTGGGCCGACGAGTACAGGAGGCAGTTTGACCCAGACAACGAGATGTGGTCCAATCCAGAGTTCAGGGCTTCCACGAAGCAAAAGGAGGAGGAAAATGTGATCAAGATGTCAAGGGAAGAGTACATTCCGTACCTGGCCGAGAACTACTGCACGCAGATGAAGGAGATGTACAACGCGGTGCACCTGCAGGACCTTATGGATCTGGGCGAGGAGCCCAGCTGCACTCTACTCGCGGAGAACATCCAGCAGATTCAGACCTTCTACCAGGGAGGGAAGGAGGCCGAAAAAGCGGCGGAGACTGGCGGGGCAGCCGAGGAGGAGGCCAAGGCCGAGGAGGAGCTGTGAGGGGATCGAGGTCCACACCGCCCTTGTTCTAAACCATATGTCAGAAATTAGTTGTTGCTCCGCTCGGTGGCGTCCAAGGGTGGGAAGAAGCTTTGCTTCAGGATGAGGCGGCGGGCTGCGAGGGGATCTGCTCGGCAATGACCGAGATCCTCGCTAGCCGGTCCTGCGGGTGGGCGGGCGCGGGGGGGGGGTCAGAAGAGGGCCTCGAAAGTCGCGACCGGTGGCGTGTCCGTCTTACCTGGATCTCCTTGACCTTCACTCCGAGCCGCTGGCACCGCCGCCGCAGCACAGGGATCTTCGACGTCGTCTTCGTCATTTCCGTCCGCGGAAGCCTCTGGAACACTTTTTGTACCTCTCCCCCCAGCCTGTGCAGGGCCTTTTGAAGTTCCTGCTGGCTCGCCAAAACGACTCGAACCTCATCGTGGCAGTCCTGGACAGAACCGTCTATGACGTTCAAGAAGTCTGGGCGCGCGGCAGTAGGGGAGGAGATTGGGATAAGTCAGCGACCGCGGTGTTTCGGATTCTTGGAAAAGGGGACCGGCCCGCCAGACTCACCTTCCGCGAGGGCGTCCTCCCCCTCCTTTCCCGCCACCGAAGGTGCGCTCGTCGGCGTGCCCTCCGCCATCGCTCGCGCGCGCGCGTGAGAGAGAGAGAGACCCGCAATTCCTCTCGCGGGTCAGGTTGGCCTCGCCGCGTTTCTACGGTCCCGCGGCTCCCGCACTCCGGAGTGCGCTGGTCTACAGCGGCTCCCTCCCTCCCGTCGATCGCCACCCGCCCCGGCGTATTTGGAGACGTCCCCCACCCCCCTGCTCCTCGATTTGCCCGTTCCGTTTGCGAAACCAGTGACAGCTAAAAGGTCCAAAGGTGGTGACTGGGAGGGTGGGAGGCGGAAGGAGATAGCCTTCGCCATGGCGGCCCCGCGGGACGAAAAGGACGAGGGGTCGAAGACCAAGTTCAAGGCAATGCTCCCGTCGCAGTACCAGACCGCGGGGAAGAAGCCGACGGGCGGCATTCGGGCGGAGAACTCGACCACCTTTCGTTTCTTCGGCACGGGCGACGCGGGGGAGAAGCCCGGGACCACGGCGAGGTCGGCGCTCGCGTCCTGCCTGGACGAGGCGAGCGACATGGTGCAGTGAGTGGGCCGCACGATATCCGCACGAGGGCGCCAAAGGCTCACGCACACCCGCTCACGCACACGCGCTCTCCATCTCTTTCTCTCTCGGCGCTCCTCGCATCCTCAGGAAGCTGAGCACGAGCTCGCTGTCCCGCTCCAAGTCTGGGACGGGGCCCCGCAGTCCCTCGAGGCCGCCGGCTCGCGCGGCGACGCGGCCGCAGCCCCAGCCACCGCAGTTCTTCTCGCACAACAAGGAGAAGAGCGTGGACGCATACTTCAGCTCGAAGCTGTCCAAGAGCATCGAGAGCCTCACGCAGAGCACGGACTCGCTGCGGCTTTCCAAGTCCTCGAACGCGCCCTCGAAGACCTTGGGTAGGACCGCCATTCCCGCCATCGCCATCGACCCACCCCACCCTGACCGCCATTGCGTCCCCTCCCGCTCTCCACCCCTCCAAGGCCTCCTGCTCAAGTGCAAGTGCCGGCGCTTCAAGGTGGGCAAAGCGGAAAGCCGGTACCCCTCGGACGTTCGCTTCTTCGACGACAGGATCGAGTACTGTTTCGTGCGCGAGTCCCAGTTTGGTAAGGACCACATCGCCATGGTGATGTATTATCGGGACATGGTGGCCGCCAAGCTAAGCTCGCAGAGGGGCAGCTTCGTGTACAAGATCCCGAGGCACCTGCACCACTACTTTCAGGACTACGAGCCGGAGAACGAGCACCACGTGATGGTCGTCAAGTTCGACAGACAGAGCGAGATGGACAAGTTCCGGGACGAGGTCCTGCCGCTTATCCAGGGGAGCATCGTGCAAGGGACTTGAGCGGAGAAACTTGGAACAAAAGATGGAAAGGAGCGGCTGAGGGTGGGAGATGGCGAAGAGTGTGTACATCAGTAACCTTGTTTGTGAAAAAAGTATTCGCCATGTCAGAGCTCTGGGCCAGGCCAGAGAGCATAACCGCGATGCTTTTCTCGTAACGTTTCCTTGAAATCGATGACATTTCTGGGGAGATAAAAAATTTCTTGGTCGCCGTCGAGACCAGCCAGAGCGGAGACGTGGTGAGGCGGCAGAAGGACAATCGCGAGCGCCCGGACTGAGGTATCCGGAAGGCCTGACGGTCTGTCGTACGAGGATGATGAGCCGCGGCGTTTCGGGGTCCCCGATTGCGGGCCTCGTCCTCGGGGGCTTGCGCGCGTTACTTCTCGTAACGGCATTCTTGGTTGCCGCCACAGCTTCAGCCCAGGAGCCCCTGGCG
>Ga0160423_10005046_pt1 | contig 10805 bp, 15 predicted proteins | sample CRUFie14St8metaG_FD_108191 | JGI IMG/M metagenome (GOLD analysis project Ga0160423, IMG submission 108191) | Marine microbial communities from the Costa Rica Dome - CRUD Field 142mm St8 metaG | ecosystem: Environmental > Aquatic > Marine > Oceanic > Photic zone | place: Costa Rica: the Eastern... | reverse complement strand
GTACGGAAAAAGTGGCTTGCCATACACATCAGGGTGTGGTAAAGTCGCCGTAGTTGTTGAGGACTGCTTGAGTGCAGCCGTTGTTGGTTACGGCACCTTTGTCGGGGTTGCGCTTCTAGGCACATCATTGCAAGAGACGCATAAGAGGTATCTCTCGCAGTTCTCAACAGCCATCATTGCGCTAGACCCCGATGCGCTACCCAAGACCTTGCTGATGGCCAAGGAACTCAGAGGATACGTAAACGATGTTCGTGTCCTTCGTCTAACCGACGACTTCAAATATCGTAACCCGACAGATATGGAGAATCTCAATGGAATTATCAATCATTAGGAGCCTGATGGACAAGTCCTTCTACGATGACCATCGTGGCTCGAAATGTCCGCAACGCTTGTTCAGCAAGGACGTGCGGAAGATCAAGCAGGCAATCGACACAGCTATGGACAGGTACGAGCGTACCGTCTCGCCTGACGAGATCGAAGCACTGTTCATGTCGGACAACCCGACACTGACCACAGCACAGAAGCAGGGCTATGCCAGCCTGTTCGCCAAGATCAAAGGCGAGGAGCCTATGGGCAGTGACGTAGCACAGGAGGTGCTGTCTAAGTTGTTCCAGCAGGTGGTCGGTGAGGACGTAGCCAATATCGGGTTCGATATGGTCAACGGTGACACCGCCAGCCTTGAGTCCCTGCGCAACCTGCTTGAGCGTTACGGTGATGATTTCATCCCGAACCTCAATATTGAGTGGGACGACATCACTATCGAAACACTGATGGCCAAGGCTGAACTGGAAGCACGTTGGACATTCAACATCCCGCCTGTCACTCGCAAGATCGAGGGTGTGTCCGCTGGTCAGCTTATCGAAGTTGGCGCACGGCCCAACACTGGCAAGACTTCGTTCCATGCCAGTCTGATTGCCAGCCCCGGCGGCTTCGCACATCAGGGTGCCAAGTGTGTCATCTTGTGTAACGAGGAGCCAACGCACCGTGTCGGCGCACGTTATCTGACTGCTGCAGCAGGCATGTCCGCTCGTGAAGTACGAGACAACATGTCCAAGGCCAAGGCACTCTATGAGCCAGTGATGAACAACATCAAGATCAAAGAGGCCGGTGGTCGTGACATGGCATGGGTCGAGTCCGTATGTAAATCATACCGGCCTGACATCCTTGTGCTTGACATGGGTGACAAGTTCAGTGTGCAGGGTTCCTTTGCACGACAGGACGAGGCACTCAAGGCGTGTGCTATCTATGCACGGCAGATCGCCAAGACGTATGAGTGTGCCGTGTTCTATATGTCCCAGCTATCTGCAGAGGCAGAAGGCCGGTCACAACTTAACCAGTCCATGATGGAGGGTAGCCGTACAGGTAAGGCAGCAGAGGCTGACCTGATGATCCTGATCGGCAAGTCGCCCTCTGTCGAAGGGCAAGAGGAAGACAGCCCACTGCGCCACGTCAACATCGTGAAGAACAAGTTGAATGGCTGGCACGGTATGGTAAACTGTAACCTCGACTATCAGACAGCGAGGTACGAAGAATGAGGACAAAGCGATTCAGTAAGGCGGACTTTGACCGCTACGATAAAGCTGCACGTGTGCGTACACAGCAGCATCTGGAACTGACAGGGCATACTGTCGAGCCACATCCTGATAGGTACGCACAAGACCTGATCGCTACGAAAGATGGTGCATCCATCTACGTAGAGTGTGAGGTCAAGGTGGTGTGGGATGGCGACACATTCCCATACGACACAGTGCAGCTACCACAACGCAAGCAGAAGTTCTTCCTTGAACCTACGCTGTTCTACATATGGAACAAACAGCTTGACAGTGCCATTACCTTCTTGTCGGAGGACATAAAGGACTTGACACCAGTCGAGGTTCCGAATAGGTATGTATACAAAGGCGAGTACTTCTTCCAGATACCTCTGGATTTAACAACACGAGTGAAAGTGAGGGCAAAGAATGAAGCTAACACTTGACGTAGAGAACACCGTCACCAAGCGTGATGGTAAGATGCACCTTGATCCATTTGAGCCTGACAACTCGCTGGTCATGGTTGGCATACTGACAGACCAAGGCCAGTGCCTGACGTTCCCATTTGACCACGCTGATCGTCCCAATCAGGACGACTACTACGAGCGTGTTCAGATGTTCTTGGACGAGGCTACTGTGCTTATCTGTCACAACGCAGCACACGACTTGCTGTGGCTGTGGGAGTCAGGCTTCAAGTATGACGGCCCTGTATTCGACACGATGCTGGCAGAGTATGTCCTGCAGCGTGGGCAGAAGCAGCCGCTGTCGCTTGAAGCATGTGCAGAGCGTTACGAACTGGACACCAAGAAGCAAGACACTCTCAAGGAGTACTTTGCCAAAGGCGTCAGTGTTCGTGATATCCCATACAACGAACTGACTTCGTACCTGATCGCAGACCTTGAGGCTACGCAGCAACTTGCTGACAAGCAGATGCTACGTCTTAATCGTCAGGACGATGCGGGTCTGATGGGTACAGTTGACCTGACCAATCAGGTAGCTGTGTGTCTTGCACGTATCTACCAACGTGGGTTCACCGTTGACCTGCAGGCACTTGATGGTGTTCGTCAGGAGTTTGAGCAAGAACGTGATGATCTTGAGCGTGACCTGCAAGCGCATGTACGCAGGCTGATGGGTGATACGCCTATCAACTTGAATAGCCCAGAGCAACTGTCTTGGGTTGTGTACAGCCGCAAGGTGATAGACAAGCCCTATTGGGGCAATGCCATTGATCCGTACATGAGTGAGGGTGACTTCCGCAGTCTGATCGCAGGTGGCACAGAACGTATACACAAGACAAAGGCAACACAATGTGCTGAATGCAATGGCACTGGACAGGTGAGAAAGGTGAAGAAGGATGGTACACTCTATGCTAGAGCGAATAAGTGCGGAACATGTAGTGGCAACGGTTATCTTCTTACTGATTTGGGGAGCGTTGGAGGTCTTAGATTCAAGCCCCCGTCTGCTAAGTGGGCTAGTGCGAATGGTTTCAGCACGAGTAAACAGAACCTCGAAACACTAGAGAAGGCAGCACGTGTCAAAGGAATGACAGATGCTGTTGACTTCCTGTCAAAGGTTCGACGCCTATCTGCTGTCGATACATACCTGTCATCCTTCGTGGATGGCATTCGTATGTACACCAAGCAGGATGGCAAGCTGCATGTTCGCCTTACACAGCACATGACTGCTACAGGCAGGTTCAGTGGTCGTGATCCCAACATGCAGAACATGCCACGTGGTGGCACATTCCCTGTGAAGCGAGTGTTCGTATCACGGTGGTCTGGCGGCAAGATACTTGAAGCAGACTTTGCACAGCTTGAGTTTCGTGCAGCCGCATATCTTTCACAAGATGGAGTAGCCATTGAAGAAGTATCTACTGGGTTTGATGTACACTCATATACCGCTCAAGTTATTACCGATGCTGGTCAATCTACGGATAGGCAGACTGCAAAGGCTCACACGTTTGCACCGCTTTATGGCGCAACAGGCTTTGGGAGAACGCCAGCGGAAGCAGAGTACTATACACACTTCACGGAGAAGTACCAAGGCATCGCAGATTGGCATTCCCGACTGGCTAAAGAGGCTATAGCTACTGGCCGCATCACTACGCCGTCGGGCAGGCAGTTTGCTTTCCCTGATGTACGACGCAACAGTCGTGGTCGTGTGACTAACTTCACACAGATCAAGAACTACCCCGTGCAATCGTTTGCTACGGCAGACATCGTGCCTGTGGCACTATTGCACATTGATAAACTGCTTGACGGGATGCAGTCATGTGTGGTAAACACAGTGCATGACTCAATCGTCATCGACGTTCATCCAGACGAAGAAAGGAGAGTAATAGAAGTAATACAAGAGACTAACAACTCTTTGCCTAACTTGATCGCCATACGTTGGGGGTTGACGTTCAATGTTCCGCTGGAACTAGAGGCAAAAATCGGCCCCAACTGGCTTGACACTAAAGATGTGTCGTGATATAACTATGGATTCTAACTCGAAAGAAGGAGTATAAACACATGGAACTAACAACTATTGACACGAATAACTATGCAGCAATGGCGAAGGCAATGGGCATCGCCAACGAGAGTGCCGGTGAGCGTAAGCAGGCCAGCACCCTCGCTCGTCTACGCATCAATCACTCACCTGTAATGGGTGAGGCAGAAGTAAACGGCAAGACCGTCAACATGGAAGTGATTGGCGGAGGTACGTATAAGCTGGAGGTGCCTGATGGCCCGACATACTATGCGGAGTCCGTAAAGATTCGCCCGTACCTTCAACGCTTCATGTACAAGCGTTTTGTACGTGGCTCTGGTGACGCACCTAATCGTTATGTGAAGACTGTCATGGCTGACAATCTGAACATTGACCTCAAGGATAATGATGGTGGCTTCAACTGCGGTAAGCCTGCTGGCTACATCCAAGACTTCAAGTCTTTGCCTGAGAAGACGCAGGAACTGATCCGCCAGATCAAGCGTGTACGTGTAGTGCTTGGCACTGTGCAGCTTGAAGGTGCCACTGATGGCAGTGGAAATCCTGTTGAGGTGGAGGAGACACCGTTCATCTGGGAAGTAGAAAACCGTGATGCGTTTAAGAACGTAGGCGGTGCTTTTACGCAGCTTGCCAAGATGAAGCGTCTGCCTGTGCAGCACCTCATCACTGCGAATACAGAGGAGCGGAAGATTCCTACTGGTGCAGTGTTCTACCTGCCAGTTGTGTCTCTGGACGTAACCAAGACCCTTGAACTGACAGATCACGAGCAGACTATGTTCGCTGACTTCATGCAGTGGGTGAATAACTACAACGAGTACATCATTAATGCTTACGCTGAGAAAGCGTCTAGCCGTAATGATGAGGATGATGAGTTCATTGTTGATGGGCTTGTCGATATCGAAGTAGAAGAGGTAGCGTAATGAACCACCCTGCTGAACTGGCTTTGCACCAATACATGGAGAATGCTGCTAGTGGTAAGTCTACGATGTCTTCGGAGACTATTCAGCAAGTAAGTCTTGATGTAGCGGCTGCACTTGAACGCCAGTTTGGTGGGGGCAACAAGCGAGGTGAGTTTGGTTTGCGTATGTCAAACGTAGGCAGACCGACTTGCCAGCTTTGGTTTGAAAAGAACGAACCAGAGAAGGCATTGCCCCTTCCAACCACATTCGTAATGAACATGATGCTTGGAGACATCGTTGAGGCTGTCTTCAAAGGTCTTCTGAAAGAAGCAGGAGTACAGTATGAAGACGATGCAAAGGTTACGCTCCAGCTTGATGATGATACATCCATCTCTGGCACATATGATATTGTTATTGACGGTGCTGTTGATGATATCAAGTCAGCATCTAATTGGTCGTATACTAACAAGTTTGAATCCTTCGACACTCTTAGACAGGGTGATGCTTTTGGGTATGTAGCACAGCTTGCTGGCTATGCGAAGGCTGCAGACAAACGGGCTGGTGGATGGTGGGTAGTAAACAAATCCAACGGCGAGTTCAAGTATGTACCAGCTACAGGTCTTGACATTAAGCAGGAAGTAAACAATATTAAGCAGACGGCAGCGACTATACAGGAGAACAGGTTTGAGCGTTGCTTCGATGCTGTGCCTGAGAAGTTTCGTGGCAAGGAGACAGGTAACATGGTTCTTGGAACTGAGTGTGGCTTCTGTCGCTACAGATTTTCTTGCTGGCCTAATATACAGGAGCGTCCTGCTGTCATGTCACAAGCAAAGCAACCTAAGACGGTTGCGTATGTATCACTAGCAAAGGAGTATATGAATGGATGATGTATATGATATCGAAACTCTCGCAGAAGAGATCAAAGTTACTGAACGCAAACTTAGCGACTTGCGTCAGGAATATCGTGAACGAAAGACTGCTGGCCTTCGTGCGGCTCTTGAAGCACGTAAGGAAGCCGACAGAATGATACGTGAGGAAATGAAAGGGCTAGACCCACAGTCTTCTTACATCACGTGGCGTAGTGTAGGTGGTCTTGCCTAATCACGCTGCGTTCCGTGCTGCACGGAAGTATGGATATAGGAGCGGACTAGAACACAAGCTGTCTGTATACCTAGATGAACTGGCTGTTTCGTATCTCTACGAGAAGGTCAAGATCGAATGGGAAGACCTTGCGTACCGCACCTATACTCCAGACTTTGTGCTGGACAACGGTATCATCATTGAGACAAAGGGCATGTTCACTGCGGCGGATAGGCGCAAGCATCTTGCAATCAAGAAGCAGCATCCCAAGCTGGACATACGCTTTGTCTTTGAGAACAGCAGACGTAAGCTGCGCAAAGGAGCGAAGTCTACTTACGCAGAGTGGTGCATCAAGTACGGGTTCAAGTACTATGACCGCATCATTCCAGAGGACTGGCTCAAAGAGAAAGGGAAGAACAAGCACCCGAAATTCATCAAGTTTAGTGGAACCAAAGTGAAGAGGAGATAACTATGACACATGATTCAATCGAAGACGACGATTTCGTCATCCGTGTAAGACCCTTTACCAAAGGCGAAGAGTGGACAGGCGAGATTGACATTTCAATTATCTCCTCTCCAGATAACATGCTTAACGACGAAAGTTATGGACAGCTTATGCACTTCTGCAAGATGATGTGTTCGGCTGTGCCTATCATGGAGCATGACGAGAATGTACGTAATATGGTACACAATTATGTGCTGGAAGTTGTTGACAACGAACCTGAAGACATGGTAGAAGAAGACGATCAGGAGATCACCATCACTCAAGAGGATGGCAACGTGGTACGGCTAGACTTCTCTAGCAAGACAAAGGGGAGTGCATGATGCGCCACGAGGCGTACATGCGAATGAGGATGAAAGAGTTACAACCAGACGAGGAGAGACTTATGGACGAGTTCTATTCAAAGCAGGGTAAACAAGCGGACATGGTAAACTCTCCGCCACATTACAACAAGGCTGGCGTTGAGTGTATAGACGCTATCCGTGCTGCTACAGGTGATGGCTATGAGTATTATCTGCAGGGCAACATTATGAAGTACCTGTGGCGTTACCGCTACAAGAATGGTACAGAAGACCTCAAAAAAGCACAGTGGTATCTAGCCAAGCTGATTGAGGAGGTTGAAGGCTGTTATGATGAAGGTTAAAGTATTCATCACGATAGACATTGACCCCGAAGAATACCCAATCCCTGCCGACGAAGATGTCGGCATGGAGATTGAGGATGGTATCCGTGAGTACTTCTACGATGTAGACGGTGCTGACATACGACATATTAAGACGCTAACGGAGTGACGCAATGAACAATTATCTACCTACAGACTATCAGAACTTTATCGCCCTCTCACGGTACGCCCGATGGAAAGAGGACGAGCAACGTCGTGAGACTTGGATGGAAACAGTCGAGCGATACTTTGATTACATGAGCAAGCACCTTGAGGAGAAGCATAACTACACCATGCCGGATGACCTGCGTGGTGAACTTGAGGTTGCTGTGCTTGACCAAGACATCATGCCAAGCATGAGAGCATTGATGACCGCTGGCCCCGCCCTAGATCGGTGCCATGTCGGTGGATACAACTGCTCCTACGTACCAGTGGATAGTCCTCGTGCCTTTGACGAGACCATGTATATCCTCATGTGCGGCACTGGTGTAGGCTTCTCTGTCGAGCGTCACCACACAGAGAAGCTGCCTGTCGTCAACGAAGACATGAACAGTACAGATACTGTCATCAAAGTTGGCGACTCACGTCCGGGCTGGGCCAAATCGCTACGTGAACTTATCTCGCTCCTCTATGCGGGACAAGTACCACAGTGGGACACGTCAGAGGTTCGTCCTGCTGGCGCACGTCTCAAGACCTTCGGTGGTCGTGCGAGTGGCCCAGCCCCACTGGAAGAACTGTTCCAGTTCACAGTGGAGATGTTCAAGAAAGCAGCAGGACGCAGGCTGTTTCCTATCGAATGCCATGACCTGATGTGCAAGATTGGTGAAGTTGTTGTTGTCGGCGGCGTAAGACGCAGCGCACTTATCTCACTGTCTAACCTGAACGATGACCAGATGCGTCATGCCAAGTCAGGTCAGTGGTGGGAGAACGAGGGGCAACGTGCGCTGGCTAACAACAGCGTTGCCTACAAAGGCAAGCCAGAGATGGGTACATTCATGCGTGAGTGGGTGTCCCTATACGAGAGCAAGTCCGGTGAGCGTGGCATCTTCAACCGTCAGGCGGCACAGAAGCAAGCGTCACTCAACGGACGCCGTGATGCGGAACAAGATTTTGGATGTAACCCATGCAGTGAAATTATTTTGCGTCCGTATCAGTTCTGTAATCTGTCGGAGGTGGTTGTTCGTGCATCTGATACGCAGCAGACACTGACAGACAAGGTTCGTCTGGCTACCATCCTTGGTACGTTCCAATCTACCCTGACTAACTTCAAGTATCTGCGTAACGTATGGAAGAAGAACACAGAGGAAGAGCGGCTGCTGGGTGTGTCACTGACAGGCATCATGGACAACGCTATGATGTCAGGCAAGTCGGCTCACCTTGGCAATAACATTGCGGCCACGCTGAATGCACTCAAGGAACAAGCTATCACTACCAACGCCGCTATGGCGGAACAGCTTGGTATCCCACAGTCAGCGGCTATCACCTGTGTGAAGCCATCTGGTACAGTCTCACAGCTTGTTGACAGTGCCTCTGGCATCCATGCTCGTCACAATCCGTATTATATTCGCACGGTACGTGGCGACAACAAAGACCCCATCACGCAGTTCCTTGTCTCTGAGGGTATTCCGGCAGAGCCAGATGTGATGAAGCCAGACAGCACGACAGTATTCAGCTTCCCAATGAAGTCGCCGCATGGTGCAGTCACCCGGTTCGATATGTCTGCCATTGAGCAGCTTGAACTATGGCTGCAGTATCAGCGGCACTGGTGTGAACACAAGCCGTCCGTAACCATCTCTGTCAAAGAGGACGAGTGGATGGAAGTAGGCTCGTGGGTGTATGACCACTTCGATGAAGTGTCAGGCATCAGCTTCCTGCCGTTCAGTGAGCATACGTACAAGCAAGCACCGTATCAGGATTGCACCGTAGAAGAGTATGGTGAGATGATGAAACAGATGCCCAAGAAAGTGAATTGGGATTTGCTTCGTGAGTTTGAGAAGGAAGACACTACGTCAGGTGGACGAGAGTTGGCATGTACGGCTGGCGTTTGTGAGATAGTTGACATCGCCGCCGCATAATGGATAAGATAGCTGACATGCTAGTAAAGTTACTCAGCAGATTTATCAAGTTTGAAAAGCAGCCAAGGTATTTAAGTGGTAAAAAAGACTCGACAAAAGGAGCAGAGTAATGGTAGAGTCATTGGATACTGCTGGCTGTGGTGGAGACCTCTAAAGATGCCTGATATACCAGTATGGAAAAGAGGGGATGGCTGGGTGCAATTCAATCCGCCACGTGGCCATCCCCAATATGAAGAGTGGATGAAGAAGAAAGAGAAACTGAAGGAGAAAGAGGATGAAAGAAAAGATGATTAACGTCTTGAAGAACCATGCTCAAGCAAATGTACATCTACACATGATGAATATCGAAGCATACTTCAAGAACCCTGCAGGTATCGGTGAGCATTCCGATATTATGGAAGCCATTCAGGGAGAGATGGACAAGATGGCTGTCCACGAAGACCGACTAGCAATTCTCAACAACTGGCCTACGGAGGACTAGATGAATAGGAGCCTAGCTAAGAACTTTGAAGATGGATACCGTGCGTTCAATATGATTGAGCGTAGGAAGACCCCACGCTACGGCTGGCGGTATCACCAGATAGCGAATCCCCTGAAAGTAAACACCACGCCTTACCGGGAGTGGCAACGTGGCTGGGAAGCTGCGTACTTTGAGAACTTGGAGAAACTAAATGGAACTGGAACTAGAGGCTAAACGGTGGATGAAGGAGAGACAGTTGAGTAACATCACAGCAGCAGACTACCAGTCTCGTGCATGTGAGACAGCGATCTTCCCCAAGCATAGGGCCACAGAGTATCTTACTCTTGGCCTGACAGGCGAAGCAGGAGAAATTGCTAACAAAGTAAAGAAGTTCATCCGTGATGGCGCAACCAAGGACGAGTACCTTGCCAAACGTATTGAGATTGGATACGAGATTGGAGATGTCCTGTGGTACTGCGCCGTGCTGGCAGATGAACTAGAGATGAACCTTGGACATATAATGGAGAAGAACCTTGAAAAACTCGCAGACAGACACAAGCGAGGAAAGATCAGCGGGTCAGGCGATCACCGTTAATAAGGTTACGCCGTACAAGGATATCACGTGGTATGTCAAATGGACTGCCAGCTTCTTTATACTAACAGCAATCGTAATACGAGCAGCGGACTACTCACATCTCCTTGACATGATATTCGGTATCATTGGAATGGGATTGTGGGCATGGGTAGGATTCATGTGGCACGACAGGTCAATCATCGTGCTGAATGCTATCTCCGCTGCCATCCTTGCGGTGGGAATACTGGAGTACTTCTAGTTGATGTCCTTCGCACGGAGACGCCCGACACCTACGCCTATCATAAGGTGATTAGTGTCGGGGTCTTCCATTTGTTTTTCAAGTACTGTCATACCATACTGTTGCATGTACCATTCGTCAGCTAGACGTGTTTGATCGTCAGTCAGTCTTGCAAACTCAGCACGATCAAATGGTGTGTAACCATCTTCGTACTTATTATATCTAGCTTCAATCTCAGCAATGCCCTTCGCCTGTTTTCTGTAAACAGCGATCAGATTCTTAAGAATGTTTCGCTGTCCT
>Ga0160423_10005045_pt1 | contig 10805 bp, 10 predicted proteins | sample CRUFie14St8metaG_FD_108191 | JGI IMG/M metagenome (GOLD analysis project Ga0160423, IMG submission 108191) | Marine microbial communities from the Costa Rica Dome - CRUD Field 142mm St8 metaG | ecosystem: Environmental > Aquatic > Marine > Oceanic > Photic zone | place: Costa Rica: the Eastern... | reverse complement strand
AGCAGAGCTCATCGCCTCGGCACCCTCGGAGTGCATCATGATGTAACTGACGCGACTCATGAGGTCCTCACCGAAAGGGATCTGTGGATTCATAACGCTGGCCGATGCCAATACATCACCTGTTGCGAGATCGCAGAGGTGTGCAGCAACGGTTGTGGAGCCCACATCAACTGCAACACCTCTTGGTGAGTCGAATAAACGTGACCAAACGCCGATGATCTGTCTTGATTCAAAAACAGCCACCGTGACACCTCGGTCGCCTGATGCCAGTGCCACCTGCAGCTTCACCAGCTCACTGGTCTCAATTCGGAGGTCGGTTAAACCCCATTCAGACTCAAGCGAGGCCATTAGGAGTCTCGCTTCACCCCGAGCATCCTCTAGAGTGGATTCTGGCAAAGTTACGAAATAGAGACGCGTGGCGGTATTGAGCTGAATATCGCGGTGCTCAGCATCTTTGCGGATGATTTGACGGTGAACCTGGCTCTCGGGTGGTACGTCAATAATCACGTCATCGAGTAACTCGGCGTGACAACTCAACCGCCGTCCCTCAAGAAGTGGGCCCTTGCGCTCGTTAAATTTTATTTCCGTGGCAACCAGCGGCGACAGATGTGCCGGACTTGAGGTCATCTTGTGTTTTTGAAACGTACCCGACATGCAGGAAATTTGGCAACGACCGCACAGGCCTCTGCCGCCGCAGACCGAATCGATATCCACACCCAAGGTCCGGGCAGCATCGAGCAATTGAGTGTACTTCGGAAATTCGCCCCGCTTACCGGATGGTAAAAATAGAACTTTTACCTGTTCGTTAGACACGTATTACGCGTTAGCCTCGACGACGTCCAGCACGTCCGCGACGGCCAACAGCTCCCTCCGCAGCTGGCTCACGGTAAGCTTTAATCCAATTCGCGCAATCGGGGTCATGTCCCATCATCACATCGCCACCTCGAACCGCCTGCATCACCTCGGCATGCAATGGGCTGGTAATTGCTGATGTCATGCCCGCGCCCATTGCCATCGTCAAGAATGCCGCATTGATGCCGTTTCGGTTGGGCAGCCCAAAACTTACATTAGAGGCACCGCAGGTTGAGTTGACCTTAAGCTCTGTGCGAAGTCGTCGTACGAGCTCCATCACTTGAACGCCTGCCTGATTAATAGCACCAATTGGCATAACCAAGGGATCAACGACCACATCCTCGTAAGAAATTCCATAGTCGGCTGCGCGTTCAACAATCTTCTTAGCCACCTCAAAACGCACATTGGGATCTTCAGAGATGCCTGTCTCATCGTTTGAAATGGCAACGACAGCAGCGCCGTGTTTTGCAACCAAAGGAAGCACACGTTCGAGCACTTCATCCTCACCGGTGACCGAGTTAACCAAGGCTTTGCCCTGATAGACCGCAAGACCGGACTCGAGTGCCTCAACAATTGAGGAGTCGATGCTCAGCGGGACATCCGTCACTGATTGAACCAACTGAATCGCCTCTGCCAATATGCGAGGCTCATCCGCCAGTGGGATGCCCGCGTTCACATCGAGCATCTGGGCGCCAGCTGCCACCTGAGCCAATGCATCTGCCTCCACGCGACTGTAGTCCCCGCTTTTCATTTCCTCGGCAAGAATTTTTCGCCCAGTAGGGTTAATGCGTTCACCAATGACAACGAACGGTTGATCAAAACCGATGCAAACTTCTTTAGTGGCCGAGCTGATAATAGTGGTGGTCATGGATGTCTCCTGCACGACCAAAACCTTCTTTGTCGTGCATTAATTATTGTAAAACCTCGCGCTCGTGTGCTTACCGCTATATCGAACACTATGGTTGAATTTAGGCGCGTTTTTAACGCCTCATAGAGCCGGATGCAAGTTAATTCGCGTCCTTGAAACCTTTATTTGAAACCATGGCTTTAAGCGCCTCGTCACCGACTTCCGCTTCGAGAATTTTCCCTATTTGCTCGGCCAGCTCTTGGGGAGAAAGGTCTGACTCTACGGACGTTGTGACACGGCGCCATTCCTCGAGATAAGCTTCACTACCTCCCTTACCCGCGCGCATTGCGGCGCGATCTATCGCCGCCTGAAATCGATGCTCAAGAAGGTATTTCCCGCGCTCCCGACCGCGCTTAATTTGTACCTGAGAGGGAATGTCTCTCCAAAACACATCTATTCTCTGCACGTTGCTAACCCTCGTTGTTAACTGGTTTTAGATTGAGGTAAATCGGGATTCATGGGTTCTCAGTCTGTTATCGGCAAGTCACAGCACATTAGGCGATGACACGAATAACCTCCTCTTCCACGGTTTTCGCTAGTAATCCGTAGCCCGTTGTGACTACCTCCAGAGGAAGCTTCAATCGAGTTGCCGCCCGCTCTGCCTCATAGCGGAGCTCACTGCTGTCGACCTGGGCGAGATACACCACCTTACGGTAATGACCAAAGAGCATTTCCTCGAGCTCCGGGTGCTTGTCCAGTTTCAGCTCGTCAATCACCAACCGATCGAAATGACGTACCAGAAAATCTGTCAGATAAAAGGTGCCCGGCTCTGCCTCTGCGAGCGCCTCAAACACGGAACTGGTTGCATAGAACTCGTAGCAGTGCGCACCGGGCAAGCGCTGAGCGTTGAACCGCCGAGCAACGCGATCGACTTCACCGCCCGTGCCGCAGTCTGCATAGGCGATCAATATGTTGTTGTACTCAGCATGATGTTTGACCAGCACCGACTCCAGCCGGTCAGCTATTCGGTCAGGACGATTGTGCAACGCGGCATCAAGACACTTAATATCGAGTGCCGTCCACTGATTGACTCGCTTAAGCGCTGAAATCTCTTCCGCGAGGGCACCACAGCCAATGACTAATATGCGCCCCAAGTGAGATCAGGCCTGAGCGAGCCGACGTGCATCAACTAAGCGAACGGCAGTGGTTGCAGCCTCAGCCGCGTCACGGCAGTACGCGTCAGCGCCCACGGCCTCGCCAAACTCTTCGTTAAGTGGCGCTCCGCCTACCATAACAATGTAGTCATCTCGAATGCCTTGCTCTTTCAAAGCATCAATCACTACCTTCATGTAAGGCATGGTTGTCGTCAGCAGTGCAGACATGCCAAGGATGTCAGGCTTGTGGCGCTCAAGAGCCGCAATATAATCCTCGACGGCGTTGTTGATGCCAATGTCATAAACCTCAAAGCCTGCACCTTCGAGCATCATGGCGACGAGGTTTTTACCGATATCATGGATATCACCTTTCACGGTACCGATCACCATGGTACCCACAGGCTTCGCTCCCGTCTCCGCGAGCAAGGGTCGAAGAATGGCCATACCACCTTTCATAGCATTTGCTGCAAGCAATACTTCGGGCACAAACAAAATACCGTCCCGAAAGTCAATTCCAACAATGGTCATACCATCGACCAGCGCTTTTCCAAGAACCTGCTCAGCGGTCCAGCCACGATCTAGGAGAATTTGCGTGCCCTCCTCGATTTCCTCTTTCAATCCGTCATATAGGTCATCGTGCATTTGCAGCACAAGGTCCTCATCGGACAGCTCTGAAAGGATAATGTCTTCTTCGTCAGACATGACTGATGTCTCCGTGGTAATCACCTAGTAGTCTCTATCGGCGAACGATGCTTTTTCACGCGCCATGAAATCTAGTAGCGCCTCATCAATGGCTGGATCGAGAGCCGGCGGCTCGTAGTCCGCCAACATTTGCTTCCAAAGGCTGTTCGCCCGCTGCGCAGCGTCCAAGCTGCCTTCAGCTGACCACTGCTCAAAACTGTTGTTATCGGCAATGTTCGAGCGATAGAACGCCGATTCAAAATTGCTTAGCGTGTGTGCGGAACCTAGGAAGTGCTTGCCCGGGCCCACCTCATGGAATGCATCCATTGCCTGAGCGTTTTCAGAGAGATCCATCCCCCCAAGTAAGACTGCGATCATATTCGCTTGATCGCAGTCCATCACAAATTTCTCATAGCCGACTGCCAGGCCACCCTCGAGCCAGCCAGCCGTGTGCAACATGAAGTTAACGCCTGCTAGAGCCGCTGTCTGTAGGGTGTTAGCCGCCTCGTAAGCCGCTTGTGCATCTGGCAGCTTCGAGGCACATAAACCTCCACCACTCCGATAAGGCACACCAAGTCGACGTGCTAGCGCCGCTGTCGCATAAATGACCTGACTGGGCTCTGGCGTGCCGAACGTTGGTGCACCCGTCGCCATAGACACTGCCGCTGCAAAGGTGCCGAAGACAACCGGACATCCGGGACGGATGAGCTGCGTGAGCGCAATACCGGCCATCGCTTCTGCGAGAATCTGAGTACAAGTTCCAGCCACCGTAACTGGCGACATCGCACCTGCCAAAATGAAAGGCGATACTACACAAGACTGATTGTTTCTTGCGTAGACCTTCAACGACCCCAACATCGTCCCGTCAAATACTAAGGGCGAGTTGACGTTGATTAGGCTAGTGAAAACGCAGTTCTGATCGACGAACTCGTCACCGAACACAAGCTTCGCCATATCAACTGAATCTTGCGCGCGGCGATGGTGTGTTACCGAACCCATCAGTGGCTTGTCACTGAATTTGAAATGGCTGTACACCATGTCGTAGTGACGCTTGTTCACCGGCAGATCCACCGGCTCACACACGGTTCCACCCGAGTGGTGAAGGCCAGGCGCCATATAGGCCAGCTTTACAAAATTCCTGAAATCTTCGATCGTCGAGTAGCGGCGGCCGTTATCCAAATCATGAGCAAACGGGGATCCATACGCTGGTACCAGCACCGTATTTTTCCCACCGATCGTCACACTGCGCTCTGGGTTGCGCGCATGCTGGACGTATTCTGATGGTGCCGTGGCTTGAATAATCTCTCGGCACATACCTCGCGGGAAACGCACGCGAGTTCCATCAACATTGGCACCCGCCGCCTTGAAGAGCTCTAATACTTCGGGGTCATCAAGAAAATCGATGCCGACTTCCTCGAGCAGTCGATCCGCATTGTCCTCAATGAGCTGAAGACCTTCTTCACTCAGAATTTCAACGTAGGGAATCTTTCGTTTGATGAAGGGTGCGCTAGCCGGTCCTGCGTTGGCTCTCGCCTCACGACGACCTGTACGACCGCCTCCTTTTCGTCGTCCTGCTCGCTCGCTCATACGACTTTCTCTCTTATTAGTTAAGGCCCCGAAACGGCGTCATTTTAACTTCATAAATGGGGGGAAACGCCAGAAAAATCGTCGTAGAAATCAGACTTTTTTCTACCACTTTTTGGTAAGTATTCATGGCTCTATTTTCAGAGTTACCGGAGCACTCCAGTCAGCTAGTCGTAAAAAAATTCGACCCTTTTTAAGGTCGATAACACAATCGCAATAGTTCATGAGGTACTGTTGAAACATAAGCCAGTGGAAAGGCGATCAATAAGCGAGTCTGCGGTGTCGGCAAAACGTATTGCGGTGATTGGTGCAGGTGTGAATGGCGTGTGTATTGCGACCGCTTGCGCGTCACTGGGCCACCGGGTAATGCTATTCGATGAAAGCAAACCCTTTGACCAGACAAGTAGCGCATCCTCACGCATGCTTCACGGCGGTATTCGCTATATTGAGCACGGTCGCATTGGGCTGGTTCGCGAAGCGTTGATCGAACGCGATGGCTGGCTTCATTTTGCACCTGATGCAACCCGTGTCGAGCGATTTTATTTCCCAGTCTATCAGGGGGCTCAGCGAGGGCGATGGTTGCTATTCGCCGGCACATTGATTTACCAGTGGCTGGCGGGGCGCTTCTCCGTTGGACGCAGTCAGTTACACAGCACCGAGGACCTCGAACAAGTCTTCCCTAATTTAGTGACTCGGGGTCTTCGCGGCGGGGCTAGCTATTGTGATGTCGTGATGGATTACGAACTGCTGATCCAGCGCCTTGTTGATGAGGCAAGGGCACAGGATGTACACATCGTTGAAAATACGCGAATCCATCGCCTGTGTCGCGAGGGGCGAATCGATACTCCAGATCAGACCCTCGAGTTCGACCAGGTGATCAACGCAGCTGGCCCTTGGGCGGCAAGACTACTTGAGGTCTCAGGTATTGATTCCAACTTCACCATTGACCATGTGCGCGGCTCACACCTAATTTTAAAAGCATCGTTTCCAGAAGCATTGGTTCTGCAAGCACCGGGTGAGCGAAGGATCATTTTTGTAATCCCTCTCGATACTGAACATGTGCTGCTCGGCACAACTGAACAGAAACATGATTTACCAGATCCGATTATATGCACCGATGCTGAAAGCGCTTATCTTTTGGGAATTCTAAATCAACATCTATCTGAGCCACTCGCACCAAGTGACATCGTGTCTTCATTCGCTGGCGTTAGACCCATTGTGCGCCCTCGTGTCGCCACCATCGCTAACATTAGCGCTGCTAGTAGAGACTCCGAGATCGAGGTCACTGACCGTCTGATCAGTGTATTCGGCGGCAAGTGGACATCGGCACGACACTTAGGCGAAAAAGTCGCCGCGCTTGTCTAGCCATCTCGAAATAATCATCACACAAAAACCGACCTTTGGTTGCTCGCGTAGGGTTGGTATTAGATGAGGCTTTCTGAAGAGGGTCCCCAGTGGTTACTGCACTATACGCCAGCTTACTCACGCTTTGGTTTGTCTTCCTATCGATGCGCGTCATAGCGTTGAGAGGCAATCCAATGGTCGCTTTTTTAATCCTTGGGGCCTCTCCAGACGACATGCTCGAGCGTGCAGTTCGGGCTCACGGAAATCTCGCGGAATACGCACCCATCATGCTGATCTTGCTCTATCTGCTAGAATCGCTGCATTCAGAATCACTTACCCAGTCGACAATCCACGTACTTGGCGGCACCTTCCTTCTGGGAAGACTCATGCACGGGATGTGTTTTGGCTTCATGAAATCTAGCATGCCGCTGCGTATTGGTGGGACCATGCTGACGCTCTTCCCGCTCATGGGCGCGGCTATTCTGCTTCTCACCTTGGTCGTTTAGCCCCGTCGTCCGCGGAGGACTGTGCTATAAAGCTTAGACCATCCGGTAATTTGGGAGATTTGGATACACAGTGACGCTCCTCATTGTTTATCTTGTCATTGCTATCGGCGTCTCATTTGTGTGCTCCATTCTTGAGGCGGTGCTCTTGTCCATGACGCCGACATTTGTAGAGCGACTGGCTCAGGACAGGCCTCGCGCGGGTGCATTGGTGCAGAGAGTGCGAAAACGCATGGATGAATCCCTGGCCAGTATTCTGATACTGAACACCTTTGCCCACACCATGGGTGCAGCGGGTGTGGGTGCGCAGGCAATCAACGTTTTCGGTCCAGAAATGGAGACTCTGGTCGCCGTGTTGCTTACGCTCGCGATCCTCTATTTTTCGGAAATCATCCCGAAGACCGTAGGTGCAATTTATTGGCGCGGTCTAGCCATCCCAGCAGCACATGCTATCGTCTGGTTGGTGCGCCTCACCTACCCACTCGTCTGGGTGTCTACTAGACTTACCAAGATCATGGGCAACAAGGATGCGAGCACGGTGACTCGCGAAGAAATTCTGGCGCTCGCCTCGCTGGGTCAGCGCCACGGCGCACTGATGTCGCAGGAGAACCACTACCTCCAGAATATTCTGCGCATGCGCTCAGTCACTACCAGAGATATTCTGACACCGAGAACGGTCGTGCACATGTTGGATGAAAACGCTACCGTGAACGATGCTTTGGCCTTCGAAAAGTCTCGGCGATTTTCCCGAATGCCGGTTTACATCGATTCTGCTGATACGGTCACGGGTCATGTACTGCGCAGCGACTTGTACGAGGCTGAGCGAACCGGCAAAGGTGACACCACCATTGCGGAATTGCGACGCGACGTGGTCTATGTCTCAGACAAATTGTCCGTTCATAAACTCATCAATCTCTTCATCGCTCACCAAATGCATCTCTTTGTCGTCGAGGATAAATACGGTCAAACCGCAGGAGTAGTGACCTTGGAAGACGCTCTAGAGACACTGCTCGGTACGGAAATTGTCGATGAAAGTGATTCTGTCGCCGACATGCAGGAACTGGCCAAGGAAAAACATCGGGAACGATTGGAAATCGCGAATACTGATTAACTGAGTTTTGCGCCCGTAAACGATGTGACTTTCGGGTAAAATATGAACTGGAGACCCTTTTTTGAAGCACAAAAAAAAATCACTCATGAGGCTTGTTCGTGAGATGGTGCGGAAGGGGGGACTTGAACCCCCACAGCCAAAGGCCACTACCCCCTCAAGATAGCGTGTCTACCAATTCCACCACTTCCGCAATCTGTGTTGGCTTTAGTCGATCGGGAGATCGTCAGCGCCAGAATTCTCACTAGGCTCATCAGCAAGCGGTAGATCACCTGCAGGAACCAAAGGTGCAACCTCTATCGACTCGAGCGGAACCTCAAAACCAAGGTCGTCGGTATCCGCATACTGCTGATCCGCAATCATTGCCAGACCAAAGCTTGTCGCGAAGAAAAGCGCCGATAACCAACCGGTCGCAGACGTCAACACGTTACCACCACCCGACGAACCAAAGACCGTCTGTGATGCACCGCCACCAAACGATGCGCCCATATCAGCACCCTTGCCGCGTTGCAGCAAAATGAGGCCGATGATCGCAAGCGCTACCAGCAGGTGGACAACCAAAATAACTTGATTCACGTCTCTCTCCGAAAGTAACGTTTCTACTCTGAACCACGTCAGGAGTAAGGGTGCGCGAGTCTACCCAAGTGCTGCACGTGGGGCAAGGTTAATCTTGTTATGCGGCCTGCCGAATAGCGTCTGCGACTTCTTCGGCGAGCGCATCAATGGCGACCGTGTCATCACCCTCAACCATGACGCGAATGACCGGTTCGGTTCCCGATGAACGCAGAAGTAAACGTCCTCTTCCCTCTAGCTCAGATTCAACGCGCCGGCAGGCTTCACCAATGCTGGGATGAGCCGACAGATCGAAGCCCTTTGCGATGCGCACATTGACCAACACCTGTGGCAACGGATTTAAGCCCGAGGTTAGCGCTTCGAGGCTTTTCCCTGAGGCCTTGACAGCCGCCAGTACCTGCAAGGCGGCAATGACACCATCACCGGTTGTACTCAAGTCTCCGCAAATAATATGTCCGGACGACTCGCCGCCCAAACTCCAACCCTCGGCGACCATCAACTCTTTGACGTAACGATCGCCCACTTTTGCTCGCGCCAATCGAAGTCCTCCCGCCTCAAGCGCTAATTCTAGTCCCATATTAGTCATGAGCGTACCAACGATTCCGGCATCAGAAGCACCACTGGCAAGACGATGCATAGCCAACACGTAAAGCACATCGTCGCCGGTCAGCAACTCTCCACTTGCATTGACCATTTGCAGCCGGTCGCCGTCACCATCAAAAGCGATGCCAATATCCGCACCCTCCTCGAGTACCTTTGCCTGTAGCGCAGCCGGCTCTGTGGAACCAACTCCATCATTGATGTTGTAGCCATCGGGTGTTGCGCCAATCATAACCGTTGCGGCGCCAAGCTCTTCGAATACGGCAGGCGCTATGTGGTAAGTGGCGCCGTGTGCACAGTCAATGACGAGCTTCATGCCCTTCAAACTGAGCTTATCTGGAAACGTTGACTTACAATATTCGACGTATCGACCCGCGGCATCGGCAATACGGGTGGCCTTACCTAGCTGCTCTGAATCGACGGTCTCCATGGGGCTGTCAATCATGGCCTCGATCTCAAGCTCTAGCTCATCTGAGAGCTTGCTACCATGGCCGTTAAAAAACTTGATGCCATTATCGAAGTACGGGTTGTGAGAGGCGCTAATCACAATGCCCGCGTCTGCTTTTTGTGTTCGCGTCAGTAAGGCAATACCGGGGGTCGGCAGGGGACCCAGCAATTTTACATTCGCACCCGCCGCTACCAGGCCTGCCTGCAATGCTGACTCGAGCATGTAGCCCGATACCCGAGTGTCTTTCCCAATGACCACCGTTGGCTTGGTGCCATCCTTATTCGCGAAGACCTTGCCTGTCGCCCAACCTAGTTTCAGCATAAAATCGGGTGTAATCGGCGCCTCGCCAACACGACCCCGGATGCCATCTGTACCAAAGTATTTTCTACTCACAACTCACCCTCAGTCGCCCGCCAAACAGCCAGTGCATCCGCTGTTTCTGCCACATCATGTACGCGAATGACGGATGCTTTCCTAGCAGCTGCCATTACAGCCAGTACAGCACTGGGAACCACACGCTTTGAAGAGGGGCGCCCGGTGACTGCACCGATCATAGACTTTCGCGAGACACCAACCAAGATCGGCAGACCCAATGAGGCAAATTCTTCGAGTCTTCGTAACATTTCGTAGTTTTGCGAGACAGTTTTGCCAAAGCCAAAACCAGGGTCGATCATCATCTGATCCTTGGCTACACCTGCCTCTCTGCAGACTGCGACCCGATGTTCAAGAAATGCCTTCACATCTATCACAACATCAGCATAGTCGGTCTGCTCTTGCATACGATTTGGCTCATCGGACATATGCATCAATGAAATAGGTAAGTGGGAACCAACGGCCGCGGCCATAGCACCCTTGCGGGAAAACGCACGGACATCGTTGAGTAACCCGGCGCCAGCTTGTGCCGCCTCGCGCATGACCTCAGGCGTACTGGTATCGATCGACAAGATGACATCGAGACGCGGAAGAATAAGCTGAACAGCGCCCATGACTCTGTCTAGCTCTTCCTGCGGCGACACCGGTGCGGCACCTGGGCGAGTGGATTCCCCTCCAATATCAAGGATCGCAGCACCATCAGCAACCATCTGAGACGCTCGCTCCAGGAGGCGATCGT
>Ga0160423_10005042_pt1 | contig 10807 bp, 6 predicted proteins | sample CRUFie14St8metaG_FD_108191 | JGI IMG/M metagenome (GOLD analysis project Ga0160423, IMG submission 108191) | Marine microbial communities from the Costa Rica Dome - CRUD Field 142mm St8 metaG | ecosystem: Environmental > Aquatic > Marine > Oceanic > Photic zone | place: Costa Rica: the Eastern... | reverse complement strand
GAGAGGGTTTTGTAGACCCGCTTGAAGTTCTCATTCACCTTCGAGAGCACTTGCGTCAGTCGAACCGTGCGTTGTTGGTCCAACTGTTCAGCCAAATCCAGCAGGTCTTGTCGGCGTCCCTTGAGCACACCGTGGTCGGCGCTCAGGGAAGCGAGGCGTTCCTCACAAGCGGCGTGTTGTTCGATGGCGCGCCAGTTGACCGAACCAATGTCCTCAATCTTGCGTTCTAGACGTCGAACGGTACGTTCTCCATCCGCCACCGTGGGCAACGGCGCTTCCTCTTCGACGGTTTCGGGAATGCCCTCCTCGGCCATGGACGTACGGATTTCGACAAGTTGTGCTTCGCTGGTGGACAACAGACGGCGCAATTCCTCCGCATGCTGACGGCGCGAGCGAGCATCTGAGGCTTTTTGCTCTGAAGCAGCACGAAGTGCGCTACGCTCGTCCACCAGACGGATGCGTTCGTCCTCCAATCCCTGATGCTCCTCGAGATGCGACCGTCGTTCCTCTTCTTTGGCGGACAGAACAGTACGGTTCTCTGCCATCGTACGTTCGAGGCTCCCCCGTTCGGTCGCCCGAGTTGCCGCATCGGAAGCCAAGGCGTCCAGGCGCCCGGTCAGGTCCTCCACGTTTCCGAAGAGAAGCGCGTATCGCTCCTTTCCAGACCGAATGGTCGCCTTGTTGCTTTGCAGATCGGCCTCCGCCGTGGTCTTGGCCATTTCCGCCGCATGGAGCCGTTCCTTGAGGTGTGTCGGACTGGCGTCTTGCAGATGCTGGCTTGCCTCATCGCGTGCCTCGATGGCCGCAGTAAGACGCTGCTGTGCTTGAGAGCGAAGCGCGAGGTGGCGGCGTCCTTCTTGTTCGAAGGCCTCGAGCCGCTGGACCAGTGCCGCCAAATTCCCTTCTTCCTTACCGAGGGCAGACTTGGCAGCAGCGTGAGCGCTTCGCCACGACGCCAACTTGGAGGCCGCATCGTTGTTGGCGATGTCCCCCAAACGGCGACGGACCTCCGCTTGAGCTTCGCGCGCCTCACGAACCTTGGCTGATACGCCTTCGGACATCATCCGAAGACGTTCCACTTCTTTCGACAGGCGCTCAACTTCAGTTGCACCCTGAATTTTCCCGCCGAACGAGATGCGTGAGCGGCGAGGGGAACCTCCAGTCATCGCGCCCCCGGCCTCGGCCACGCTTCCGTCAAGGGTGATCAGCCGAACGCCGCCCATGTTGGCACGCGCGGTGGCCATCGTGTCGACGACGAGGGTGTTGCGGAGCACAAAGCGCACCGCTGCATCGATGCGAGGGTCGTGCTCCAACAAGTCGTGAGCAAATCCGATGACGCCCGGTTGACGAGCGACCATCACCGCGCGCCCAGCGGGCCGTCCAGCGTTGATTTTGTTCAAGGGCAAGAAGGTCGCGCGTCCAGCGTTGTTGCTCTTCAGCCAGCGAATGGCTTTGGCAGCGACCTCATCGGTTTCAACGACCACGGACATCATGCCACCGCCGATCGCCGTGGATAGGGCCGTCGAGTGGGCTTCATCCTTCGGCGCACAGAGTTCGGCGATCGTCCCGAAAATGCCGTCCAGTTCACCGGAATCACGCGCTCCAAGCACGGCTGCAGCGCCACCAGTCAGGCCCGAAGAGCCTGAATTGGATTCCATGGCTGCCCGTGCGCGCGCCAACTGGCGTTCAACGTCCCTCAAACGCGTCTCAACCGCATTCGCTTCCTCGACCAGCGTGGATTCCTTGCGCTGAGCAGCGGTCAGGTCGCGAGCGAGACTTTCCCGATCGGAACCTTCAGCCATTGCTTTGATTTCCTCTCCTTGGAGTTCGCTCTCAGCGACATGCATCTTGGCGCCCGCCAAGGCTTCCTCGGCTTTCTGACGCTCCTCGAGCAACAATTCGCCTGCGGTTGCAGAACGATCGACGTCCGATTGCGCATTGGACAGAGCCGCTCGTGCGTGCTCGATCTCCTCCTCACAGGCTTGAACCGAGCGAGCAAGTTCCGCCACGTCACTGGTCGAACCTTCGAGAGCTTCGCGGACGGTGGCTTCTTCCTTTTCTGCCGCACATAGAGCATCTTTGGCTGCCTTGAGGGCTTCTTCTGCGTGCTTGATGTCAACAGCCGCCCGATCCGAGGCGGTGGAGGCTTCCTCCAAATCAACCTCGAGTCGTGTCCGGGTTGCGGCGTCGTTTTCGTCCCGTGTTGCCATGTCCGAGAGACGGTCTGCTGCGGTCTCGATGGCCACGTTCAGCCTCTGAATCTCCTGTTGAAGCGCTTCGCCTCCCCCGCCGAGCTTGTCTTGAATCTGCTTGACGAGTTCGGCGATGGCGTCGTCGAGTTGAATCAGGTGTTTGGCGGCCTCTGCGACGTCGGCTTCGAGCACACTGGCTTCCTCGATGTTCCGTCCAACCTCACGACGCTGATGTTCGATGGTACCTTCCTGACCGGCGAGTCGGGCGCGCCAGAGCCGGGCGCGCGCATTGAGCAAATCTTCTCGTATTTTGAGGGCCTTTTCGGCATCTTTCTTCTCCTCGACAAGTTCGGCAAGGTGCCGTTGTTGCTCCTGCTCGATCATCGCGATGCGCTCAAGGTATTCTTCGACCTGCCTCCTTTGGCGGTCCGCCTTGCGGATTTCCTCGTCGTACGACGTAACTCCGGCCACGTCATCGAGGACCTTTCGTCGCTCGCCAGAACTCATCTTTGAGAGGCTGGTCACGTCACCTTGGAGCACGATGTTGTAGCCATCAGGACGGGCATTGGCCGCCCCAAGGAGGCGGTGGAAGGCCTTGAGCGAGGAGTCTTCCCCGTTGAGTTGGTATTCCGTCACGACATTCCCGGCAGGCGTCAGACGGACGCGTTTGGCCATGGTGATTTCATCCATGTCGAGCGGCAGCCGGCGAAGGCCTCCTTCCATTGCTGGATTCGCGAACACAAGCGTCACGGCACACCCTTTGGCGGGGCGGCTGCTTTTGCCTCCGTTGAAAATCAGGTCTTTCGAATTCTGAGCCCTTAGGGTCTTGGCTGATTTTGGTCCGAGCACGAACTGAATCGCATCCCCGCTGTTCGATTTCCCAGATCCGTTTGGACCGGTGATGGCCGTGAACCCACGCCCAAAGGGAATGCGGACTTCCCCCTTGAACGACTTGAAGTCAACCATCACGAGTTCCTTGAGGTACATCCCATCCCTCCGGTCCAATTTGGACCTCAGGCCCCTCATCTCGAACGAGGGAACTTAAACACTCCTCGAATGATGTACAGCGAGGCCATCGTTCAGGAATGATGTCCGCTTCGCCGTCACAAGGTTCCCAGCGCATCGCAACGGTCGCACCCAGAACCTTTGCAATACGGGCATGTGGCACGCACCAAGGGGCTTGAGCGCGTGCGCATCGGCCGTGTGGGGCCTCGGGCGAGGCGAGACTGCCCCGCAGCGGAACTGCTTCTGTGCGCATGGATGAACGCGTTGCGGTTTTCGTTCACTTTGGCCCGACGAGATTGCTGGACTTCTGCGAACTCTGATTCTCTATATTTCGGTCCACGCATCAACATCATGCCAATGAACGCGACCAGGATTTGCAAGAACCATGCTTGGTTGATGAAGGGCACAACCTCAACCAAACCTTCCGAAGATGCAGCACCAGGAAGAAGGGACAAGCGGTCCAGCACGGCCAATGAAAACAGCATGGAACCGGTGATGAACATGAGCCGGCGGATGCGCTTGGCCATTTTCGGAGAACGAGGCATGCGAGCAACTCCAGCCAGCAGCAAAATGCCCCCTTCGGCCATGAGCATGAGATCAGCTCCTGTCCATGTCCCGAGTTCCCCAAAGCAATGGCTCTGCCCAAAAGTTTCGAGATGAACGCCAATGTTGCTGAAGCTGCACCCAGGGTCAGACATCCGGATGATGTCGAGTTTCGCGGTCGGTGCGCCACTGACGAGCATCGGGGCAAGGCTACCCCGCTCGACGTTCACCCATGCCCCGGCGGCCACACCGATGCCAAGCAGCGTCCCAATCCGGCGACGCCACTTCCCCATGCATAGAGGTCGGGCACCGCATCAATAGCCCTGTCGGCCTCGCCGATGCGGTCAAAGGGGAAGCCACTGAGGCGCCTCCGTGTACGAAGCACCGCCGGTGGCTGTGGTCGGCAGCGGCATCGCTGGTCTCTTCTGTGCCCTCCGGCTTGCAGAAGGCGGTCGGAAGGTCCAGATCTTTACCAAACGCAGGACACAGGACTCATCCACCAATTGGGCCCAGGGCGGCATTGCTGCCATTCTTGACAAAACGGCCAAGGAAGCCATCGAAGCACACGTGCAAGATACCCTTGCAGCTGGTGCAGGAACCTGTGACGAAACGGTGGTTCGAACGGTCGTAAGTGAGGCCGGAGATCGGATTCGTGACCTGCTTGAACTTGGCGTGAATTTTCAGCGTGATGAAGATGGAACGTTGCATCGTGTGCGTGAGGGGGGCCACAGCAGCAGCCGTATCCTCCATGCCAAGGACGCAACGGGCCGTGAAATTGAGCGCTCACTGATCGACGCTGTCAGCCATCATGCCGGCATCACCGTGCACAGCGACACGATTGTGGTGGACCTCATCCGTCGCAACCACAGCAACCCGACGGCTGGGGTTGAAGGGCTGTGGGTTCAGCACGAAAATGACGTGGAAGTGCGCACCGTGTCCGCCTCAGCTGTGGTGTTGGCCACAGGAGGCGCAGGCCAGCTTTGGGCCCCAACCACCAATCCTCCGGTCTCAACCGGAGACGGCTTGGCCATGGCTGCTCGATTTGGAGCCCATGTCAAAGACATGGCCTTCGTGCAATTCCATCCTACCTCCATCGAGCATCCGTCCAGAACCTTCCTGATCACGGAAGCACTTCGGGGAGAAGGAGCCGTCTTGTTGGACGATGAGGGATTGGCCAAGTGGCGCATGTCAGGCGACGAAGACCCCGCACCGTACTCTTTCACGCTCAAAACCTCACCAAAGGGTTCCATGGGGACCCGTGACGTGGTAGCGCGGGCCATCGATGCGAACCTCAAACGGTCAGGTCGAAACGCGGTGTGGCTGGTCACGGAACACCTCGATGCTGAACGACTGACCGACCGTTTTCCAAACATCCAGCGCATGCTTTCCGATCTCGATCTCCGCCTCGGCATGGACCCAATTCCCGTGCGTCCAGCCGCACATTACACCGTCGGGGGCGTCGCTGTGAACGCGCACGGTCAAGCGCTTGACGACGCCAACCGCCCCCTGCCGGGCCTGTACGCCATTGGCGAAGTGGCCTGTACGGGCATGCATGGCGCCAATCGTCTGGCGTCCAACAGCTTGCTCGAAGCGGTGGTTTACGCGCAGCGCACGGCTGCACATCTGCTCGACAGCGAGCCGTACCTGGGATCGTCCAAACTACCAGCGTGGCGTGCAGACGGTTTGCTTCCCGTCGAGGAACATGGTGCACTGGCGCACGATTTGAACAGCCTGCGTGAAACCATGGGGCGTGAGGTGGGCATCATGCGGAGGAATGCCCGTCTTGCTCGTGCGCAGCGTCGACTCGACCTTTTCGCTGAGGAGGTGGACAACACATGGCTTCGATGCCGCCCCACCAAGGATCTGATCGAGTTGCGCAACATGGTGCAAGTCGCCATGTTGGTGGTAAAGGACGCCTCAGCTCAACAGGAAAACCGCGGACTCCACTACAACGCGGACCTCACCGATGCAGCGCATGAATCAACGCCGTGACCTGAGCATTTTGGGTGGCCACCAGTCCGTGCTGCTCGGCCAAGTCCACGATGTGACCGTTCAAAGCGTCAATCTCCGTTGGTCGTCCGGCCCTCACGTCTTCAAGCATTGAACATCTGTTCTCAGCGGTGGCGTCCAGCACGTCCACCAAGGTGGTCACCAATTCGTCCATCCTCGGGAGGTTCACGCCTTGGCGACGGCCAACCAGTTCTGCCTCCGCCAGCAATCCGACGGCAGCATCGAACAAAGGTGTGTGAAGCATTTCCCCGTTCCGCACACCGGCCAGGGCACACAACGGATTGATGGCGATGTTGAGCAGGGCCTTGCTCCAAATTTGTCGGCGAGCGTCGTCCACCCTGCGAGCCGACAACCCTGCCGCATCAAAGCAGGCGACCAACGCCTCGACGGCCTCGCCGGTGGCACCACCAGGCCATGCACCAAGAGCGACCTCGCCACGACCGGTCCACACTGACGTGCTCTCTTCGCCTCGCATTGCGCCGTGGGTGGAGCTGGCGGCAACGATGCGTCCAGGTACAGCACGTGCGAGGCGCTCCACAACGCCCAGCCCGTTTCCAAGGTAGACGACCACGCCATCCGGCGCGAGGAGTCCGGGCAGCATGGACGCCACCCCTTCCACCTGATGTGCCTTGACGCACAAGACCATCGCATCCAAGGCTAAGGCAGGGGGTGATGCTCCTGGTGCATCAAGGAGGTGCACCCGCTCTGCGGGTAAGGTGACCTCATGCTCAGCATGACCGGTAACACGAAGCCCAGTGGCCAAAGCATGGGCGCCGCGAGCGCCACGCGCCAAGACATGGACCTCGTTGTGTTGCCCGAGAAGGGTGGCAAAGAGCCCGCCCGTGGCCCCAAGGCCGAGAACGGCAATCTGCACCGCTAGGCCTCCAACGAGGACAATCGAAGGAGCACACGCCCGTCGAGGTGGTCAAACTCAAAACTCGAGGTCCCGGTCGAGGGCGGCGTCATGGTCAGCACCGTGGTGCCGTTTGCGAGGATCGAAGGAGCGACCACGTCCCATCCCATGCCGTCCCCGGCAATCACCACACTCAGCGGGATTTCTGCGCCCGCTTCCAGATGGATTTCAACGGTTCCAGACGCATTGGGTGCGAAACCTGCCAACACATCGCCGTCGTCATACACCCCGCCCACACCGATGTAGCGGCGCTCAACAATCGGGTGAACCAGCACGACATCGGGACCACGCTCGAGGCGGTAGATGGCCGGAGAGGCATCGCCCAGAGGACAGTGCAGCAATTCCCCATCTGCCGGAGCGCGCAAGACGAGGGCCTCACCCTCGCCAACGGTTGGAATTGTACCAGCGCCTCGGATCCCCAAATCCCAAATCCAACCTTGCTCGCCGCGCGGTGGCGTTGCCTCTGGCGAAAGGTCCGCGCATGATACACGGTCCAAATGAAGGCTGCCTCCTGCTTCGAATCCAGCCCCCCAGCCTCCAGAACTCACGTTCCAGCCGTCGTCGTCAAAGGCAAGACGCGCAACAACGTCAGGAGGTTGCAGCGTGAAGGAGGTGTTGTCGATGCTGAGGTGCTCGGGTGGCGTATGCTTCAGCAGCATTGGGTCCGCGCTGCGGAGGCAATGCGAGGCCGGTTGAGTGACGCTCAGCTCTTGCGTGCCGCTTTCCGTCCACCACACGGCGGCCTCGCTGTGGACGTATCCCGGGAGGCTCAGATTCGCGTGGGTCCCGTCAGAAGCCGTCAGGTCAACGCACACGAGAGGACCTGCTTCATCAGAGGTCAGGTTCCATTTTGGAGCCAAAGGATGGACAGGGAGGTTCGGTTGAAGGGGAGCCTCCCAACGGACGCTCCCACCACTGACGCTGAGAAGACCACGGGTGGGTGCGCCTTCCCCATTCCAAGAAGCATTGAGGCTGACGGACGTGCTTCGCCCGGCCCTCACCTCAACCTCACACCGTTCCACCTTGTTCGCCGAACAGCCGTCCCACGTGGTCACCCAATCAGGACCAATGTCAAGGATGAGGCTCACCTGCTGGTCGAGGAGCGAAGGATTGAGGACGCTCATGCTGATGGAAGCCCTCCACACACCTTCGACGTCCACCACGTCGACGATTTCGGGTGCATCCATGGTCATCTCCGCGTCCCAATCGTTGTGAGCGATCAGAGGCGTCTCAGAAGGAAGCGCCACGAGGAGCAGAAGGACCCACACCAGACCCATGGCGAAATGCTGCTGTTCAGGCACAGGTTTTGTGTCGTCGAGGACCATTGGCCACCGACGGTCAGAACCCATCAGCAAGGTCAGGGTGAGGATCACCGGGAGCACGAGTGACCAGACGGTGAATCGTGTGAACACCGAGAAGAGAACTGCGCCCAGGGCGAAGGCAAACAACAGCAGCATCTGAGTCTGCGTCGTCCGGACTTCACTCATGCCCAACCGGGCAACGTGGAGTCGTCCACCCGGGAAGGTGGGCACATGCAACAAGGAAACCCAAGCAAGGAAGGTGGCAGTGGCGCCAGCCCAGACCAGAGGGCTTGCCCATGCAGCACGCGTCGCCAAGTCCGTACGGAGCAAGCCGTCCATCATGCCGAGGAACCAGCCAGGATCGTGGCTGATTGGCAGGGCTGAGACACTGCTCAAGGCGGGCGTCAGCAGCCATCCTAGCATCCACAGGCACAAGCCGCCAAGAATCAGGACACCTGGAGCGCTCAAGGCCGTCCAGCCAAGAGATGCACGGTCCGGCCATGGGCGTGCGTCCATCCGCGGCAGCGTTGGAAGGACGAAGATGCCGAAAGGCCAGACCAGCCAAGCCGCGGGAAGCACCCCCGTCGCCCAGAGAAGAATCGACGGATCTGGAACCGGAACGATCGGCCCAACGCGGACGCCTTTGGACCGAGCCACGCCAACCTGAACCATGGACGCCAGAGCAATCAAACCAAGCACAGGAAGCGCCGTGAGCAAGAAGGCGTCAGCAAAGCCTGAGGAAGAGACCACCCCATCGCTGGGCCGGCTCGCCTTCGTCCCAACGAATCCTGCCATGGTTAAGGTACACGCTGAAGCCGCCCAGATGGTAAGAATCCACATGCGACCGAGGAATTGACCGCGCGGAAGAGGGAGAATTTGCAGCACGGTCGGTCGCCCACCACGAAGGCGAGCCATCCATCCCAGTTCACTCAACTCATCGTTGAATTGAACAATCGACGCTGATACGGTGGCGTCGGGCTCTTCCTCCAGTTCCCATGCGGGGAGACGGTCGCCCACCTGAGCCCCAAGGGTGAAGTGACGATGTGCGATGTGCTCGAGGAATTCACGCTGCGACCATGCCTTCGGATGGACCTGCAGCGCCTCGGGAGCATCGTCCTCGAAGCGAACCTCATCATCCATCGGAACGCCTCCTCGTCCTGTGGTGGCCCACGGTCCGCCTTGAATCAACCCCTTTGGGCTGAGGTGACGTTGAATCACTTGTTCTTGAAGCGCTTGAGCCTGAAGGTTTCTTCACGCTCCATCTCCTCAAGTCGGAGTTTGATGAACACTTGAGCCTCTTCGAGCTCTGGGATGACCTTGAATTCAAGGGCGTTCACGCGACGCTTGGTGGCCTCGATCTCTTCGAGGAGACGCTTGAGTGTCGCTTCCATTTCTGCCGCCTTGACCATCTTCTCGATGAGGTCGCCGAAGGCATCGCTGGCCTCGTCAATGTAGGGGCTGGAACCGATGAAACCAACCCCTCGCTCAGCAAAGGTTGAGCGGAGGTTGCTGCCGCTCACGTTGGGCACGACGACGCCCATGATGTTGCGTCGCTCGACCTCAACCTCGGGGTGTGCTGAGTTGGCGATGGCTGCGGCTCGAACGGCCAGACCGCCCTCAATCGCATTCGCCAAATCCATGCGGGTCTTGGCAAGACGGTAGGCTTCGGTCAACTCCCGCTTGGCCGCAATCATTTCGGTCAAGAGGGTGCGGAACTCGTGAAACAAGCCGTCACGCTTCATCTTCAGCAGTTTGTACCCGTTTCGGGTCTGCTTGATCCGTCCCTTGAGCTTGATCAGCTCGCTTCGGGTCGGCTTGATGTCGAGCGCCATGCTTCTTCACCTCGTTCAAGCGCGGTTCTCAGGGTGGTACTTCGCGATGAGTTCCTCGTCCAAACGCACGAGGTACTTCGTGTCGATGTTGGACATAAGTTCCCAGCAAAGGTTGAGCGTCTCGTCGATGGAGCGGTCCTCGTCACGGCTTTGGCGAAGGAAGCGGTCTTCGAAGATGGCGGAGAAGTCGAGCAGTTGCTTGTCACGCTCGTTCAGCGCGTCTTCACCGACGATGGCCACAAGACCTCGAAGTTCGCGACCTTGGGCGTACGCAGCATACATCTGGTCGCTGACCTTCTTGTGGTCGTCGCGGGTCGTCTTCTCACCAATGCAGGACCCCATCAGACGGGACAGGGACGGAAGCACGTTAATCGGCGGGTAGATGCCTTGCTGGTGAAGTTCACGGGAAATCACGATTTGACCTTCCGTGATGTAGCCGGACAGGTCGGGAATCGGGTGCGTGATGTCGTCACCGGGCATGGTGAGGATTGGGAACTGCGTGATGGAACCTTTCTTGCCCTTCACGATGCCCGCACGCTCGTAAAGCATGGCAAGGTCGGTGTACATGTAACCGGGGTAACCACGTCGGCCAGGCACTTCTTCACGGGCGGCACCGATTTGACGGAGCGCGTCACAGTAGTTCGTCATGTCCGTGTAGATGACCAGCACGTGGTAGTCCTGCTCAAACGCAAGGTATTCCGCGGCGGTCAACGCCAAACGAGGCGTAATGATACGCTCGACGGCGGGGTCGTCTGCAAGGTTAACGAACAGTACAGCATTCTCCAACGCACCGGTACGCTCCAGATCGGAGCGGAAGAAGTTGTATTCCTCAGCGGTGATGCCCATCGCACAGAACACGACGATGAATTCCTCATCGCTGTCCTTGAGCTTCGCCTGACGGGCAATCTGCAACGCGATGTCGTTGTGGGGAAGACCCGACGCAGAGAAAATCGGCAACTTTTGTCCGCGCACGAGTGTGGTACAACAGTCGATGGCCGAAATGCCCGTCTG
>Ga0160423_10005040_pt1 | contig 10808 bp, 8 predicted proteins | sample CRUFie14St8metaG_FD_108191 | JGI IMG/M metagenome (GOLD analysis project Ga0160423, IMG submission 108191) | Marine microbial communities from the Costa Rica Dome - CRUD Field 142mm St8 metaG | ecosystem: Environmental > Aquatic > Marine > Oceanic > Photic zone | place: Costa Rica: the Eastern... | reverse complement strand
TCTCTCTCTTTGTCTCTCCGCGCATTTGAAGACGTGTACGAGATGGTGGACATGATTCAACAGTCGCAGTCCCTGAGCAACAAGCACATCAGGCCCACCAAGGTTAGGGCGATGTTCGCGTCGAGGGCGTGCCGGTCCTCCATCATGATCGGCCAGACCCTGGACAAGAGGACGATGTGCAGGGTCCTGGACAACCTGGAGACCCTCGAGGCGCCGTGGAACTGCCCGCACGGCAGGCCCACGATGAGGCATCTATTCGTTCTCCAAAAGTCGACCAGGAGATAGGTAGTATAATAATGTTTGATGTATACAACATGACAGACCAACTAGCGTGTGTGTCCTTCGAAATTGTGTTTGCCGAGGGCGAAGATTTTATCGGAGTGCATGGTGTGGAGGCCCATGTCATTGTTTCCACCCTCCCCCCAAATAACGGGAACGCGGCGCTTCAAAAAAAAAGTTGTGGGTTCAGGGGTTGATGTCTTACTTCGGTCTCGGACCGAGGTAGACGGATTGGCAGTCAACAAAGGACCGCTACACAAAGGACAACATAGTAATAATAAACCGCGACTTAAGTGCTCCCGGTGCCCCAAGTACTCAAAAGTCAAGCCGCACACGGCGAGGTGATTCTCATTAAGACGGTTTTCAGTAAATACCCCTGAAACCCACCGCAAAATGATTTGCGAGTCCTCCAAAAAAATCCTTGAATTTGAGATTCATGCGTGACCCCAACGTGCATCACGAGAAGTTAAACGAGCGTTACAAGAGTAACGGGGAGATGGAGGTGTCCGTGATGGCTTCCGTGACGCCGCTTCCGCTTTTGCTGTCGCTTCCGTGAAGGGAAGGAGAGCTTTGTTGGGCAAAAGCGCGGCGGCGACCTTAGAATTCTTGAGACGCTCGGCGCCCTAACACAACGTAACGAAGGCAACACCCACAAACGGCGAACAAGGATGACCGGTACGAGCGCGAAGAGTACGACCTGGAAGATGCTCCGCGGAGCGGGGCTGGCGATTGTCGTTGGACTTGCGGGCGTGACGGCCGTCCAGGGCAGTCAGTGCCTGGACGGGTCGGACGACGATTGTCTGCAGTGCGCGTCGGAGGCTGCCAACCCTTGGTGTGGGGGATCTGATGACCCCGCGACTGAGATGTCGTGCACGCCCTTCCACTACCGTCCCATGAGCTTTAACAACGTCCAGGGTACAGACGAGTGGTGCGGCTTCAGCGATGGCGACATCTTCAAGACCCTCGCCTACGACGACACAACCGACGACCAGGGCAACGCGACCCCATGGCCCTACCCAGGAGTGAGGGCATGGGCAGCTCAGTTCAACGGTGATTGCTCTCAGGCCGGAGGCAACTCGGATTACTGGGTGTTCCACGCGTGTGATGGCGCGGGCATTCAAGGCGGCGACTGCGCCGGCGACATCAAGTACGTGGAGCGCTTTGGCTTCACCTACGATGGTGACATGGAGGATGCTGGAATTTGCACCCCCGACGGCCAGGGCGGTGGCTATGACGACCGCAAGTACTGCAAGTTCGTCCATCCTGGTACTCACAAGGTCTACGATGACTACAAGTCGGGTTGGACTGGGTCCACCAACGATAACGAGGACACGTTTTGGGCGGCAAAAGGCCTGCCTACTGCCGAGGGGGCCTTTGCCAGCAAGGCCTCCGGCGGGTGGCATGATGACAGCCCTCTCATGCAGACGCTCAGCAACTTTCCCGAGAAGGAGTACGGCGGGAACCACCCTTACGCCTCAACAGGGAAGTGGTTCTCGTACCCCATGTATTCGTGGCGCGTGTACAAGAACGGAAACGACAACAACTACTTGAGCTACCCCACCATTGCTGAGAATGGATGGAAGGCCTTCGCGGACAACGAGCCGTGCGGAGACAGCGGTTGCGCCGGCGCTCCTCCCGAGGTTGACTTTATTCTTGGCGGCCTGGATGCTAAGGATGACGGCACCCCAAAGCTCGTCTTCGACATGTGGAGGTCAGACGCGGACGGCAACATGGTCAAGCTGAACGACGAAGTCGCGAACGGCACATCATTTGTGCTCTACCCCGTCCATGAGAACGACGGCAGCTGCGCGCCCTGGTAGAGGCGCCAATATCAAGTAATAGAGGTACATATCGTTCGTTACAAGATGGTTTTACTTCTTCCTCCTCACGGTCAGCACCTTCTTCTTCTGCGGCGTCTTCTTCTTCTGGGGGGTCTTCTTCTTCGCGGCGGTCTTTGGCGCGGCCGCCTTCTTCGCCTTGGTGACCCCACCGGCCTTGGTCCCCAGCCTGGACTTGGCGGAGGCCTTCTTGGCCGGCGTGGCCTTCTTGGCCGGCGTGGCCTTCTTGGCGGCCTTCTTCGTGGCCTTCTTCACCTCCTCGGCGCCGGGCATGATCACCTTCCTCTGCGGCGTCTTCACCTTCTTCTTAGGGGTTGGCGCCTTCTTCTTCGCTGGAGTGGCAACCTTCTTCTTGGCCTTTTCGTTCTGGACCACTACCTTCAGCTTCGGCGTGGCCTTCTTGGCGGGCGTGGCCTTCTTGGGGGTAGCCTTGGCCTTGTCCGGACGGAGAGGGGGGAGGGGAGTCAGGATGGGTGGCCACAATCGACCGGGTCTCCTCAAAGGCTCTCACCTTCTTCGCCGCGACCTTCTTCTTGACCACCTTTTGCTTCTTCGGGGTCGCCGCCTTCTTGGGCTTTGTAACCTTGCCGCCTCTCGTCTTCGCCAGCGCCGCCTCCCTCTTCGTCGAGGACCGCGTCTGGGAAGCCTGTGGAAACGCGGAAGTGCGGTCAGACTTCCTCTTCTGTTGGAAAACGCGGACGTTTCTGATCTCACCTTGGCCTTGTCCTTCTTCGTGGCCTTCTTTGCCGGCGTGGCCTTCAAGGCGGCCCTCGTCGCCTTCTTCTTCGCCGGGGTGGCGGCGGCCTTCTTCACCGTCTTGGCGGCGGTCTTCTTCTTCGCCTCCGTGGCCTTTGCCTTGGCTGTCTTCTTCTCAGCCTTCTTCTCAGCCTTCTTCAGTTGCTTCTTCTTCTCCTTCTTGTCCGTCTTGATGACGTCGTCCAGGCTACAACGGTATGGCCACGGGAACACAATACAAAACGAAAGGTCAGCATTCTTTACGGCAAGTGAGTTACACAAAAAAAAGAGAGAAAAAAGTTGCTTACCTCATGTCTACTCTCTTCTCGAGCTTGAGCCCCTCACGGAAGGTGAGGTCCCCGTTGTAAACGAAAGACGAGGTCATCGCGACGTCCTGGGCAACAAGGACGATGGGCCGGCAATCGAGAGGATAAAGAGAAAACGGGTACGTCAGTCGGCTGCGCTAGATCTATATCTGAGGAAGTACAGCTCAGATGATCCAGGGTTCCTCGCTCGGCGCAGCGTTTGGGGAGGGGGGTCGCGGCCGATCGGAACCCGCCGCGCTGCAAGATGGGTGCCGAGCCCCACGACGGATGCCTCCCCGCCGCCCTCGGGGCGGGTCCTGGGTCGCTCACCTCAACCGTCAAGCTCTCCGCGCTCTTTCCCGCCACTGCAGTGATGCTTTTGTTTTTTTCTGTTTTGTTGTGAAAAGGAGCGAGCCGTTTCAAAAAAACAAAATCCGAAAATCCTCTGGAGGAGAGATTCTCGGGGTGCATTGCGAAGAATGAAAGTTACAATTGATACAATTGATACACACAAACACATAAAACATTGGGGGGTCCACGCACGGACACGGCTACCGGCTGCTGTGGCTCCTCATGGGCGCCGTGCCGGGCCTGCCGTACGAGGGCATCTTCAAAGACTTGGACTTGCGGGCCCCACCAAATGAACCAAAGCCCTGTGCCGTCCCTGGCCTCGACAGCATCCCGGAGGACCCGCCTGCGTAATCCGGGCTGCCGTAGCGGGACGAGGGAGTGGGGCTCGGGCTCCCCCGCCTGCTGCTGTACTTCGAGGAGTACGTCGAGTCGAAGCCTCCTCCTCCTGCCGCCCGGTCGGGGCTGTTCCTGCTGCTGGTACGTGCCCTCCTCAGGCCTATCGCGGTGGCCGGCCTGCCGAGCTCCCGCCCCTTCCCCATGGGGTGGCGCCCGGACTTCATGCCGGCCGTTGCCGAGGAGAACTTGCTGGCTAGCCTGTCCATCATGCTGGCCTGGTCGCGCTTGCCCGCGGGAGCGCTCTTGGGGCGGTTGCTCACCCTGAGGTGCGTCCCAGAGGCCTGCGGGAGCTCGCTCCGGATGGGCCTCTTGTCCAGGTTGCCAAGGTCCTCGATGTACATGAGGTGGGCGACCGAGGCGGGGTGCCTTCCTTTGATTCCCACAAAGTTCAGCGGCGAGTTGGGCCTAGGGAAGTAAACCATCTTGGGCTTGATCGGGTCGGCGTCCCTCGCGCTCCAGGGCCTCTGGGGCCTGCCACCCTCCTTGTGATCATGTGAGGCCTCCGGCTGCTGCATCGAGGGCTCTAAGTTCTCCTGCGAGGTGTGCCCGTCCACCGAGAACTCAACATACTTCACATTCTCCTCCTTCTCGATCTTTGCCTTCTCCTGGGCCTTTTTCTTGCGCAAGACGAGGTCGCTCGGCGTGGACATCTCGATGTTGATGATGGCGGGCTTCCGCTTCTGGAAGCGCTGTGAGATGTCCAGGTCGACGCCGTCGCCGCTCGACTCCTTCGCCAGCACCCTCTCGCTGGCCTGGGAGGAGGCCGAGTTGCTCCTCGATGTCCTTGCGCTTCCCGCGCTCACGCCGGCTGCTACGTCCAGGGTCTCCACCTCCTCCTGGTTCTCCCCATCCGCCTCTCCCTCTGCCTTGTCCCCCGTGGCCTCGACCTCCTCCTCCTCACCCTCGTTCCCTCCAGGGTAGTGCTCGATCCACGTCTTTGGGTTGTCCAAGGTCCAGATGTCGATGCCAAACATGCCAACGTGGATCCCGTTCCAGGTCCACAGCCCAATGTGGCAGTCCGACGAGGCCGTGACCAGGAAGGTCTCGGGCCTCCCCCTGATCTTCCTCTCCAGGGCCTGGATGCTGTTGATGGCGCCGTCGTGGCCCTTCCACCACGACACAAGCTCCGGCCTCTCGCCAACCTTGTCCTTGTCCAGATCCAGCGACCAGACCCTTATCTCCCCGCCGACGTTGCCGCTCGCCAGGTAGCAAGGGATCTTAGGGTTGGCGTTGGATAGGCGCCTCTTTTGATTGTTGTGCACCTCCTCGTCCTCGGACTGGCGAATGAAGTGCACCATGGACAGGACGGACTCGCCCTTCTCGTCGCAATTCTTCCACTTCCCGACAAACTCTCCCATGATGAAGTCATACACGAAAATGGTGTTTCCGGTGCCGGACGCAGCGACCCTGTGGTACAGAAGAGGGCCGTGCGGGGTCATCGACTGGTGGATGAGATAATCCTTGCTGCCACTGGTTCCCAAGTTCTTGGGCACGAACTCAACGCACTCGATGGCCTTTTCGTAATATTCGAAATCCTCCGAGGTGCACTCAAACTTTGCCTTGCCCTTGCCACTCTCCAAATTCCAGATCCAAGCGGTGCCGTTTCCGTCTCCGCTTGCCATCAGCGGCGGCTCGATCTCCGACAGCACGCTCATGCAAAGCACATCCTCCTTGTGGGACACCGGGAGCGCACCGTAGGGCTTGGTCATCCTCAAGATGACGTCGTCGTCCACAGCGTCCTCCCACACCGTAATGCTGCGCTTGGTGCCGGACCCCAAGATGAACTTGGAGATGTTCTCCTGGGTCCTTGTGCTGGACTTCTCCCCAAGGCTATAGTGCGCGATGGAGCTGATCTCGTTCTTGCTTGGGTTCTCCAGGTTCTTCAGGCAAAGGCCAGAGTTGTAGTTCCAGATCTGGACCTTGCCGTCGCTCGTGGCGGTGATGAGCTTCCTGTTGTTCGGGCTGTCCAGGCACATCGAAACGATGGTCGTCTCATCGTCCACGACCGAGGTCTGGAAGTCTCCCTTGAGGTCCCCGTCGATCTTCTTCTCCTGCTGTGCCGTGGTGTTGAACTGGAATTGCGGCTTTCCGGTGTTGCTGTCCCAAAGGCAGGCCAAACCATACTTGTCGCAGCTGATCACTCCGGCAGTGTGCGGCGTGTACATCGCGCTGACGACTGGGGCGGTGTGCGAGAAGGCATGGTGGAAGCTAGACTCGTACTCCCTCTCCTCCTCCTGCAGCCTCATCAGCCCGGCCTCGTTCAGAACCCACTGCTTCGGCCTGATTGCCCCCGTGATGATGCACTTGGCCCACTCATCGTACGCGATGGCGTTCACGGTGTCCTCCGGCCTGTAGCTCTCGCCGTCCTTGAAGACCTGAATGCTCTTCTGCATTCGCAGGTCCCAGATCGCAATGGTCTTGTCGATGCTCAGTGAGATGATCTGGTTCTCCGGCTCGATCACGAGGATGTCCGAGATGGCCGCCTTGTGTCCCTTGAGCTCGGCAATGGCCCTCTTGGTGAAGATATTCCACAGCACCAGGTTACAACCCATCCCGCCCGAGATCAGCAGCTTCTGGCTCGGAATCCAGTCGAACGCATATAGCGCCTTCCTCGTTCCTTCTGGGGTGTAGGTCCTTGACATGGTCCTGTTCTTCTCACCCTTCTCAAAGTCGATGAGGCGCATCGTGCCGTCCAGCGACGCGGACCCGAGCGCGTTCATCTCGGGCAAAAACCTTATTCTCGTCACCCAGTCGCTGTGCAGCGAGTACTTGACCCGAGGGTGCAAGCTGTAGTGCGTGCTTATCCTGTTCTCCACCCCGAGGGACATGTAGGGCCTCAGGTTAAGCAGGTGGACGTAGCCCTTGTTGTCGCCGTATGAAAGGAGCTCCTGGTTGATGTTGCATAGGGCGTGTGGTACGTTGTTTGTGATCAAGTTCCCCAAGCAGTACTTGTTGTTCAGGTCGAAGATCTTGAGCTGCCTCGCGACAGTGCAGATCGCAAAGGGAGACAGCTTCCTGTACTCCGGCAGGAGCGTGGCGTCGGTGATCCAAGAGCCTCCCTGAGCCGGAAACGTGTACTCGTGCCTTATGGCGTCGAAACTGTACTCGTCCTGGACGTGCTTGCTCTTGCTCTTCCAGGTTTTGACGACGCCGTCGCGGCCGCAGGAAACGTACCTGTTTCCCCCCTTGAGGACGAGCAACCGGCTGATCATGTCCGTGTGGTCACCTGGCAGGGAAATCTTGATGTTTCCGCCCTTGATCTCCTTCGCCAGGTTCTTCTTCTCCGTGTACTTCACCCTCGTGGTGTCCCTGGCCAGCCGCGCAGCCTGGTTCTCCACCAACAGAAAGGAGCTGAACTCGTTCCAGTCGATCTTGCCGTCGGCGTTGACGTCCACCCTACAGAAGAATCTTCGCAGGAAGTTCTCCTCGATCCTCAAGTTCAGTTTGAGCAGAATCTTGCCAAGCTCCGCCACGAACTGGTCCTCCGTGAGGGCCGCGTCGCTCCGGACCTGGCCTTGGTCGAAGAGCCGCTTCACCAGCTCGAGGGTCTCGACGGACGAAAGGCCCTCGAATGCCTCGTAGTCCAGCCTCTCAGCCTCCGTGTTCGCTATCGCGGCGACGGCCGAGGGTCTGCGGGCCCTCTGCGGGGAGACGGGGCGTGACCCCGGCCTCGAGTTTGCAATCATACCAACCGCTGTGCAGCTCGAGAGGGTCAGGTCCGGTCGTTAAGGAGCTTCGTAAAGGCCAGAGCGCCTGATACACGTCGTGGCGCGGCGCTTCCCTCCAATGCCTCGCTCACTCACTCTTCAGGGTTGCTTCGCTCGGGTTCCAAGCGCTAAGCCGAACATCCAGACAACTACCAAGTCTGCAGGTCTGGCTTTCAAAGGTGACACCTTGGCGTCTTGTCCCGCTCGAGGGGCGCGAGCTTGCTCCGGGAAGACTGCCGCGTCCTTCAACGACGATCCAAAGGTGGCCCTCGGGGGCTTCGGATCCTCGCGCTGCGCTCTCGGTCGCCTCCAGCTCGTGCACTGCAGGGGGCTGTGCGCTCGCCGCTGGGGGCGCTGGTGCTGGGAGTGCAGAGTTTGGACCCCCCCTGGTGGTCTGCGAAGAATTTGAAAATGGAAGAAAAAGTCAATAATAAACGGAAATCGGAAAGTCGTGGAAATCTCGGTTTTGGGAATCGCAAGTCGCCTTCTGCGCGCGAGAAGGGAGTATTTATTTCCACAGGTACTGGTGTACAAGAGTTGCAGTATTGTGCGATCCGTTATTTACGATACGACACTTTTTCCCCTTTTCTAGGTACAACGAACCTAGGGAGTACGTGTGCACACAATCGTGCACAATCACCAAGTGACTAGTCATATCCCTTGTGGCAATGATCACATCATCTATCCCCTGAACCCACAACTTTTTTTTTCTTATCTTCTTTCTTCTTCGGCCGGTTCGAGCCTAGTACAGGCCAACAAGGCGTGATGGAGACCCGCAGACCTTGGATCCAGGGCGGGTCACAACGAGAGTGTTTGCCTTCTTTTTTTTATATGGGAAGGGGGGAGAAAAGTCTTTGGAAATTTTGGCCGGGTACGCGGAGTAACGAGCACGCTTCCCAATGAATGGAAAGGTAACCTTTCTTACACTAAACATCAAGCCTACGTTAGTTGGTTTGGGCTGAGTCCGTCCTACATAAAAAAAGAACCGCCAATGACTGACCGCCTCAGTCGTAATTCACCTTGCTCGTGTCCACCACAAAACTCTTCTGGATCGTGTGAAGCAAGTCCTTGGCGGACCTCCACTGCCTGCTCGGCGCATGAGCAAAGTCAAAGCAGTGTTCGTCAGCGAGGGATCGAGTGAAAGAAGTACGTTCTCGGTGCGCACGGGGCAATCGGACACTCACCTTCCAGATGCCCTCAGGGCGATGATGAAGACCCTGTTCTTGAAGGCCGTTGCGGAGAGTAGGTCGTGCGATTTGGTCTCCCAGACGTAGTACGTGAGGGGCTCCCCGCCCAACTTCTTGGTCATCGTCTCCTCCTTGAGCAGGTCATCGTCCTCGACGGGGCCGCCCAAGATCTCGGGAGCAAATCCGTTCAGAACCTTCTCAGGAGGGCCAATGTCCTCGATCCTGACGTCCGCGTTGAAGCCCACGTTCATGAACCGAAGCACGGGGGCCACGACCACGGCGAGCTGACCTTCGTCCTGCGGGGTTGGCACGCCCGACCGGTCCAAGCCGAGAAAGAGCACGGGCGTTAGACACAGAGAGAGAGAGAGAGAGAGAGAGAGAGAGAGAGAGAGAGAGAGAGGGAGAGCGCTGGGGAGGAGTGGTGCGATTGTTGCACTGCACTCACGTCTTTCGCGAACCTGACGTCGATTTCGGTGCCTCCGAGGTCCGCGATGGAGACAGCTTCCTCCTTCCACCCGTCCGGGACGCGGAACTGGTAGTTCGGGATCTCGCTCCAGCCGATACCGTGACCGCCCATCTTGCCCTCCGGCCTTGAGTAGGTGCGAAAACCGTCGGAGTCCACGGAGCTGAGGCCAGGAATGCGGCCGGCGGTCATGCCCTGCACGGCTTGCGAGGATCCCGCCCCAAGGAAAGCACCTGCACCCCCGCCCACCGTCGCCAAAAGCCCGAGCGCCTTTCTTCTCGAGTGGTGCTCCTGGCGGTCCCCCGTCCCGTCGTCGGCACTCTTGGTTCTTGAAGCTTTTGCCCGCGACGCCAGTGACCTCCTCGCACCGGCGCGGTCCTCCTTGGCCGCGAGCGGGGCCCTTGGCCGGCCAGTGGCTAGGCGCGCTCCCACCATCCCCGTCCCGTCCCCTTTCGCTTGGTACGCGCTCCGACGTGGAGCCGGCTTGCCCAAACTGCCAATCCAATCCTCAATTCCGGCAAGATCTCCTCCCTCATCTTCTGCAGAAGAGAGATCGCAGGGGGCACGAGACGCTCATGTCTTCTTGGGTGGCGAGAAGAGGCGCGTGCAGACGCAGCCCGGCGGCTCGATCGTTCGACAGGGCGAAGATCGGAGCCGTGCGTGGTGTGCTTTAGAGATAAATGAACATGAAAAGAAAACAAACGGGGTTGTCTTTCTGTCCCCACCCACCACATCATCCTCCCAGCTTCCTTGCATGCGGCGTGGCCCCCGCTTCCGCTTTCGGCCGCGTTCCGGTCGGCTCGCGGCGGCGATCACTTGATGGTGGTCCCGTCCGGCGCCTCCACCGTGATCTTTCCAGCCTGGACACAAAAGGCGTGCGCCATGAAGCAGGCCACCCCGCCCTTCACGCTCAGGGCCTTGCCGACGTTGCCCCAGATCGTGGAGCTCAGCCTCTTGGTGAACTTCTCGGCGGGCTGGGTTCCCTCGAGGAAGACGATGTCCCCAGGGGCGGCGCCGGCAGGGGGCACCAGAGTTCGGACCACGATGCCGTCCACGCCATCAGCGCTCTTGGACTCCGCGGCCAGGATCATGGCCTCGCTCGGGGTGCCCGCCAGCTTCGCCTTCTTCAGGTTGGCCACGCACACCACGAGCTTGCCCTGCAGGTCCTCGACCTTGACGTACTTCTGCAGACCCGCAACCACCTGCTTCGTCTCGCCGTTCCCGACGTCAAGCTGGCAGATGTAGAGCTTCTCGGAGTCCGGGTGGCACTCCACGCTGGTCACCATGGCGACCTTGAAGAGGACCTTGCCGAAGTCCTCGACCGTCGCGGCACCCCCGGCGGAGGCGGTCTTGGCCTTGCCCCCCGACTCCTGCTGCCCGGAGCTTGTGGAGGGTGCCTGCGCCGCGGCCGCGTTAGCGGGCTTCACCACGGGCTTCAGCATCCCCCTAAGGTAGGCGTTGTCCTTCACGAATGCCTCGGGCATCGGGCACTGGGACTCGAAAGGCTTCGTCATCAGGTACCCGGTCTTCGGGCAGCGCTTCTTCAC
>Ga0160423_10005038_pt1 | contig 10810 bp, 10 predicted proteins | sample CRUFie14St8metaG_FD_108191 | JGI IMG/M metagenome (GOLD analysis project Ga0160423, IMG submission 108191) | Marine microbial communities from the Costa Rica Dome - CRUD Field 142mm St8 metaG | ecosystem: Environmental > Aquatic > Marine > Oceanic > Photic zone | place: Costa Rica: the Eastern... | reverse complement strand
TCAATAACGAATTTACCCTCAGCGTCTGTTACGCCGCCAAGTTCAGTACCTTCAATAGTTACATTTGCTCCAACAAGTGGTTCTTCTCCGTTTCCAACAAAACCAGTAACTGCTTGTCCGAAAACAAGACCAACTGACATCATTAGTACGGAGATGAGATTACGATATTTCATAATCTGTCTCCTTGTTTATTACATGAAAGACACATTTTTCTACAGGTGTGTCATCTGCCTGTCCGCATATTATTACCGTTTCGGCCATTGATAAGTACGAGTATTTATTCATTTCCCGTTGAGCCAAAACCACCTGATCCACGTGCAGATTCATCCGTAAACAATTCAGATTCATCTACAACATCGACACTATCATAAGAAACTGGGATCAAAATAAATTGCATTATTTTATCTCCTGCTATTAGTCTCTGTACTGCGGATCCTGTGTTTATTACGTGTATGTGAAGTTCCCCTTGATAGCCTTCATCTACTACAGCAGCACCAGCCATTAGCTGTTTTTTAGTTGCTATACCAGATTTATTGAAGGCAATTAATGCATACCCTTCAGGTACGTTTACTTTTACTCCTGATGGAATTAAGGCTTGTTGTCCAGGTGAAAGCCACAATGGTTCACCATTATTCCAATCATTAGGAATAAAAAAATCAATTCCTGCATCTGTTGAATTTGCACGAATCGGAGTTTTTACATCTCTGATTTTACTTATTTTCATTCGTGTCCTCAATTTGTTGTTGTATGTGTTTTTTATTTTCGTATGCTAATTTTAATCTGTGATTTCTTTCATTTGATAATGCTTCAACTTCAGATTCATCCATCACATTAGACATTGAAAATGGAAACGTATTCGTGCATAAGTAGCACAAGTACATGTCAAGCATTCCCATTGACCATTCCCAATCTACAGATTCTGACTTATAACCTTCTAGAAATTGCATTGCCGCATTAGGATGATATTCATATATGTCCATGTACAAACCCATAAGTTCTATAGCAATATAATCAACAGCAGCAAAATCAAAATCTATTAAATGATACCCTCTGTCATCATACAAAATATTATGCAATCTAAAGTCTCTGTGTAACATAGCTTTAGGTTGTGTCTTATAATTGTATTTTGGAAGAGTATTAAATATTTCTGTTCGTATTCCACGAGATTTTAAAAATAACCATGATCCATCTCCACCAAAAGACCATTGTTTCATTGACGAATATGTTTCAGTTTTAACTGGAATTGTTGTTGGTTTCCAACCATTTTTTGTTAACGTTTTACCTTGACTCCACTTTCTACCTGAATTGTGTATTTTTGCCATAGAGCTACCAAACAATTTTAAATCCATATTTGATGTAGGTTTAGGCTTAAAGTCAATGTAATCTAGATGCAATATACCTTTGTCATGACTTAATACTTTATTAATATGAAAATCACCATCATCTGGAAATAATTCACATAATTTATTTTCCCACTCATAAATTGCTGGAAGATACATGTTTTCAGGCATGGTTTTTACCATTGTCTTTTTACCATTTATCATTTCAATTTTAGTGGTATTTCTAGCCATGATTAGGATCTCCTGAGGTTATGCACTGTTCGAACCACGCTTGAGTATCTTCAGGTAACCAGCAATCTTCATAGTCATTACTGTATAAAACTAGATCCTTTAAAGGACTATCTGTATCATCTTTAAGGTAATAATGCATACAAATGCTTTTATAAAAGAATGAACCTAATTCTAATTCAGGATATATTTCTTGTAATCTGTGTAACATATATCTTTGCATAACTGTAAACAGAACTGTATCATAAGGATATCCAAATGCTAAATCTGTGCTTCGTGTTTCAAGGGTGCAATGTAACTTGTTATCTCTAATTAGTAAGTGAGAAAACGAAAGACAGGGAATATGTTCTTCAGGTTTACGATTTCCTAAATCTAATACGGCTTTTCTAGTATTTTTATCTTCTTTAAATAACTCTATGATTGCGTCAAGAGACCACGGAGACAATGCTTCACGAACTTCTGCACCAAAAAAGAATTTTGCATCTGCACTTCCCATAGTGTATTCTAACATTTCTTTTGAGTGTATAGCACTTACTTCATTTTCAGTCATGATATCTCTAACTTCCTGAGAAATAAAATCCCAATTGTAACTTGCTAAAGGTACAATAGACAATGTTGGATCTTCTATTTCAACCATCACATGCATTAGTTCCTTTGTACGTTTACCTCTAGATTCGTGAATATAACCTTTATTATTGATTTCTTCACGAATCCATTGAAACGCTTCTGCAGCTGTCTGGCAAGATTTTACGTTCATACCATTTCCCTGTTTAAGAACAATGTCATGCATGCAAATCCACCAGCACCTTTACATATTTCTTGCATAGGAGATTCATGGCATTTAACACCTAAAGATTCATAAGCAGCTTTTGTTTCGGGACAATTAGCTGGCATTATAATTTCATTTTCATTTACAGTTATAACATTTAATGAGAACTTTTTTACGATCTCTTCTGTTTCATTAAATGCATAAGTATTTTTAAAGTCCATATCCCATGGTTCAAGTTCCTTTCTGTATGCGGCATTTTCTAATGAAAAGATATGCTTAGAACCTTGAATATGTTGAGGTATTTGATGGTATTTATTACCTTCAATTTTATGTGAATCAATGTCGTATTTTGAATTAAAAAACTTAGCAATCTCTTCTGATGCATCAAATGTAGTACGATATCCTTCATTGATCATTATCTTTTTTGGATTCAACCAAACAATATCTGCTCCTTCATGATCGCCAACTGGAATAAAGTTAATCTGACTATCTTTTACTCCAATGTGTTTTAGTAATTTATGTAAATAAACTTCTTCACCTTTTCTTACATCATGATGAGGTCTACACAATATTAATTGTTCAGGTGTTGCTATCGCAAGATCTTTCATGTAAATAAGATTAGGAGATTCTACAGCCATAGAAGATCTTAATGGAAATCCTATATCTGTATAAACAGTAATGTCAAGTGATTCTAATAATTCAATGTATGAGTTTATTTCATACAAAACTTTATCGTAATCTGGTGTATCTAAAAACATCATATCGTCGGCTGAATTAAAACTGAACTCTTCACGAGTAGGGACGTGTAATAATACAGATTTTAATTTTCCAAATTCGCTATTGACGCCTATATCCATGTGCTTTCCTCCATGCTATAATTTAAGTTGTTCATTAATTTTTTTATTCGTGGCTGTTTAGCCAATTCTCTTATTTGTTCTTTACGTTTATGCCATCTATATTTTCTTGGTTTATTTGTTATCATAACAAGAGGTAGATTTGCAACGCTGATAGGTTTTATTCCTATGAAATCTGTTACATCATTCATCATTTTTTGAGGTTCATTTAGAAAATCTTCAAATTTTAATTGCATGTAATTTGTATTTTCTCTATCAGTATAAACGCTATTATTTTTTAATGTTAAAACATGCTCGTGAGCGGATGCCCATTGATTTGCACAAACTTCATGTAAAGGTTTATCTTTAAATTCTTTCCAATTAGGAGGTAAATCAAATTTCCACCATTTATCACCGTAAGCCTTTATGTCACTATAACCTTCAATATCTAATGTATGTCCATTGATTGATATATTTTTTGCAAAAAATCCTTTATCATGTAACCAACCATCCATTAATCCATTTACTGACTGAGCAAATCCTCTTGTCATGTGTAAATATTTTATTTGTGCATTAGGAAATAATGTTTCAAACATTCCAGCTCTGTATGAGTTTTGTGGTGTTTTGAATACTAATGAATGTTTTTCTAAATCAGGTACAGTTAATTGTTGTTTTAATTTAGGAACAACAAACGGTGTATCTTCTACTTTCCATTCTAAAGGAAAATAGCCATCAGGACCATTTAAAAACGTATCATAATAGTATAACCATGGTTTATTTTTTCCAGCAGTTAATTCAATTAAAAATTTTCTTATAAGTTCTTCATAATTTCCAGCCCAGAATCTATGGTCTTCAAATATTTTAAAAAAGATGTTTTCTAAGTTTTCTTTTGAAAAATCAAAATCTTCTTGAGGAAGTTGTAATAATAATCTTTTTCTCATTTGTTCTATAAATGCATTCATAGATAAATCGCCATCTTCAATTTTTAAACCAAGATCATCAAGTATATTGCTTACAAGTTCATCTTTATGCCGAATCTTTGATGGATCTAAATAATCTGAATCTGTAAATGGATATTCATTTTGAGTTAAAACTAAAAATGGAGATTCTTCACCCGATGTAAATAGTAACTCAGGAGATCTTGTTAATGCTTCTTTAAATAAAGAAGATCCACCTCTTGATGCTGTAACTATAACTGTTACACGTTTTACTTTATTTGCAAGATAAGCTTTATCTTCAATATTTCTTGCTGATGATATATTATTTATGCGATCTAAATATTCTCTAATCTGCATTGTATTTCCTCATGTAAAGTTTCAATCATTTGATCTGTAATAAATTGGAATTCGTGATCTGAAAATAAATGTACTGTATCAAATTTAGAAAGAGTCTTTTCATATTTTTGATAATGTAATTCTATTTCTACACCTTCTTTAGTTCCTCGTTCTGCAAGAGTTTTAAAGGGTATATCAATAAATGCGGCCATTTTATGTATGTGACATTTTGCATAACGTTCAACTTGTGAATTACCATATACTGATTCAGTAAGACCTCTATCCCAAAGAATGGTTTTTTTATAACCGTTTAATTCATCCATTCTTTCAACTATATTATGCATCCAATAATTGTATTCATCCCATCTTTCACCATAACCTACAACAATTTGACCTGCACCTTTGAATCTTACAGCATCAGGATATTTTTTAGTGTATTGGTCAATTAAAAGAGTTTTTCCGGATCTCGATAAACCTTCAACAAATACGATCATTCAAATAATTCCTTTTCTTTTTCTTTTACGTATTCTAATATTTCTTCTTTTGAAGAGTCTTTAATAAGAGGTGATTTAGGAGTTATGTCCTTCATCATAAAATTCCATGTAACATTTTCTTTTAGTTTAAATTTACGAGAAGTATCTTTAGAAATGTATTCTTGCTCTGATAGTATTTTAGACGCCATATCATAATGCATTTCATATAAGTGCATAGATCCAGCGAAATGATTATAGTTTCCAAGTTTCAAGTCTGGCATCTCAACTTTTAGTTCATTGTACATCATCTGTTGAAATAAACTAAATGTAAATGCATCATTAGTAAGACCATAAACAATATCATTTGATCTCATCGAAACACCCATGTGCAATTTATTTTCTCTAATGAAAAATTGTACATACTGTGTGCAAGGAACATCTTGAGGATTTTTACCTTTATGATGAGGTTGATTAATAACAACTGAAGCTCTTCTACTATCAGGATCATTTATTAATTCTTGTTTTATCCATTCCCATTGACTTCCTTGAAAATGTTGTTGATTCAAAGGATTAAAGAAATAAGGACCATAGTTAGATTCTACTTCTTTATTTTCATCTGATATTCTTTTCCAAAGTGAAGCGAGTTTTCCAATGTTTTTTACATTTCTATCAAGAGAACAATACCACAACCATTCTGTCATTGCATATTCCTGATTAAACTTTCTGCTTGGATATAATATTTGTAAATCTGTTGGATCATTAAATCCACATTGAACATATATTTTTTCCTTTTGATTTGATCCTCTGCTACTGACTTCTAACCCTTCACTATCAATATCAGCTAACAAATACCAATACATTTCATTAAGATTTTTAAAACCTAACATTATAACCTCTTTTAGTTTATATATATTTTATTTTCGTCAAAATGTGATTTTTATTCAATTTCGCAAGCATCTCCATCACAAAATTTTTCAACAATAGCTTCATTACCTTTTACTTTCTTAAAGCTTAATTTTTTAAGACCAGAAAGTTGAGTAGCGTATTCATCTTCAGTTATTTCTTCATAAGGCATTTGACGGTAAGCTCCATAATCATGTCGCGGTAAACAGCTTATTCCTTTTAGATGATATTGAAAATAGTTTAAAACATTTGGTAATTGAGATCCTTCTTTTTCTGGATCGAATGTAACAGTACAACTTACTTGATTATCTGCCCAGTGTCGCTGCATAAATGCTGCAAGACTAAATTGTTCCCATAAAGATAATTCACTTACTGTTCTTATTCCTTCTCCAACATCAACAGGAACTTCAACAACCATTGTAGTTTCTTCTGAACCAAAAGCAGGTTCTATTTTATAACCAGCTCTTTCTAATGGTGGTATTAATTCTGAATTGATGCCTAATCTAATACGTCTAATATAAAATCTACTTTCGGGATAATGTAAACCTGGAGTAGCGCCAGCCAATAATGAAACGGTGCCAGAAGGTTTAACAGAAGTAGTTTTGATTGATTTCGGTATAGCAAACCAATCAGAGTATACTTTATCCCAATCTTGTATAACGTCGTATCCATCATTTAACCAATTTTTAAGTGTTCCTAATCCTTTGTTAGTAATAAACTGTGCAATACCACTAACTGAACAACCTATTCTTCGGTTTCTTAACATTACTCTATTGGTTTCTGGCCAATGGGTTTTGCCCAGTGTAACTGTCTTCGCATATAAATATGCATATTTTAATGTTCTCGCATAATCTTCAAATGAATCGTGATTATTTGGAAAAGTTTCTACAAGACAACATAATTCATAAGATTCTAGTGTTTGTTCTAAACATGGATTACCACCCATTGCTCTATGATCTTTATTGTCTCCACCGTTTTTCATACGAGAATATTTTCTCATGTTTTCTAACCACGCAAATCCTGGTTCACCATTGTCTACAATTCTTTTTGCAGCTTCTGTATAATCCATACCCAATTCCGCAAAAACTGAATTGTTTGAAGTCCATCCAAATGTCTCTCTATCAGGATTAACTTTATAATTTTTTAAATCTAAATACTCTTCAGATGACGGATCACCGAATACTATCTCAGCAGTTCTTCTTACGTTTCCTGCAACCACGCATTTACCGATAAGGTTCATTATGTCTACGATTGTGGTCACAGTTATTGGTTCTCCACTATTTTTATCTAACACTTTTCTGATGTCTTCATGTACTTCCATTAAAGGTTCATGTCCACTGCTAACTCCACCAAACCCTTTTATAGGTAATCCAGCAGGTCTTATTTTAGAATAATCAAATTCTATTGGAGCTGATCCGTGAAAATAGCTTTCTAATAATAACTTTAAAGATTCTACCCAACCTTCACGAGTATCAGGTATTTCATATATTGTTTCATCTCTTTTAGCAACACCTTTTACAATAATTTCACCAGCACCTTTAGTATCAAATCCAACACCAACTCCTAACATTGATGCGTCCATTAAAAAACAAAATGGTTTTGAATAATCTTCTTTTATAGTTTTTGTTGATACAAATGCACAATTATTTAGTGCTGCAAATAAATTCTTTTCTTCTGTGATAGCGGTTCCCATAGCCCAAAGTCCTCTACCTGGTGGTAAGAACTTCATAGTAAAAATTCTTTCATACATGTCTTGGGCAGATTTCTGAGCTTGCCATGGATTCCATCCTAACTGATGAGATTCAATCCATTTCTTTTGCATTGAATAGGTGCCTTCTACAACTCGCTGAACAGTTTCCCACCACATTTCATTTTTACCGTTTTCTTTAATTCTTGAATATGTTCTCATATAAACTAATTCACCAAGACCATTGAAACCGAAAGGTGCTTTTTTATTTTTAAATTTTTCTACAAATGCCGGTGACAGCGTAAAGTTCTCACTCATAATATTTCCTTCTATATTTTATTCATTGGGTTGCGGATCATCCATAACTTTTTCAAAATCGTCATAACGCTTTTTAAGTAGCTTTCTAACATATTCATTTCCGTTTTTCATTTTATTTTGAACTTGAACGCCGTTTCCGCTTCCGGCCTCATAAACATCGATTTGCCCATTTGACGTATTCATTGTAGTTGGAAAAGTCAATCCATCGGGACCAAATCTATTCTTAATTATATGAACTCTGCCGGTATTAGCGACCTTATCTTCGATTTTTCTGGATAAACTCATAACAAAATCTGCTGTCATAATTTTATTATAAGATTCAGCAATTTTTTCAGCACCTATTGTTTCAGCATCAATACTTGATCGATTTGATTGTGATGCTGTCCATACAGGAACATCAAATTCGCCGCTTAATCCTCTCAAATCCTCATAAATAGTTCCAAGTTGATGTCTGACTTCGCCATGACCCGAAGAATCTGTTAATAAGTCCGCATAATCAACAAGTATAACGTCAGGATGATGTCCAAGTAATTCAGCAGTCTTTAAATGAGTAAACATTGTTTGAACAGTTGCAGACTTAGAAGGCCAATACTTAATAAGCAATTCACCTTTTACTTGATTTTTGATCATCTGTTTTACTTTATCTTTTTGCTCTTTTATTTGTGACGTTTCTAATCGTGAAAAGATTGCAGCATATCTTAGTCCGACATAAGCTTGATTTAATTCTAATGTATAATGCATAACATTTTTTCCTGCACGTAATGCATTTGCTCCTATAGCTTGTAACAGCCAACTCTTTCCAATACCTGAAGGTGCAACAACAATTCCTAATTCACCACCAGCAAGTCCACCGTCTGTTATTCCATCAACTGCATCAAAGCCTGTAGATACTGTTGATCTTGAAACATCTTCTAATATTGAATCAAATTCTTCTACGTAATTTAATCCTATGTCTCGTCTTGTTCCTGCACGTAAAGCATTATCAACAACTCTTTTTATTTCATCATATCTTTGTTGTTGTAATAAATCTACTGATTTCATAATAGCTTGTTTAAGTTCTTGATTTTTACAAAATTCAAGAGTTTCATCTTTAACAAATTGTAAATCAGTAGCTTTAACATACTTCATTACTTGTCTAAGTTCATCGACAATAGCATCTTTTAAAATATCACTCTTGACAGAGTTCATTCTTACTTTTAAACTGTCGAGTGTTGGAACTGATTTGTATTCATAAAAATATGATTTGATTTCTTTAACAATCCACTGCTTGGCTTCAGTATCAAGTTGTTCAGGTTGAATCATATCATAGATTGTTTGTATGAATTCATCATCAACTAATAAACACGTTATAACTTTTGTTTGAAAACTAGTTCCAAACTTTTGTAATGAATCAGCTACTGGAGGCATTTGCAATTACCAAGTCTAAAGTGTTAAAAGTATCTTGAAGCCATACATCAGGATTTTTTATTGATTGATTTATTTTATCTTCCATAAACATTGTATGTAACTTGTATTTTGTTAATCTATTTGGAACAGAATTGACTATTTCCATAATAGTAGATCTTGCACTTCCAGATATATCTACATCTTTAAGCTGCATTAATCTATAATTTCTATCGAGTATTTCTTTGTGTTCAGTAAAACCAGATTGCGTAAGAAAGTCTTCAATATTATTTATTTCGTTGTCTTTTAAAAAAGGCATTTTTTTCAATATTGTTTTTCTACCATATCCTCTTATTCCAGGAATATTATCAGATTTATCTCCATCTACTATTCTATAGAAAATTAAGTTTTCTGAAAGCATTTCAAATTCTGCTTCAACTTTTGTTCTATCATATAAGACTTTCTTAGTCGGTGACCATACATTTACTCTGTCATTGACTAGTTGTAAAAAATCTTTATCAGAAGACATTATAGTAATCCTAGAATCACTTAAGAGGGAGTTTGTAATGTAGCCAATAGTATCGTCTGCTTCGATATTGGGGATAGTTATTGTTGTAACTGGTAAATAAGAAAGGTATTCTCCTAATCGTTTTATTTGTCGACTTAAGCTTTCTTGATCATTTTCATTGTCCATTCCTTGAAATCTATGTGGACGTTTAGGCGGTTTTCGTTTGTCTTTGTATCCTGAATAAATTTTTCTTCTTCGTTGACTTCCACCAGGACCATCAAATGCTATTATAACTCTTGATGGTTTTAATGTTCTTATTGCAAGACCTACACTTTGTAAAAAGCCTAACATTCCTCCGATATGATCTCCATCCGAGTTAGTCGCAGGGGAGGCCGACCAAGCTCGGATGAAGTTGTTCAGACCATCAACGACAAGTACATGTTCATCTAGAGTAGATGATACATTTACATGTGAATCGATCTGTTTTAGAATGTCAGCGTAGCGCTTAAGCATCTTCGTTGATCACTTCATCTGTGAATTCAACGTCATCGATGCCTCTATTTTCCTGATATTCAAGAATATATTCTTTGGCTATAAGATCATAAAGATGAGCTTTTAAATCAGGATCTTCATTTAACATGTTTACAAAGTCTTTAGATTGAAATTTCTTGTCTTCACCTTTGTAATTAATAGTCCACCATGATCCACCAACTTTAGCGTGACCAAGAGACTTAAGAACTTGTAACCATCCACCTTCATCGTCAATACCTCTATCGAAATACATATCATAGTCAGATGATCTCATAGGAGGCCCAATACGATTTTTTATTACCTGTGCTCTACATTTTACACCGATAATATTTTTCTCTTTATCTTTTATTTGACCCATATTTTTGAGTCTTATTCTTGTTGATGAATGAAAAGGTAAAGCAAGTCCACCACTTGTGGTATAAGGATCACCAAACATAACACCTAATTTTTGTCTTAGCTGATTGGTAAATACAAGAGTGATTTTATGTCGGCCGATCATTTGCGTTAATTTTCTCATGGCTTTTGAAATAATAAGAGCTTTAGTTGTAGCCCAACCATCTTTA
>Ga0160423_10005035_pt1 | contig 10810 bp, 21 predicted proteins | sample CRUFie14St8metaG_FD_108191 | JGI IMG/M metagenome (GOLD analysis project Ga0160423, IMG submission 108191) | Marine microbial communities from the Costa Rica Dome - CRUD Field 142mm St8 metaG | ecosystem: Environmental > Aquatic > Marine > Oceanic > Photic zone | place: Costa Rica: the Eastern... | reverse complement strand
TGTTAAACTATAAAACTGGATTTTGTGCTTGTTTTAAAAACGGTGAAGTTGATAAAATTATCAATGATACAAATTCAATGCTTATTTTAGGTATAGGTCATGCAGATGAAAAAAAAGATAGAAAAGAACATCATTTAAATAAAGGATTTTTGTACCCTAGTTTTAACAAAAATGTAAATATTAGAGAATTAAAATGAATATATTAATAGGTGTAAAGAAGTGAAGAAAATAATCTTACAACATTTTACTGGTGAACTAGGAGAGTTAGAAAAATTATCTTCGTGGAATATTTCTAAATATGCAAAGTTCTGTGGGGCTGACTACAAATTGTTAAGAGGTCCTGTATTTAATTACAGTGTAAGTAATCAGTCTCAAAAACTACATATGTTATCTGAGGAATGGGATGACTATGATGTAGTAGTAATGCTTGACATTGATATGTTTGTAAGAAAAGGTAGTAATAAAAATATATTTACTGATGAAACGGGAATTGGTAGACACTATAATATCCAAGAAACATTAGTACAAAAATTAGCACTTAAGTTTCCTATTATGTGTGATGCCTCTTATCCTTATTGGGGTGGATCCGCTTATCGTTTGGAAAAAGATATACGACAAGAATTTAGAAAACATTTACATGTCAATGAAATGATTCAGTTCAATGGTAACTACAATGATGAAGGCATTATGCATAGGTGTGCAGTAAGAGCTGACTACAAAGAAAAAAGATATTTCGATAGACAGCAATGGAATTACAGTTCATTTGATGATGGTGTAGAAGATGCCAACATTATTCATATAAGACCAAAGGTTATGCCAGGTGGTCCTAAACGTCCTAAGATACAGAACTATAAATCTCTAGTAGAAAGGGGTCTTATATGAAGACAGTAATATATCAATTTTGGGATGGCAAGGTCCGTGATTCAGTTCACGCTGGCGTTGCTAATATGAAAAAGTATGCTAAGTACATTGGCGCTGATTATGTATTTGAAGATAATCCTCGTTGGATAAAATCTTTAGGTATGGATTTTGGAAATTATTCTGCACACTACGGGGCATTCAAGCCTCTCTGGAATAAGCACTACAGAGATTACGATAAGATATTATTTTGTGATACAGATATCTTTGTAAGAGATAACTGTGATGAAAATATTTTTGAACAGATGGAAGCTGACATTGGAATATGTGAAGAACCATTTCAGCCTAAGCAAAGAACAATTACACTTGGTAGAATTACATCTGCATTGGATGATAAATGGGCAAAGCTTATGCAGAAACAATATGATGTAGAAGTACCTAGAACACCAGATGGTTTAGTAAAGATATACAATTCAGGTGTGGTATGCTATACTCAAGAAGCTGCAACACATGCTAGAGAAAAGTGGGAAAGGTTTAGTGACTATGTAAAAGTTATTCGTCAAGCAGGACTAGATAGTTTTTACACTTGCGATCAACCATATTTACATGCTATGATATTTGCTACAAAGATGAATGTACAATTCATGAATTTAAAATGGAATAGCTATGTGCATGGAACGAAAGATAAGGTTCAACCTCAAAGACGAATAGTAGATCATAGAACTCATGATACATGTTTTGTGCATTGCCAGTTTCCTGGCGCTGATAACATGAATGCAGAGCAGCTATCAAGAATTACAAACCTGCCTAGAAGAGAATGGAACTATGAGCTTAAGAACTAAAGTTTGGTGTTTAGGATTATCACGCACTGGCACATCTACATTATCTGAAGCCTTAAAGGCTGCAGAGCTAAATCATATACACTATCCTAGCAAATGGGATATGTTTCATGGAATAAATGATGGGGCTGGCGATATATCTGTCATTCCATATTATAAAGATTTAGATAAGTTATATCCTAACTCTAAATTTGTATATACAATAAGAAATAAAGAAGAATGGCTAAAGTCAATGGAGCCATACCTTGAAAGAAAAAGAAGTTGGAATCAATCTGAGTTTCAAATAAATACAAGAAAAGCGGTTTACAAAAACGCGTTTTTTGATTATAATACTTATAGCAAAGCGTTTGATGATCATGATCGCGATGTACGAGAATATTTCAAGCATCGTCCTTATGATTTTCTAGTCTTAGATATTATCGGCGGAGACAAACCAAAGAAGCTATTTGATTTTTTAGATATGGCATGTCCTTTGGACGAGTTTCCACATTACAATAAACTAGTAGACGGTAAAGGAGTTAGAGTAGCGTAATGGCAATGATGATACACCCACTACCACCGGTAGACGTATACGTACGTAAAGAATATCTTTACGATTTAGAAAAAGGTCATGGTGAATTTACACCTGGCATATGGATTAGTGTTAAGTCTGTAAAATACAAAGCATTATATTTTGAAACACTATTAACAGAATACGGTGCGCTGTTTGATAAACTTCCTATTTCAGCTTTTGTTTGGAAAACAGATCACGGCGAGTTGTTGCCGCTTGATGTTCTACAGTTATGGGATTGCTTTGATTATGATCTTACTGTTATCCAAAAACCAATTTTATGTAGAGCTGAGTTTTTTGGTAAAGATAAGAAAATGCATCCAGGCGAATATGAATTTACGATAGACAATTGTCATCGTGACATATCTGTACTTGATACTAATTTTAGTGAACACGATCCTGAGCATAAATCATTTAATGTGTTACGTTTAGATAACGGACAATTTGCTGCACAGCCAAACAATAGAATCATATGGCGAGATAGTTCTTTAACACCTGATAAATTAAAGCAACCAGATTTTAAAGTTTGTACTCAGAATTACTGTGTAGAAGATGAACCAAAATGGTCTGTAGGACATACAGATGAATGGGCATATAAGACTAAGGACGGTGCATGAAGGCTTACTGCATTACAATCCTTGCTGACGAAGTATCAGCTAACGGCTATGAGACGCTGGTCAAATCGTCTAAAAAGGTAGGTAATAAATTTAAGATAGAAAAGTTTCCGGCATGCATACCTAAGTTTGTCGAAGCACATATGAAGTATCTAAGACTTGAGTGGACATACCCATGGCAAGGTGAAAGGATAGACATGAAGTCTGGCCTTACTCTACGTGCTTATCCTACGTCTGTAAAAGAAAAACGAATTGCATGTTTTTTAAGTCATTATCAGTTATGGGAAAAGGCGGTGTCATTGGTAGAACCTATTTTAGTTCTAGAGCATGATGCTATGTTTACTCAAAAGCTTGAACCAAAATATATTTTAGATTCTGATTATTGCATTGTAGGTATTAACGATCCACGCGGCGCTACTAGAAAAGCTGGAGAATACTTTATGCAAATTGCCAATGACGTTCAAAGAGTAAGACCTGTTCCTAAAATTGATACGTTCAATGTACCTCAAGGGTTGGCTGGAAATAGTGCATATATAATTAAACCAGAAGGTGCACAAAGGTTGATTGATGCGGCTAAAAACTATGGTGCTTGGCCAAATGATGCATTAATGTGCTATCAATTGATTGAGAACTTAGGTGTGACAAATACATTTTACACCAAAGTTCAAGGACTAAGGAGTACAACTACAGTATGAAATATTATGTAATTACTATTATGAACAATGAAAACTCAATTAGCTCTGCCAAAAGAACAATCCACTCTGCTCAACAATATGGCATAGGTTCTATAGAACATTGGAAAGCTACAACTCCTGCAGACGATCCAGAAAAAATAATGAAAGAGAAAGGCATCGATCCAGATGCTTTTAAAGAGAAATACTCCAGGCATGAAAATTGCATGGCTGCATTTCTATCGCACTATTCGTTGTGGGAAAAATGTGCGTTTGACAATGAAGACTTTTTAATTCTAGAACATGACGCTGTATTCATGAATCATGTTCCTAGTACGACAATGTTAAAACATGTCGGCACAATAGCAAAACCTTCATATGGTAAATGGAATGAATGTGCACATATTGGTTGGGGTCCACTTACACAAAAAAAATATTTCGGTGGAGCTCATGCTTATATTGTAAAACCATCTGGCGCATGGCAACTTATGGAGATGGCACAAAAGAATCCAGCACCTACAGATGTATTTTTAAATATAGAAAACTTTCCATGGTTACAAGAATGGTCAACTCATTCTGTAAAGGCTATGGATAACTTTACAACTATTCAAAATACAAATGGTTGTTTAGCAAAACACAATTATAACCCTAACATATATACGATTGAAAATGTCTAGAAAAGTATTCCCTAAAGCATTTCTTATTGGAGCTGATAGAAATTCCGAATGGATGATTGATTGGTTTCTAAGAAATTATTTTAAACATAAAAATGAAACACCATTTGTCTTTGCTGACTTTGGTCTTAGTGAACGTAAACGAAAGTTTGTTCAGAACCATCCATCTATTTTAGGTGTAATGGAAATGGAGAACAAACATGAAAAGTCATGGTTCTTAAAACCAGAGGCTATGTGGTTTGCACCTATAGAAAAATGCGTATGGTTGGATATTGATTTAGAGATTAGAGATAACATTGATGACATCTTTGAACATATTGTACCAGATAAATTGTGTATGGTAGAAGACAAGCCATGGACTAAAAGACGTGGAGAAGTATGGCATAACTCTGGCGTAGTTGGCTTTATACATAAACCAAAGGTACTAAGGGAATGGGCACTAAAGACTGCTAGTGGAAAACATGATCAACCTGGTGATCAAGAAGTATTGCACACTATGTTGAATCCTATTATGAAGGTAGCTCACATTCATAGTATACCTAATATGTACAATGTTCTAAGAATACAAATAGAGGATGAATATGAAGATGAATACAACGGTCCTATCAAAATGGTTCACTGGACTGGACCAAGAGGCAAAGAAGTAATTAAGAGTCAGATTGATGCCTAGAGTTGCCCATATTATTGGTAATGGAGATTTGGCTCCTTTATATCACAAAGAGAAACGTAAAGGTATAGTCCTTACGTGTAATCTTCCACCATTTGAAGTACCTGAAGCATATGCTACAACTATTGTCGATTTTAAATTTATGCGAGCAATTGACAAAGGTGAGATCGCTCCGCCAGGCGAATGGATATGCGGTGTAAGACCAAAGGCTTACTGTGAAAAGTCTGCTAAGTTTTATATGAGGGTTGCTAGTCGAATAAAAGAATTTTATACAAAGAAACCTAAGTATGCGCATAATTACACAGATTTTAATTGTGGACACTTTGCAGCTTACTGGGCATTAGAAAAAGGAAAAGCAGATGTCGTTCACTTTTATGGATTTGATAGTGTGTTTGATTTTAATCTGCGCAGTTATTCTGATTTGGTCTTAAAGTCTGATAGAGGTAATACAAACAATAATAGATTGATTGAGAACTGGAGACCAATATGGGAAGGTATGTTCAAACAGTTTCCTAATTCAGAATTTGTTTGGCACCATAATCATGACAGCATGAAAATAACTCCAGAAAAAAATGTTCGCGTGGAGGTAAATAAGTAGTTTACATTCTATTCTCGATATGTTATAATGGTATCATGAGAAGGAGAGTAGTATGATAGTACATAGTGTTGAAGGTGGTACAGCGGCAGAACGTCAGCTAGTAAATGATGCAATATATTTTGCGATTGAGCATCTTATGCCGCGTAAGCAAAACCTTGAACTCGAAATCAATTTAACAAATCTTGACAAAGATACCGACGGACTGCACTACAGTATAGAAAAAGGGTTCCACGAGGTAGATCTACAAAAAGGTTTGAGTAAAGAAGATCTATTAACTGCTCTCTTCCATGAACTGGTCCACGTTCGTCAATACGAACGTGGACACTTAAAAGATAATGGAATTGTAAAATCGTGGAAAGGCGAAGACTACATATACATGTTTAATTCAGTTGAACAGTATAAAGCATTTCCATGGGAAGAGGAGGCTTATAGGTTGCAAGAGGAGATGTATACCACATGGACACGGATGTAAATATTTTTCATAGACAGATGAATAATGAGAGTAAAGAACGATATATACTATGGAAAAGGCTAAAGGAATTAACAAAAGAGTTGGAAGAGGTTATTGCTAAATTAGAAAAATATAAATAGTGATAGGAGGCAACAATGTTATGCGATGAAAAAGTACATAATCCAGTTGTATTACATCTTATCCAGCATGGCCACCACATGCCTATCAGAAAAGGCAAGTGTAATAAGGAAACAATAGAAGATCAAATTACGATTGGATTATATAGTGGGCAATTACCACCAATGGACCAAGAAGATGTTGATTGGGTTTGCTTATTGATCGACGAATTAATAGCGGATTATAAAAGGAATCCGCAGGAATACCGGCAGAGTTGAGCGACATATAACTCCTCTCAAACTCGTTGCTCCTCTGTCGGTGATTAGATCGGGTTGCTACGTAATAAGCACGCGCGGGGCTACGGTTAGCTCCGCAATAGTTTTAAAACTCAAACCTAGGAAAATAAATGAAGAAACTACTAGCTGCAGGGACAGTACTTGCCCTCACAACAGGTACAGCACACGCTATGGATTTAGGGTGGGGTCTGGCTCTCAACAATGAAGTCAAATCCGAATATAATATCGATACAGAACATGCCGATATTACATGGACACCAGAAGTAGCATACACATGGAACGCTATCGACCTCACCGCAGGTATGACAGTACCAGTGTACAACACAACAGATGAGTTCGCGTTAACCGAAGTATTAGACGAAGGTAATCGTCCTGACTTAGATCTTAAAGTAGAATATACTTTAGGTGGTGGATTAGTGGCTCACGGTAAAACTGGTTGGGATTTAAATGAATCTGAACTAGCAGACATGGTTGTTGGAGTAACATTCTCCTTCTAAAAATAATGGGGCTCGTATGAGAACATATGATTACGTTGTGATTAGTTTAATATCTTGGTATATGATGAAAGCCTTTTTGAGTTGGGATATATTTTTCGCAGCAGTTCTATACGGGCTCTTTCAATTTTATTGTGATTGGAGGAAGACATTTGAGTGACGAATTAGACTTTGACTTTGGATTCACTGCAGTAGATGAATCGGAGTTACAATCAGTACAGCAGAAGGCTGCCCTTGCCAATGATGCTGAACAACTTGCTAATACAACGCAAGAAAAATTAGATAAACTATATAACGCTATTCAGCCTTTACTTAGTAATCTAAAAAAGAATCCCGAAAAAGAATATATTCTGTGGCCAAACCGAATCAGTAAGGTTGACGCGTTTGAAGATCATCTAAGGAAAATATATAATTCTTGAAAAAAAAACGTAAGTTGTTGTTTTCAAATAAAAAGAAAATGCACTTTTTCCTTTACATTTGGTTTTAACTGTGGTAGTATAGTTATATCAAATGGAAAAAAGGATATAATATGTCTCAGATAGTACACCTCACAGATGGTACAGCAATCAAAAACGATGTGGTTGCATCTTTCAACCGTGCTGTAAAGTCCGAGGATAATCTTAAGTTCGGATTCAAATCAACAGATTTCTGGAACTTTGTGCATGCTGACATGTATTTCGACCTTAGCCATGTTAATGGTTATAGAGGTTCTTACATTGACGAGTGTTTTGATAAATTAGCGGAGGAGTTAGTATAATGGCTACAGTATCAACATATGATGAGCGTATGGCTTTAATCAAAAAAATCGATCAACGTCGTAAAAAATTGGCTACGGTCAAGAAAAAAACACGTGCAATCAAACCACCAAAGGTTGATCGTTCTTTCATGCAAGTTCCTAAGGAATCAAACATGTATCAATACACCGATGCTTCTAAATACGCAAAGGAATATTATGGTGAAGTATATCATGAAACCACCAGGTTCGACAATGACTGGGACTAAACTTACAGAGTTTGACACAGCCTTTTCATATAAAGGCTATGTCCTGGTAAATGAACGCATTGAAGATGATGAAGGTTTTTACAAAAATTGTTGGCAATGGGGTTTACTTTCCGGAGAATTTGTGGTAAGATTAGAAATATTGGATGGCTTATCAAGTAATGCTTATTCCGATATAAGTGAAGCAATGGATGTATTTAAAGCAAAGGTAGATTCTAAATGAGTATGCATATGATTCGTGGTGTACAAGTTCATGGTAGACATAAGGCTAAGCGCAAGCCTGGATGGCGAGAAGCTATGGCACATCACGAAGCCTTTCTTAAAAAGATGGGCGTAAAGGGTGGGGCATCAGACTATCGTGCACCTATGCCAGATTTAAGCACTGGTCCTAGGGTAACGTCTGATGCCATACCTGGAAATGGATCAAAGGTAAAAGCAAATGAGTATACTGGTGACTATATCATTGGTATAGGTACTATGCATAAGTCCAATGCTGTACCAGTTACTCGCAAGAAGGATGCTGAGGATATGGCAAAAATGCGAAGATGAATCACTCTATTGAAGATCTTATAAAACGAATAAATGCTATGCATGATCTTGCAGTTAAAGCACATCGTGTAAGAAATCAATATGCTAGTGGTAGTGGCAAAAGTTATGATCATGAGGAGTGTAAACATTTGTTAGAACAAGTCCAATCATTAGCAGCAGGTATTGCTGCAGATAAAGTAGGCAAGACGATACCTACAGATATGGAGTACGATAAAGCTGTTAAAGAGTTAAAGGGTACTCGCATGGACGATAACTACTATTATTTTTATCCTGATGCAAATTAATTGCATTTTAGGGGTTTACATTTGCTGTGAACTGTGGTAGAATAGTACTATACTGATTCGGAGGAGTAAAAGTATGGCTAGAAGAAAAATGACTGAGGAACAACGAGCGGCTGCAGCCGAAAGATTAGCAAAAGCTCGCGAAAAACGTATGAGGGAGAATCCACCTAAGTATAAGAACATTCATCCTAATGCGTTAAATCGTCCAGAGGACGATCCATTTTACTTTCGTAAAATCCAACAGTGGATAAAAACACAGAAAGAAGAATTAGCTGGAGCTCGTAAGATGGCTAGGCGAAATGAAAAAGGCGCAGCCACTAAGGTTGCTCATATTCAAGCCTACATTAATAATCTTAATAAGTATCTAAGTTCCGGTGAATATGTTGATATGTTTTATGGTGAGTATCAACAACATAAAATTCGTTACCGTTGTGTAGTACCTTCGTATGAAGCAGATGGTACTCCCAAATATTCATACGGTGTATTCTACCAAGACTTAGGATACACCTACACAGGACTAGATCCAGTAGAAGAGGGTGTATGTTAGAAGAACAATTCTTAAATAAGTCTAGGTTTTCTAAACTAATAGAAAAAACTGTAGTCGACAAAACTGTCGGCTACATGGAGGCAATCCTTTTGGTTTGTGATAAACACAATATAGAACCAGAAGATGTACGCAAGTTTGTTTCGCCAATTATTAAAAGCAAACTTGAAGCAGAGGCAATGAAATTAAATTTGTTGCCAAGAGTAAACGCAATTGACAGTGCATTATTTGAATAAATATATGTACGACACATGTAAATTGTGTTATAATATTTCAGTAAATATTTCAGTTATAAGGACAAGACAATGTCATTCGAAAATTTAAAACGCAATCGCGATCAAATCCAAAAACTCGTTCAGGCAGCCGAAGCTGCTGGCGGATCTTCAGATCAAAAAACAAATTATGGCGACGACCGTATATGGAAACCTACAGTTGATAAAGCTGGTAATGGTTATGCTGTACTACGGTTCTTACCAGCAGCTGAAGGTCAAGAACTTCCATGGGTCCGTTATTGGGATCATGGCTTTAAAGGACCAACTGGTCTATGGTATATCGAAAATTCACTTACATCTATTGGACAGGCAGATCCAGTAGGCGAACTAAATTCTCGCCTATGGAACTCTGGTATTGATGCAGATAAAGAAACTGCACGTACACAGAAGCGACGTCTACATTATGTAACTAATGTTTTGGTTGTACAAGATCCTGGCAATCCTGCTAATGAAGGTAAGGTTATGCTTTATAAGTTTGGTAAAAAGATCTTCGAGAAAATAATGGATGCGATGCAACCAGAGTTCGCAGATGAAGAAGCAATCAACCCATTTGACTTTTGGGCTGGTGCAGATTTCAAATTGAAAATCCGTAATGTTGAAGGATACCGTAATTATGATAAGTCAGAATTTGCAGGCGCATCTTCTCTCTATGATGGAGACGACTCCAGATTGGAAGGACTCTATAACCAGATACATGATCTCGGTGAGTTCACCGACCCAAAGAATTACAAGTCATACGACGAGCTCAAAGCAAAGTTGATGCGTGTTCTTGGCGAAGAAGTTACTATGGGTGCACCTACTATGGCGCAAACACAGCAGCTTAATGATCCAGTATATGAAACCAATGTACCAGAACCTACAGTACCAATTACTGCAGAGCAGATGGATACAACAGAAGATGACGATACAATGTCATACTTCGCAAAATTAGCCAATGAAGACTAATTACTTAGTGTGAGGGTTTACTCTATCTACAACAGAGTTTGTACCACTCAATAAAGCTGTGGCTGAATTGCCACCAGTTACGGAGGGAGCATTTATAACCATGCCTCCTCCGTTTCCATTTGTAGCCATAGGTGGCAATAGATCTAAGATAGCTTTATCATATGCTTTCATTGCTCTAGCAAAATCTCTATTTTCTCTATCTTCAGTTTTATACCACTTACTAAAATCTTCTCTCACTGGTAATTGAGGTAGAAAACTGCTGTCACCTTTATCTGATCCCATCGATGATTTAATAGCGTTGATGCTGATACCGAAATATTCTCCAGCTTTAATATAATATTCTTCTTCTATTCTCATCAATTGATTTCTTTTACTTTGAGCAGCTGAACTA
>Ga0160423_10005032_pt1 | contig 10811 bp, 9 predicted proteins | sample CRUFie14St8metaG_FD_108191 | JGI IMG/M metagenome (GOLD analysis project Ga0160423, IMG submission 108191) | Marine microbial communities from the Costa Rica Dome - CRUD Field 142mm St8 metaG | ecosystem: Environmental > Aquatic > Marine > Oceanic > Photic zone | place: Costa Rica: the Eastern... | reverse complement strand
TGCTTCGAATGCTGATGCCTGTCTCGTGGTAGCCATTATTGAACTTGAAGCCAAGTCGAGACATTTCGTCCAACGTCTCCTCCATATTCTCCTCGGATTCGATTTCCACGCCCAATCCATGAAAGCTATTTCTGATTTCCTGAATTTTTTGAGATTCTTGCAGGTAGCTAATAGAATCGGGGTGCTTTGTCATGGTAATGTCATAGTTCCCATGATTCGCATCAATGAACTCATCCAAATCACCTGTGATTTGAATGTTTCCGTCGAGGACAATTACAACATCGTAATCGATGCCTGTTTCTCTTTCAAGTAGCGTTAGGGCTTTTGCCTTGTAGTAGCTTGCCTTGCGCTTACTGCTTAAACCATCAAGTGTTTCGTCGTCTACGACAACAGGTTCAAAAAAGAACTCATTTGTGCATTTCCGATGCTCTCTACCCGCGATGTCAGTAATCGTGTAGAAATCCCAAGTGGAATTTTCAAATGAAGGTTCTTGAATCTGCTCGTAACACCCGATGTCGATGTTTACGACCGCCTTAATCATTTTGGCGCAACGATTTTTGCCTTCTTACCCTTTTTCTTGGCACTCTTCCGACGCTCCCGTCTATTCTCTACGGGGGCTTGGGGTTCGGGTTGTGGTTGTGGGGCGGGCGGTGGAGTAACGGGCGGTGGGGGTGGCATTCCACCCGCTTGTTGGTATTGGTCATACACCAACTCCAAGGTTCGCGTCAGTTGACGCTTCAAAGCAATCGTCGTGGCCGTCTTCGTGATAACATCCTTTCCGAACATGACAAGCAAAAATTGCTCATCAGTCATGCCAACGCCTTTCTTTTCAAAAATGCGCGTCATGGGTTCACGAACACTATCCTTGAATTCGTCCGTAACCTCCATTGCCTCATCAATTTGGGCATTGTAGCTTTGAACAAAATCGACTACACCCACTCTTTCCGTAGGACTTACAGGGATGGGCATTTGAAGGTCAATTTTGCCTTCCGTTTGCATTTGAAGCAATTGCCCTTCATTCATGTTGGCGAAGTTGCCCCCAAACGCGCAAATGCTTGAGTAGCCCTCCAAAATCATTTCCGCCATCTGCTTGGCGGCTTTCTTCTTATCGCCTTTAGGAAGGTCGTTTAGTCGCTCCTTTCCAAAAATTTCGTCTTCATCCTCTCCATCACTACCGCCAAACATTTCGGGGCGGATGTCTTCAAGGGATGGTGGCTCAAAGGTTGGCTCTTCAATGTCGGGAAGGCGTTGTGCTCCCGCGATATTCGCCCTTTGGTAATCTTTTTCTTCTACGTTGTCACCAAGGGGGTTATAGTTGACAACATCGGAAAAGTTGGGGCTTTCCTGCTCTTCTAAAACAATGTCGTCGAGGGTATTTACTTCGCTCATATTTGTAATGTGTCAATCGCTTCCAAAATCCTTTTGTGTTGAGGAATTTTGTCATCCAAATCTATGCAGAATTTGTAGTATTTGGAAATTGATGACACATCTTTTTGAACAATGTTCGCAATTTCTCGATGCGAAAGGATGGTGTGCTTTTTCAAAAAGAACACAATTGTGAGGATGGCATTCATCCTTCGCTCATCCTTACTGCGTGAAGTAAAGACGAGTTCACGATGCACTTCGTAGTGCTCACAAATCTCATCAATAATTCTATTGATGAATTTTTGAATGTCCTTTGGGTCTAACACTCCCATAGCTTCACAAATATCTTATCGGTTTCGGTCGTTCTGAACTTCTCTACGCGCAAGGAATACAATTGCCTATCGTCTTCAATCACTTCGGCCTTTTGCAGGGCATCCATAACGCCCTTGGCAAGGTTGTCGGTATCAAATTTGTTTCTCAAAGGCAAGCCATCGATTCTTTTGTACTTCGGTGTGCTTTTGGGATATGCAAAATGGAAAACGAGGTGAATTCTACAATAATTCCCTTTTTCTATCCCCTTCTCTTTCAGCAATTGGACAAGCATCTTTTGATAGTCCTCATAGGGCTTGGGCATATACGCGAATTTCCCGTTGAAGCGCGGTCGTGGGGTTGGTTTACCCGTCGCTTGTAAGATGAATTCCACTTATGCCGCAATCGCTAATTCCTCCCGTGGGACTGATGCGTAAACGACGGCTGAAACCATCAGCACCCCTCCGAAAACCATCAAAATTTTGTTCCAATTCTTCATTACCACTTCCCTTTTGGGCACTCTTCGCCCGCGAGTTGAACTTTTGCTTTCAAAAAGCATCCGCACTCGCGGCATCGGCCAAACATCGAATCGTAGAGAGGGCATTTCTTACAAATTGCCATTCTTTCCCTTGGCGAAAGGTCAGGCTTGTCGTTGAACGTCTCAAACATTGAGTTGCTTTTTGATTTCCTCCACTAATTTAAGATATTCCTCACTTTCCAAAAGGTAGTTGGAAATTTGAACGGCAAAATCGTTGTCGGACTTGAAATGAATACCCATTGACATTCGGGAGGCCGCAACTTCTCGCGTTGGCTCATCACTCCATGGCACATCCATCACATCACTTATCAATCGCGTGTAGAAATGCGTTTGTAGGGTATGACCTGACGGGTAAGAAGGGGTGTGACCCGTAGTTGTGTTGGCTGAATTGATTTTGATTTTCAAATAGTAGCCAAGTTGGTTGGGGCGAATTCGGTTGTAGTGATACTTGATTCGATAAATCAGGCTATTCAAGTACAAGTGATTTACTTGGTCGAAAATCTGCTTAAACGACTTCATACCCGCTTTCTGCGCGTAGCCATTCAAATACTTACCCAATTGCTTATCAATGAAAAAGCATCGGCTTCTCCATTCTGCATTTTGCAATTTTTCAATCTTGGCCTGAACCTCATACGTTTCCTTTTTCGCATCTGCCGAAACGTTTTCAGGATAAGGTGTGTTCTCGAATAGTTTGACGTGCTCTTCAAATTGAGTGCCGTCGTCCATCATCATTCTTTGCTCGATGGTCGGCTGACCATAGGCAAGTTGATTCAGGGTAATGAATGCGCCCCCTTCCATTACACTCCAAAGATGTCAAATATGGAACTATCGTCCTCTTCCTCTTCGACTTGTGGGGCGGGTTGGGGTTTGGCCTCTACCTTCGGTTCGGGCTTCGGTTCAGGCTTGGGTTCGGGCTTCGGTTCAGGCTTGGGTTCAGGCTTCGGTTCGGGTTTGGGAGGGGTGGGTTCAAACGCCTCTTCCACCATGAATTCGATTTCAGTACAAACGGCTCGTGAAAGACGATTGATTTTCTTTTGTTGGGCTTTTGTCATTACCCAATCGTTTCCCGCCTTGCTTTTCAGCGAAGTAAGGTGAGACAAGAAGTTTTCGAATTCTTCTAACGCTTCCGTAGCGTCATCATTCAAGTCGGTCTCGATGAGATTGTATCTCTTCATCGAAAACTCGTGGGGAAATTTTGCCATTGATGAATTTTTGTGAATAAAGCTAACGCGAAAATACGCATCGGCAAATTTAATTATTCACATCAATCCAACATCCCAATTACTGCTCCACTTAAAATTGAAAATGAGCCAACGACAAGTGCCATCTTGCCGAGTTCACGGGCAGGGGGCAAAGACCATTCGTGGTCTTCATCGCCCGCCTTTTGTCCCATGTTGTAATGGATTATTGCCTCCGCCATAAAAAAGCCGAAGGTAATCCCTGACGCTAACGCGCCCCTTTGCTTCCTGCTTCTCGCCATCAGTAGATACCGAATGCGTCTGATTCAACATCGCCCCAATTGAAAACCTCTTCTATCTCGTTAACGTCGATGTAATCCCCTTCATCCAAAGTTCCTGTTTCATCTCTCATGACCTCCCAATTGTACCCTTCTAAACCTTCGGAGCGCAACTCAATCATTCCCTTATCGGTTGTGATGGTGGCATAAAAATCTCCATACATCGGATTTGTTTCGACTGAATCGACAAAAGCCATGTAGTCGTCATAGTTGCCTCTAACATCGCCTCCGAGATGCTTTTTTACAAAGATTACGCCCTCATCATAAGGCTCTTTTCCTTTGATGTAAGAAATGCGATACACGAAGGGCAAATTGTCATTGTAGGTGTTTCCCGCCCTCAAAACGTCGCGCTCCTCTAACTCTTCAACGATGTCCTCGAAAGACGCCTCTTCAAGTCCGTAATCTTCAAGGAAGATGTTATGGTCTGCCAATCGGCTTTGGACTTCTGCACCATCTAATTGAAGAGCAAATGTTTTCCTTGGGTCATCCAAAAGTTCATAGGAAATATCCTCCCCATCTGCTCTAAACAAATAAACCTCTTCGTTCTCAACCTTTGGCTTACCCTCGGTAGTGCCTCCTTCAGCCATCTTCTTTGAATCCATGCGTTGCAATTTTTGGAAGAACATTCTGCCCTTGCTTCCGCTTGCTGATTTAGGCTTACGATAGCCATACTTGGTAGCCAATTCATCCATTTCCCCACCGATGCTTTGAGCATGAAAATCACGCTCGAAATTCACTCCCATGGCAATGGCTTCTTGTAGCGCACTTTCGTAGTCACCACGCTTGACCTTACCTCCTTTGGCAAAGTTTTTATTGAGGTAATCCAAAAAGTCCTGAATTGCCTCGTTTCGTGATGCAAAACCTGTTCCCTGTTCGTCAAACATAAAATCTTCCCACGCATAACCATCTTTATCTTCGAAAATGGTGTATGAATCAATATCATCGCGTGTTTCGGATAATTTCTCAATCAAGGAGTTCTCCAATGCCAAATCCATGATGCCTCCGCGTTCTCTAATCGCAAGGCCATGACCTTCTTCGTCAGGGAGGAGTTCTTCGTAAGCCAAATTCGCCTTTTCTAATGCGCCCTTCAAATCCAACATAATGGATTTAGCGTTATCCAATGCCGAACGCAAAGGACTAATAGTTTCAATCAATCTATCTCTCGCGCCCTCGACTTTACGCTCAATATCTTTGTATGTAAATTGGTGACTATCCGCAATCGCAATTCCTTCACCAATATCCTCGGATTTAGCTTTGATAGCCGCTTGTGCCCTCTTTGAAGGCATACGACTTGGTTTGGCCGAAGCCTTCACCTTGTTCTTTGCGCCTTTTGGACGACCTCTTCCGCGCTTGGGAGGTGCAACGTAGCCCTCCATCTCCATCGTGCCAACTTTCGGGCTTTCGCCTTCTGACAACTTTCTAACGAGTTTGTAGCTTGCCCCTGCCGACTTAATCGCGGCTTTTTCGTTCGTTGCCTTGACAATCTTCCGCTTGACCTTACCCGCTTGCGTCTTCAAAGGCATTTCGAACAACCACGCCTCTTTGTCCATTGGCTTACGACCGCGCTTTTTGCCCGTCGCAACCTTTTCAGAAATCTTCTTTGCACGGGTTTCGCTCATCCCTGCGGCTTTCGCCATAGAGGTGCGCTCATCTTTTGATGCACGAGGCTTTCTTTTTGGCTTTTCAGCCTCCTTTTTTTTTGCGGGTGCTTTCTTGTCTGCGACAAATCCTTCACGGGGGCTACGGCCTCTTGTAATCTGCTTCACAAAGTCAAAGTCCGTACCATCCATCGCCTCTTTAGCTTCCGCTTCAGTCATGGCCTCTACGACCTTGACCTCTTTTCCACCATCTACGGGCTTTTCAAAGACAAAACGAGAGGCTTTCTTTGGCTTTGCCTTTGGTTCTGCCTTGGCACGGGGCTTACGCTCCTTCTTTGGCTTTTCTACGGGGGCTTCAACCTCCTTTTCTACGGGCTTTTCGACTTTTGCCTCTTGTGCTTGGGCTTCAAGTTTGGCAATCTTTGAATCGATAGCCTTCTTTCCCGCTTCGCTCTTTGTCTTCTTTCTAACCGCTTGAAGTTGAGCGATTCTTTTCTGAATATCAGCCATTTGATAGTTCTTTGACTTGTTGGATTTTTTTGTCCGTTACTTTTTTCGCCTCGGCTCTCGCTTCAGCAATAGAGTAGGCAAATATCTGCTTTTCTTCTCCCCCTTCCAAACGAACTCGGTACTTTTTTACATCATTTGTAATGCCAAGTTTATTTTTCGCAAGGTTTGAGATTTCCGCAGAATTCTTGAATAACTCTTCAGTCAAATATACAATTTTTGAAAGAAATTTCTCCTTCAAAACCACAATTTCCTTGCCGCGTAGCTTAATCACATCCTGAAATTTTTTGAGGTGCTTGTAAGCAAGGTGGGCCGCATATTCATTGCTGAAAATCAGCTTGTTCTTGGACAATTTGAACCCATTAACGAATCCTTTGGCGATATGGTCGGGTGTCATCCTGACATCCGTCCGACCGCCCTTCTTCATCGTAGAGAACACTTGATACGCCTGTTCGAGGTCGTCTCCGTCATAAAAGGTTCGATACCTCGTTTTTACTTGGTACTTCATGCAATAGATGTTGCTTCTTCGAGAATGTTGATGAGTAACTCACGCGAGTGCTCGATGTCCTTTTTGGCTTCTTTCAAGGCATCCGCTTCGGTTGTCTCATATTCAAACGCCTCAAGGCTACTAAAGAGCACGTCTACGAGTGTTTCTGCAACTTCTGCATCTGACATATCGGCAACGGCTTTTTTCGCGTTCTCAAGCACCTTATTTGTTTGTCCCCCGCTTGCCAACTTGCCTGAATCGCGCATCGAAAGCGCAATGGCTACGGCTTGATTTTGGGGTTTACCCTCTTTTCGAAGCAAACGAATCTTGTCCGACACCTTGTCGTCTATCGTCTTACCCCCCTTTTCCATCTCGATGATTCCTCTTTTCGCAAGCGAAATGACCTCTTGACACTCTTTTTTGCTTTGACAACCAATCACCCCTCCATCAGGGCCGACAACATGGTATCTGAATTCATCATCCAATCCAAGGTCTTTCGAAAGATGAATCGTGTACTTTCCTGTCTTCCCTCCTTTGGCGTAATCACCATACGGGCCTTCGTTAAATGAGTCCATTTCTCTCCAACCCTCCTCGTCTTGGTCGTAATCGTATCCCGCGTTCGTGGCGACCTCGAAAAACTCCTTATCTGATGACCATTCCATATCATCGTCACGAAGCATCTTCTTCAGCTTGGATTCGCTGATTACGCCTCCTTTTGCAAAGTCGTCGTCATCGAAGTCGAAGTCCTCATCACCAAAATCAAAGTCATCGTCGTCTAAATTCTCGTCATCAAGTGTTACTTCAGGATTGACTAAAATCTCTTCCCCTTCGGGAATGTCAGGCATTTTGTCAACGAGTACAATATCCATGTCATCTTCTGAATCCGCGTCTTCAATTGCGGATAGAGCATCTACTTCAATGTCATCGTCATCGTCATCGTCCTCTTCTACCATTTCAGGTTCACCAAAAATCAGGACTTCTTTCCCGTCCGTGTCTTTTTCGAACATCTGCACATCATAGACATATCCTTCGGGCAATTCAGGGATTAAATCGTCGGCATCCTCGAAATTCAAGTTTGCACTAATCGTTGTCTCGCTTATATCACCGAAAGACCGCCAATCGTTAGTGTATTTTTCAACCATCTCAACTGCGTCATCGAGGGGTAAATTGTCGGGATTGAAAGTGAACGTCAACCGAACTTTTTTGAAATCCTTGGCCTTATCTGCCTCCAAAACCTCTTTCTTTTCCTCCTCCACAATTGTCTCTGCCACAGGGTCATCCGCTGAAGGAGTGGGCAGAATTTCTTGGTCATTGCCGATGGCTTCCAAGCCCGCCTCGTCTTCAATTGGCGGTGTGCTTTGGATTTGCTCAAGCATTTCCGCTTCATCCTCATCTTCCGAAAGCGCATCAATCATGATTTGAGCACCTTCGATGGCTTCGTTCAATTCTGCAATTTCTTCATCGTCTTCACCCTCTTCCATCAAGCCCAAGACCATTTGTAACTCTTCAATCAAATCACGGAACTCTTGCAACGTATCGTCATCTTCCTTGGTCTCTTCAACTTTTGGTGGCTCGACAACAGGGATTTCTTTGGTCTCATCCACCACACGCTCGACAACTTTTCCAATGAATTCTGCGTCGCCCAATTCAGAAACATCTACGAGGTCACTGAATCGTGTAAGATTTTCACCCATAATTTGCTCTTTGTATTGCTTCGGATTCGTTGGAAGCATACGGACGGGTGAGCCACTTGGCGCATTCTTTTCATCAATCATGATGAATCCTGCGATGTCATCGCCCGTCTTGAAAAACAGGGTAAATTGCTTCTGATTTGGGGTTGGGTTGGTCACTACTCCATCCACACCATAGAATCGACGGAAGTAATTGAAAATCACCGCAGGGATGTAAAAATTCCTTGAAGAGGTGGGAAGGGCAAAGACATAGTATCCTGCCATATCACTCAAAGAATCTACTTGGGCATATTTGATTTCTGATGGCAACTTGTGGGTAAAGCCAACCATGTACAAGCGTTCGTTCACACTATATCCATCGCCCACAATTTTGTTGACACGGCTACCAAATTGATTGGCATCGGCCTCCATCTTGGAATTACTGATTGTTTTCCCTTGCGTATTGTTGAAAGGAACATTCAAGTGATTGCCTCCAATTTCAAAGATGCGCAATTGCTTCAAATCATTGGCCTCACAATAGTTGGTGATGTATCGATAGCCTCCCACCGATGCCGTGTAGAATTCATCGCAATTTGCCATGAGATAAAGTTGGTCGGGGGAGTAGTAGTAGACGCTATCCTTGACCATGTAGGGGTGTACGGCTTTACCAACGGCAGGGAAATCCAAAGCGTCCAATTCCCCTTCGTTCGCCCGATTCAAAATGGACAAAATGGAATCGAAAGACACGTTGACCTCCTTACCTCCACGCAAAAATTGTTGGGTGCTGAAAACGGAACTAACCTCTTCAAGCGGAAGAGACATCAAACCCGCATCTACTTGTCCCGAAGAGCCTTTTACGTCAGCCTCAAACGGCTTGTATTCGGTTACTTTTTCAGCATCGTTGCCCAAAACCATAACGTTCATCTTGGCCGCACTCATAGGCAATGAACCAATCACGCCAAAGTCATCCTGAAAGATTCCTCTGACCCTCAACCCTTCAGGCTCGACGACCAACGCTCCTTCGCTATCAATTTGTGGAACGTGGTTGCGCACCACTTCAGAAAAAAAGTTGGATGCCGAAATGTCGCTGAACGTTACACTTGGCAACATGGGAATAGACCGCTCTTTCTTTCGTTTCGCGCCTGTTTTGGGAGTAGCCATGGGCGGTGCGTCTGAATCGGTAATTCGAATATCGATGTCATCTGCCGTATCAAAATCCAAGTCGTCAAAATCCTCCCCAAAGTCGAAATCCCCAAAGTCGTCATCGTCTCCAATAGCTTCTTTCCGATTTTCTTCGAGGATGGCTTCTACATCCTTGGTTTTCAAGTATTGCGCCACATTTTCATCAAGCGTCGCAACCTGCAACGCCAAGGCATCGCCCCCCGTCTTTTTCGCTTCCAAAAGCGAGGAAAGAATGTCGATGTTCAGTATGGCTTCCGCCTCACTTGGCGTAAGGCCGTAGGAATTCAAGATTTTTTCCGTTTGTAACATCTTATCGTCTAATTAAGTATGGGAAGATAGCCTCCAAGTCGTTCACGCGCTCCTCGACGGATGGGACTTTTTGTCCATCCCGTTCTGCGATTTTCTTGGCGAAATACTTGCGTAATTCCTCTTTGGCTTCGTCCTCGTTATCAAGTTGATATTGTGCATCGTCCAACTCCTTCTGCTTGCGCTCAATAATTGCGGGCACGTCCTTGAGTGTGGCATCGCGTTTGTTGTCACCATCCCCTATTTGTTCCGTAGAAACGATGTCATTGAATGCTCCAATTGTAATTGCCTCGTCTCCTACACGGAATGACTTGGCGAGGTCATCAAGTTGCCGTGGGTTCACTCTGACACCATCAGACCATCCTTCATTGGCATCACGCAAAGTCGCCATAACGACCACATTGCGACCTTTTGTGCCATACGAACCTTGGTTTTTCAACATTCCCAACGCCTCAAACAATTTGTCGGGCTTTTTGGCCGTAGGAACGCTCTTGGCAATAGCGTCTTTGACTTTCAAGGCGGGGTCAGTCAATTCTGAAATCTTGTCTGCGCCTTCCCTTTGTGCTGAATCTAAAGCTAACTCTGCCTTTTGTGCCAAATCTTTGACGATTTCCACATTCTTGGCAAAAGCCGATGTCGAGGTCAGGGTAGTCATGGCAAAAGGCTGTGCCAACGACAATCGGAAGGCTACGTTGCCGTCCAATGTTTCCTTGGCCTTGGCCGCCTTTTGTACGGCTTCAACCGCTTTGGGCAAAGACAATTCCGTGATTTTCACTTCTGACCGCAAGCGGGAAATCATTTCTTGCTTTGTTTCATACTTGGCATTTCCGGCCTTATCCAAGAACTTCTTGTTATCAGGGTCTTTCACGAAATCTTCCTTCACCTTATCGCTTGGGAACTGATTGGGGAAATCAACATCGGCCTGTTTTAATGCGGCATCGTTGCGCATCTTTTGGTTCTTGAACCTTTGGTAATGACTTCCCACAATCAAAGAATCAATCTCATAGAATTTCTTGGCAAAATTATTCAATTGATTGATGGCTTCCCCATACTTGGCAACGGCCAAAGGATACTCCACCGACAGGCTTGGCAACAATTCCAACTCCTCCCGCAATTTGTCAGTCAATCGGGACAAATCGCTTTGGTCGTCTTCCCATTGCATTTCAGCAAGTTTTTCAGGGTCGCTAATCAATTCCGTCTTGATTTCCTTGACATCCACGTCAAACTGCGTCGCTTCGCTATCATAAACATCGCTTCCCAACATCTGCTTCACGCTATCAATCTTTTGGTCAAGTTTCGAGTAGACGAAAGCATCGATGCTATTTTGGGTAAG
>Ga0160423_10005031_pt1 | contig 10812 bp, 11 predicted proteins | sample CRUFie14St8metaG_FD_108191 | JGI IMG/M metagenome (GOLD analysis project Ga0160423, IMG submission 108191) | Marine microbial communities from the Costa Rica Dome - CRUD Field 142mm St8 metaG | ecosystem: Environmental > Aquatic > Marine > Oceanic > Photic zone | place: Costa Rica: the Eastern... | reverse complement strand
TTGTCGAGTTTGAAACTTGAGTGTGTGTTTGTTTTGGGGGATGCTAAAAACATGTCAGAATCAAAAAAGTTCAATTTTCAGATTCTTTGGAAAATTTGTCGGGAAATTGAAATTTTTCAGTTCTGACATAGTAAATATATATCTCATACTATTCACTATTGTACATCGTTATACCAATATAGCAAAAACACAAAAAAACCCAAAAGTCAAGAACAAGTCACCCGTAGTAAATACTACTATGAGTCTAACCGATTTCCCAGTTCGAGACCTGTTTTCAGCGTGGTGCCAGCAGAAAGGATTGGATACCAAGGAGCATCAGCTCAAGGGTATCGAATGGGTCATTAACCGCGAGCGTAACCCTACCTTGGGAAGCGCTGGAGGTTTCATCTGTGATGAGATGGGACTGGGCAAGACAATCCTAATGATAGGTGCAATGGTGCTCAACCCTAAGGAACACAATCTGGTAGTGTTGCCTAAGAGTTTGCTGGACCAATGGCTAGACGCCGTATGTCGATTCAGTGCTCTGGACAGTGATGATATTCTGGTCTATCACGGCGCCTCCGGAAGAGCAGTCTCAGCAGAAGATATCGCTGATTACCGTGTGGTTATAACCACATATGGTATGATAGCGACTCGCAAAGCCAAGGGTGGTCGTCCTGCTTACAGATGTCCTCTATGGGCACAACAGTGGGACAGAATCATCTATGACGAGTCACACCATTTGCGCAATTCATCAACTGGTCAATTCGCAGGAGCCAACAATCTACAAGCCCCTATTAAATGGATGGTTACAGGAACACCAATCAACAACAAAAAGGGTGATTTCTACAACCAGTCTGTCATACAAGGAAGTGGAGCACATTTCACACCTCGAATGGCTGCTATTCGTCGAATCATCAACGCTATTGTGTTGAAAAGGACGAAAAAGCAAGTGGGTATTAAGATGCCTAACCTCAATGAGGAGATTATTGAGGTAGAATGGCAGAGCCCAGAGGAAGAGATGTTTGTCCGCAATGTCCACAATCTTATGCGTTTTGCACCCGTTACGGCTCGCAATGTGGATAATGTCATACAGCATCTAGGGAATATGTATCAGTCTGTATTCCCTATGTTTATGTTGATGAGACAGTCCTGTGTTAAGCCTAGTCTAGCATACAATTCTCTACTGCGACGCGCGATAATCGGGAGTCGAGAGGAGGACGCGGAAAACGCCCAAAATCTGGTTCGTCCAAACACCTCCAGCAAAATCAAAGCTGTTGTAGATAAGGTAGTGGAGAACAGACAAACTGGTAAGTCAAAACTCATCTTCTGTCTATTTCGCGCGGAGATGGAGCATATTGCAATGGACCTTAAGGAGAAGGGGTTCAATCCGGCTATCATCAATGGTTCCACTACCAAAAAGCAGCGTAGGTTTGCGCTGCAGGCTGGTCTTAAACACGATGAGTGGATTGATATTGCTCCACAGCTACCAGAAGCTGTATGTGGACACATCAACTCCTATCTAGCTCCAAATGTTCTCATTGCACAGATTCAAACCTCCTGTGAGGGTCTCAATCTCCAGCATTTCGCAGAGGTTTATTTCACCACACCTCACTGGAATCCGGCAGTGGAAAGCCAAGCTATTGCCAGATGTCACAGGATTGGGCAGAAGAAGGATGTCAATGTCTACCGATTTGTGACAACATTCGAGGATGCAGAGGATGAAGCGAGTATGTCATTGGACCAGTATTGCATGGAAGTTCAGCGTATCAAAAAAGCCGTAGCAACAGAATGCGGATTATAAAAAAACAAAAAATCAAAAAACAAATAAAAATCAAAAAAATCAAAAAACAAATAAAAAATAAAAGGCAAATGTAAATATCAAGTCCTTTTTTTTACCCTAATAAATAAAATAAAATTGAATCAAATATATTAATAATAAATAATGATATTAACAACACAGAATCTTGATGAATTTATACATCGCTCTAATTGCAGGAATCCTTGGTATATGTCTTGGGTTTCTACTCTTCCATATTGGAGAACTCCTAATAAAATATATGTATCTTACACTGGACGGAGGGTTATATGAAAGAAACGACAGTCCGGTATATAGAACTACCAGAAGCAATATGATAAGTCGGCGTAGAAGGAGGAAATATGAATGTGAGTTTGATGTTGCTTAAAAAAGTCTAAATTCTAGTAATTAGAAAATTTTTTTTATGTTCCTTAAAATCCTTAAATTTCCCTTAAAAATAGCTTACTTTGGAATGTAAATTGATAAATTAGTATTCTGAGTAGTGTTTGATTATCACTCCACATACCTACGCAGTGACAACATCACAGAGTGCTAAACACAACTCTATAAATATGGCTATTGCCCAGGATTATTCTAAGGTGAAGTTCGAGATGTTAGAGCTTCCTGCCTGGAAGATACTCAAGAAGATGAAGAGGCTTCAGAAGAAGGCGATACAGAGAGCAGAAAAGTATCATCTTACAAAAATTCCCAGTTTCGAGACTTTGCCTTTCAACCCGGAGATGGAGGGTTACCCACCACCACCTAGTGTCATTCATATGTCGGAAGGCTACATAGACTATGTTAAGTGGGTCTTTCGCGATAGGATAGCAGAGCTGGATATTGTTGAAGAACCACAGACGGATAAGGAGAAGAAGAAAAAGAGGAAGAAGAAGAATAAGCTATATAAAAATATGAGGGCTATCATACGCCCTTTCGTTATGTATTACTCTGCTGCTGCTCTACTAGTCACTCGCGCCATCAGAAAAATGGGAGTTCGTCTTAAGAAGGAGCGAGGAGAACACTGGTATGATATTCGCAAGAAGAACGCACACATGATTGAATGGGATTTGAGAACTTGGTGTCGGGCCCGTGGCTATACTGATAGGGATGAGGATGAGATGGTCCGGGATTGTCCTGATATCAGTAATGCGTTGAATGGGATGTTGCCGCAAGGTATGAAGGATTTCGAGAACACAGTCTTGTGGTTTCATCGCAGAGTTTCCCAAATACCACAATGGTGGTGGGACTGGTGGAATATGGAGAATGGAGGTCTGGAGGTGAACCCCTCTATTAGTTATCGTGAGCGCCTGGGATTGACCCACCCTGCTGCTGGTCTAAAGCCATGGGAGTATTAAAGTCAAGATTTTGGGGAGGTAATAAATTTTTTTACTCCTAAGGTCCTTAAAAATCTTAAATTTTACCTAAAAATTACTTGATTTTGACAGAAAATTGAAAAAATAATGTTCTGATTAGGGTTTAACTATCCCCCCCCCACAACAACACAACCGACAGCACAGACTATCACACACACACAAACACATCACATTAATCCTCTATCTTTGCAATATGGAAGAATTCCCTCTGGTTTTTCCGGTGAATCCAGTGGTTGCTATGCGATACAACCAGAATTTGTATCCTGTTCCAGAAGAGTTCAAAACCTCTGGTCAGTATTATGAGCAGCTAGGTGAGGAACTGTTTCAAATTTTCGACGACGAATGCTGTGAGAGCGGTGTTGGCGCGGCTAAGGCTGAGAAGAGACTGGATAATTTTCGTTACACTCTTCGCAACATTGAGTATGCAGCATCCTGTATTATCAGGAATTGTTATCTCCGCTACAAACTCAAACGCCGACTGAGGACTGGACCTTACATCAAAGCTATTCGTCACAACGGAGTGAACTATTCCTCTGTTCTCTATCTCCTCTTGAAACAGCGGTGGGAGAACTATATGAAGGATACGACCGACAGCATCCTGAACTACACCTGCGAGCGAGTGACTGAGAAGATTAACCGTCAGCGGGCGTGCGTGCTTATTCAGCGCCAATTCAGGAGGTTTCGCGTTGTCAATGATATGGCTGCCAAGGAAAAGGAAAAGTGGGAAATGGAGTTTGCTTTCGGTCAGCTTTCCCACGATGAGATTCCAAAGATTCAAAACCAAGCAAGAAACAAGGTATTCCTGTCTTTCGAAGTGAAGAAAATGATGGTGCTTGACAATTCGACTCTCGAAACTGAGCAGAAGAAGGCGTTGGATACCTTCATGGATTCCTGTTTCATATATGATGATGAGCAGTTGGTGCGAATGATACAGGGGCACGACAAAGACATTGAACAACTCTATCAGCCGTGGGGTTGGGAACAGGAAGAAGCATATAGGATTGAGATGGAAGCAGAGCGAGATGCAAAACTGGAGGAAGATATGGACCGGATGCGTGAGGAATATTTCGACTAAACAAAAAACCAAAAAATCAAAAAAAACCAAAAAACCAAAAAACCAAAAAATCAAAAAAGAAAAAAACAAATAAAAATCGAAAAATTCAAAAAACAAATTTTTTTTATGCAATTTCAACAGGAGGATTAAGTCTAAAATGAATATCAATAGTAGATTCTTTTTCAATATTATAATCTGCCAATTTTTTATTTGATTTGTGGTCTAAAATTTTTGACTGATAATATAAATAATAATGTTCAAAATTTAGTCTGAACATATTATTTAAAATTAAATATAGAGTTCTAACAGAGTCAGTGTTTTCTATGTCATTTATAGTTTGAGTATTGCAGGTTTTGTAAATAGATATGCCTCGAATAAATATCTGCATCGTTTATAGTGCATTATATTGTTTTGCTATTAAATGGTTTCAATTTTATTTTATAAAGGACATAAAAGAAAGATAAAATATTAATATATCATATATGTCAGTTACAAAGAGAATAACAAAAGAGTTACAAAATTTTAACAAGGACCCTCCAGCAAACTGTAGTGCTGGACCAGAAGGTGATGATATTTTTCATTGGACGGCAACTATAATGGGACCAGTAGGAACCCCATATCACGGTGGCGTATTTTACTTAAATATTACTTTCCCTAGTAACTATCCTTTTAAACCTCCTAAGGTTTCTTTTGCTACAAAAATTTATCATCCAAATATTAATAGCAGTGGAGGTATTTGTTTAGATATATTAAAAGAAAATTGGAGTCCAGCATTAACAATATCAAAGGTTTTGATTTCTATTTGTTCTTTATTAGATGACCCAAACCCAGACGACCCTCTAGTTCCAAGCATAGCTGAACAGTTTAAAAAAGACTATGAGGCTTATAAGGTAACTGCTTCGGATTGGACGCAAGTTTGGGCAATGGGTAATTAAATATAATTTTTGAAACTAAATTATATTTAAATTTTGTTATTTGTTTTGTTTTGTTGTCTAGATTTAAGAATAGCTAAGCAGCAACCAACAGCAGCTTTTTCGGCAGCATTTACATTAACTTCGCCATTTGTAGCAGCAACTACCAAATCGACAACATCTCCAACTACACCTTCATCAATCATATCTAGAAGTAATTTTTCTTTTTCGTCTGCAATTGGAGCATCTTTGACTACTTTTCTTACAAGTTTTTCGACTAATATTTTTTGTTCAATACCTTTTAAGTTAGTGGCTTCAACAATTTCCATACTAATTTTAATAACAGTTGTAATGGTTTTAGATGTAATTTCGATGCCTCTAGAGGCTAACGCAGAATTGAGTTTTTTCAAACTCGTATCGAATGCCGCAGCAATAAGCATATTTGCAACTTCTTCCTTCTTGGACATTTAAAAAATAAAATTAAAAAATTTTTTAAAATAATACGCGTAATTAATTTACTCTTCGGTGATTTCTTCTGTATCACTGATTGGAGGACTAATAGGTTGAGAGCAGGCTCGCATAACAGTAGCTTGAGTAGGAGTAGTATAACAAGATGATTGCCTAAGCATTCCGGGTTTTGGCATTCTAATTGTAGTACAAATTTCACCAGCTGATACTGGTGCGCTAGATTGTCTGGGGAAGGAAGATGCCGCAGACAAGGTATGACCACCAAATAGCTCATCGCCTAAATCAACCGCATTTTGTCTATCTAGAGCATCAAAGTTATTAACATCGTATGCCATTTGATTTCCTTGAGTTACTAGTCTAGCTGCAATAAACGCATTGCCAGCACCATAACAGTCAATTCCTGTATAAGCTACATAAACATCTCCTAGTAGTTTCTGCATAAATGCATCATCGGTCAAATTTTTTGCATCCATAAATTCTTTCATTTCCTTTTCTAGTTCGATGAGTTGGGTTTTAAGACTATTTTTAGATTCATAGTCAGCATTTTTTGCGTGGAATAATCCTTCTAGAGCTCTCTGGCGAAACATTTGTTTTTCAACATCAACATCACGATTCGACTGTTTGCTTTCTCCGTTTGTGCAATTATAACAATTGAAACTATCTGTTTTTGAGTGAATAACACCATTTCCAGTCTCAGTATAAATGATATTTACAGTAACAAGTTCTACAGAATTCCACGATGACCTAAGTATGAGAGATTGAGTATGCTCACTAGCAAAATTATTAAACTTAATTTTAGATGTCCATTCATTTTTGGTAAAATCATATACCTCAGCTCCTTTTACGGTTACAGTAATATTCTTTACAGCATCATATAGTAGTGAGTGAATAATTTCTCCATAAACCATACCGGCATTTTCAAAACTTTCCACAAAACTATAGGAACCATTGGTAAGCTCAGCCATTTTTTGTAGAAGATTAGCATCGTGGTCAATTCCATATCCTATGTAAAATTGTTTGCCTCCTGGATTTTGTTCAGTAATGCCTTCTGCACTTGTTTTTCCTTCATTAGGTTGTCCATCTGTGAGAAGAATATGTGCTTTTTGTGAGTCGGAGGTTTGGGAATAAATTGGTAAATTTTTCAAACTTTCAAATGCACCACTAATATTAGTCCCGCCACGCGGTTTTAATTTATTAATTTTTGCTAGAAATTTGGCCTCTTCTATATCATCTCCTACATTATAGTGGCCACAGTTCTTGATTTGATTATCAAATGCATTAAGAGTAACACTAATATTTAAATTAGGATTATCATCATGCATATCTCCAAGATAATCGACAATGTTATTAACAGTATGCAAACAATGTTGAAGTGGAGTATGATTTTTTGTCGATGTGAAAGAGCCAGCCATTGACCCAGAGTGGTCTAAGCTGAAACCTATGAGTAAATTTGGTTGAGACGGCTCTTCCAGCTTGCCTGTTACAAGGTCAACCGAATGATAATTGTGACTAAGATTAGTATTATGTTCCTTGCCTTTTTGAAGTATTTTGTAGTTTTCGATAAATAGCTTGTTGGGGGTTGCAGTAAAAGATGCCATATTGTCTTTGAGAGTAATGTAGTGAAGTATCTAAGTAGGTTAGGGGATAGTTTATAATGTATAACAATGAATAAATTCAATTTTCGGATACTTAAAAATTGATATTCAAACTGGCTTAAAGACTTGATGTTAAGTTATCTTGTGAATGAATGGTATCTAACAGCAAATCAATCAACCCAAAACTCACAAAAAGTTTGAATTGACAGATACCAGTAGCAGATGTAGTGTAGAGTGTAGAGTGTAGAGTAGAGGAGAAAAGACTATGTGCATAGGAAGTCACATAGCCACCCAATCATCCGTAGAGGTGATAGTAGGCTGCTGTGAAAAGCAGTAAGGGTGAAAAAGACTATGTGGATATAGGAGGCCACATAGCCACCCGATTCCATCGAAAGAGGTGGAAAGTGAGAGATGCTGCAAAAAATTAAAGTTTTGCTGAGGATAGTAGGTGAAATGGCAGTAGGGGTGAATATGGTCTCATTAGAGAAGACCAAAGAAATCAACACTGAGTCCAAAGACAATGATGATGTTGATAAAAAGAGGGGTGTAAAGATATGCATTTGGGGGACGCCCTTGGTTTCCTCAATAGGGACGCCTAGAGAGTGAGGCTAGCATATTAAAAAGGGGAAGTAGCTTGTTGGCTTATAATGGGTTTGGAAACAGCAATATACAAAAAAGACTATCAATAATAAGTAAAGTCAAAATTTTGTGGGGTAAAGCAGGCTAGGGATTTGGAGGATAGACCTGTTGAATATTGCACACAACTTTACTTAGGGGTTTATATCGGTGTATTTGTCCCCTAAACAAATCATCAAACACCAAACCGTAATCTCTACCGGACATAGCTCAGTTGGTAGAGCAGCCGACTGTAGATCGGCGGGTCACTTGTTCGAATCAGGTTGTCCGGAGTCTATATTTTAGGACGCAAGTCCTAGCTAAGTTGGTTAAATTTTTTCAATGAATACTATTAAAAAACTTAATAGTATTTATATATATATTAACGATAGTAGTCCATTTACAGACACCGATAAATTATTTATATTACCTTGCATTCAAGAAAAAAGAGCTACGGGAAATTTAGATAAAGAAAATCAGGCTAGCAGACAAACCAGTTGTAGGAAAAATGGAATAGATGTAAGCAAAAAAATGAATACCGATTTAGAGGGATTATGTGTTGGTGAAAATATAAATGAAAATTCATTATGCACTTACGATAATTCTTTATACTATGTTGGTAATAAAAACTCCTCTTGTAGCCCAGAAGTCGTTTGGAATCATATTGTCGATTTTGTAAATAGAAGCAACTTAAATTCTATACATCAATCTGCTACAAAAAATTTTTTTATAGTTAGCCATCATAATACATTAAAAAAAAGTATATTAGCTACTGTTTTAGCTAGTGAAAAAAAACTAAAAAAAAAATTAAGACATCATATTGCAAACTGTTCTTGTTTTTTATTAGAACATACCTCTGATGGATGGGTATGTAAGCTTATTTTTGATGGATTTCCCGATAAATCTGAGTATAATTATTTTCAAGGTAAAAATAAAATTCTTTTTCAAGATGAACCCGGATTTAATATATTAAAAACTTATTTAAATTTTATTCAAAACAAAGAAACTACTAGAATATTTTTGATAAGACATGGCAATGCCTTTCATAATAAACCTTTAAGATTAACAGGTAGTGCTTTAAATAGAACGGTTGATACTAATTTAACACCATTAGGTATTTATCAAGCGAGAATATTAGGTGAAACGCTTATAGAAGAAAATTATTTGAGACCACAAGGTAATGATAATGTAAATGTTTTTTGTGCTTCTTATATGAATAGAGCACAACATACTGCTTTAGAATTGGTATATGCTTTAAATTTACATATGTCTAGAGGTAATTTAACGGACGATATACCTATGGCTGTGGCTGAACCTATACCTGTTGCTATAGCAGAACCAATTGCAACTGCAGTTTCTGTTATGGCTGGAGGTAAAAACAAGAGAAGACCTAGTGTAAAAGACGAATATAAAGAAATTCCTGCTCAAAATTATTTTAGATTATCTGGTTTGGAGAGATTTTTCACTGATTTTGCTTGTAGTCGTCTTATTAGAAAAAGCGGAGGATTAGAAAATTTTTTAAAAAATATTAATAAATTAGCAAAGTGGGAAAAGAACTTTAATAGCTCCTGTAAAAAATTAGTTCCACCTCATTTGTGCAAATCAGAAACTAGAGTATCTGCTGAATCACATATGATGAGAGCTCTTCTTAGCATCTCACAACAATCAATGGAAGATTGGAAAGATAAAAAATATTGTAAGAGTTTTTCTCAAAAAACAGAACCAGAGAATGCGATTATAATTACAAATAAATCTGGAGGTAGAAGAAAAACTAAAAAGAAAAGAACTAAAAAGGGTGGAAATTATAGATGGGGTAATTACGCCGACTTTTATAATTATCTTACATCAATAGATAATGCCGCGGGAGACGAAGTTACTCTAGGTGCTGATTATACTTATAGGTATCTTCCGCAGCCAAACCAGTACCCAGGCGCCGGTCCAGAAACAACAGAAGCATTAGCACAGAAACATGACCTAGGAGGTGGATTTTATGAATTTATATTTTGGCGTCCTCAAGCTATGATAACACATTCTTTTGATAGTAGTGACGGTACTATTGGTGTTCCCTACGAGGAAGTTGAATTTAAAATACCTGTTCCTAATGCTCCTCAACCCGGAGGGGGAACTAGAAAAAAGAGAAGGAAACGAAAAAAGAAGAAAACGAGAAGAAGACGAAAAAATAAATAAAAATAATATAAATATAACTGATTTATATTATTACAAATGTCTAGTGATAGAGTTGAACTTGTATTTGGTTCTGACCACGCTGGTTATGAACTAAAGGATAGATTACTCAATTTGTATTGTCTATCATCACATCCTATTGTATCTGGTGTATCAGATGCGGGTTGTTTTAGTAATGAAAGAGTAGATTATCCTGATTATGCTAAAATAGTAGCAACAATAATGAAAAAAACTGGTTCGCACAAAAAGATAGGAGTTTTGGTATGTGGAACAGGCATCGGGATAGGCATTGCCGCAAATAGATTTGACCATATAAGGTGTGCTTTATGCACTGATACATATAGTGCTGAAATGGCCCGAAAGCATAATAATGCTAATTGTATTTCATTAGGAGCTAGAAGAACAAGTTTTGAAGATTGTGTTGATATATTAGAAAAATTTATTTCTACAGAATTTGAAGGTGGAAGACACCAAAAAAGGCTAGACAAAATTAACCATTTAAACACTAATCACATTGATTAATATATATGTCATTTACACAAATAATGTATCCTAATAATTTTTTACCTGATTTGGCTAGAGTTGCTTTTTGGGTAGGAACATCCGCGGCTAGTTCTGTTTTGTTATTTGGGGCAACTCATGGTTCTGTAAGACGAGACCAATTAGATTGGAGAGATGTAGCAGTATGGGGAACCATTGGAGCAGCGATAGGAGCACAATTTGGTGTAACACAGCGACCCTGGTTTAAAAGTTGGTAACTTTTTATTATTTAAGAACTAATAAAAAGGCACTAAAAAAACAGCACTTAACGGCGTCTTCTACGCTTTGTTTTTTT
>Ga0160423_10005030_pt1 | contig 10812 bp, 7 predicted proteins | sample CRUFie14St8metaG_FD_108191 | JGI IMG/M metagenome (GOLD analysis project Ga0160423, IMG submission 108191) | Marine microbial communities from the Costa Rica Dome - CRUD Field 142mm St8 metaG | ecosystem: Environmental > Aquatic > Marine > Oceanic > Photic zone | place: Costa Rica: the Eastern... | reverse complement strand
TTTTCCCTCCGTTTCCAAGTCCCTGGTCCGGTCCCCCGCCCTGACGCCTCGTCCTTCTTTCTCGTTTCGCAGGCCGGATGGGGCGTGACGGACGACGGCGTGGAGTACTGGATCGGAAGAAACTCCTGGGGAACGTACTGGGGAGAGAACGGCTGGTTCAAGCTGAAGAAGGGAACTTTGAGGATGGAGGAGGACTGCTGGGCCGCCCTTCCCATCTTCGACGACCTCGAGGACTACCTCAGCGGGAGATGGATTGGCAGCTACGACGGACTCGTGCCGCAGACCAGAGGCGAGGAGAGGGACCAGAGGCCTAACGAGTGTCATCGCCACAGTCACGGAGCAGGCGCGGCCTTCTGAGAGGAAAGAAGGAAGGATTTGAACACACACGCTATAGCACCGTTCTTTTTTTTCCTGTAGTGCAAAATTAGTTGTACGCTTTCGTCGGCAGTCTACCTGCGCACGAGCCCCTCCTCGCGCTGGCCCTTCGTGGCGTCCAAGGCCAGAAGGAAGTCCACAGCCTCGTGGAGCTCCGCTGGGGAGGAGGTGGAGGGCGGCTCCGAGGTCTCGTTCGCCGGCGCTGTGCCCAACTCTGTGGTGGCGTTCAGCCTGTCGCCCCACGACTTGTCGATGGCGTCAAGCTCCGCGGCGAAGAGGTCGGTGCCGACGATGATCTCGTCCCGCTCGGCCTTCTCGACCTCCCGCGCGGCGCAGATGCCCGCCAGTGCGGCCCCGACCACCAACAGGAACGTAACGGCCCTCGTCCCTCCCTTCGCGACCGCCTCCATTGCAATTCTCCCCTCCAGTTCTAACGGAAAAAAGAGAGAAATCATCGACCAAAACCAGCAGCACTGCGGCGGGAGCGGGCGGGGGTGGAGGGGGGGTCGGCGCGCGCGGAGCGAGAGAGAGAGAGAGAGAGAGAGAGAGAGGCGGGCGGGGATGAGGAAGCCCGGGAAGCTGAAGGATCCCAGGAGGAAGCGGCCTCCCCTGGTCACGCCGGAGGACCTGGCGAAGAAGGACTACCATTACGAGAAGAGGCTGAGGCAGGGCCTGAAGCAGGCCGTCAAGTTTGAGTTGCGAAAGATTGCCCGACGGGCGAAGGGTGGTGATGGCGCCGAGGGCTCTGACAAGATGGCGGAAGAGATCGAGGCCGCGAGGGGCGCCGACGTGGACGCCGTGTGCGCCAGGCTGAGGGCCGAGGTGGTCGCGCCGCCTGGAGCGGGGGAGGAGGGCGGGCCGGCGACGACGGCGGGACGTGACGGTGCAGGTGCGCCCCAAGGGGACGGCACCATGGTGGATCGGATCGCGAGGCACAAGTGCGTCCGCGACGCCGTGAGCGAGTGGAAGGCCGCGCGCGGCAAGCTCCTGAAGCAGATGGCGTTGCAACAGAAGAGGCAGCGCGACGAGGAGGCCGCGGCGGAGGCGCGCCGTGGTGAGGACCCGGAGGCCGAGAAGCGGGAAAGGAGGGAGGCGAAGAAACGGGCCAAGGCCGCGGCGGCTGCTGCCGCGGGATCGCCTCAGAAGGACCAGGTGAAGAAGAAGCAACCCCAGAAGAAGAGGATGGGCCAGCGCGCGCGAAGGCTCATGGCCGAGAAAATGTACGGGTGGGAGGCCAATCACTTGCAGGTCAAGGTCTCCGAGGACCACCCGTACTGGAAGAACGCGTCCAGGGAGCACAAGGAGGAGTTCGAGGCCAAGGCTGACGCGGGAAAGGGAGGGGAAGGTGCGAGGAGGGTCAAGCCTGCGTCGGCCCAGCCGGCGGAGGAGAACCTCCACCCGTCGTGGCAGGCCAAGAAGCTCGCGAAGAAGAAGATGGTGCCGGCGGGGTCCTCCGGCAAGAAGATCGTCTTCGACTGAGAGCCAAGGTATAGATACTGGAATAGTTAATCTAGCTCCACTATTTAATCCTACTACAGTTAAAGTTGTTCTTAATTCTTCCTTCGTTTAGTGGTACACTTGGAAGTTACAGGTGGCTTATGTACAGAAAGAAAAAAATGAGAATTTCGTCGACCACTTCATCCCTCAGGCCTCGCTGTCCCGGAAGAACCTCTCCGCCTCGATCACGCACGGGTCCGACCTGATGTCGGCGGTGAAGATTCCGGTGCCCGCAAAGCCGACCTGCTGCTGCTCCACGGGGGCCCCGCAGATCTTGTCCGGCTCGATTCCGACGGCATCGATGTTACGGTGCGCCGGGGTCTGGTATTTGGCCACCGTGACAATGACCGCGCCGCCCTCGCCCCCCTCACCCAGCTCGAAGACCGACTGGATCTTGCCCTTGCCGAAGGTCTTGGCGTTCTCGCCCAGGAGCTCCGCTCGGCCGTTGTCCTTGAGCGCGCCGGCGAGAATCTCTGACGCGGACGCCGAGTTCTTGTTCACCAGCACGACGAGCGGGTCGTCCGAGTCGAGCGGCACGAGGTCGCCCGGGAGCCTCACGGTCTGCCCTCCCCCGTCCTGGGTGACGGTGTGGAGCACCGTCGACCTCGGCTCAAGCCACATGGACGCGACCTCCAGGCCCGCGTTGACCAGTCCGCCCGGGTTGTCCCTGAGGTCCAGGATGAACCTCCTGGCACCCTCGGACTTCAAGTCCAAGATCGCCTTCTGCATCTCCTCCGAGCTCCGCTGGTTGAAGGAGCTCAGCTTGATGTATCCAGTCTCGCCGCCGTCCTCCGTGAGCTCGGACTGGACCGGGTTGATCAAAATGGAGTCCCTGACGAGCTTGACCTGCCTCCACCTCACTTTCTCCCTCTCCCCTCGGTACTCGGGCCTTCCCGGCACGCCGGGGATCTGATCGCTCCGCCTCGCCAGCTTCACGGTCACGCTCGTGCCGTGCCTTCCCCTGAGGATGGCGCTGGCCATCTCGCCGGTGATGCCGCGCGTGGGCTTGCCATTGATCGCGGAGATCTCATCGCCGGGCAAGATTCCCGCCCTCTCCGCCGGGCCGCCCTGGATCGGCGACAGCACCACCAGCCGGCCACTGCTGGGGTCGGACGCGATCAGCAGCCCAACCCCCTGAAGCTCGCCGTCGTTCTTGACGCGGAAGTCCTTGAACTCGCGTGGGCTCACAAAGCGCGTGTAAGGGTCCCCCGTGGCGCTCAGCATGGCGTCGATCTCGCCGTACGCCGCCTCCACGTCGTCGGTCTCTGCGTCCTTGGTGGTCCGGCTCAGCGCTTCCGACAGCTCCCTTTCCCACCTCTTGCTGAACCCGTAATCGAAAGCCCCTATGTAGTTACGCGAAACGATGGCCCAAGACTTGACCAAAGTTTTCTGGGCCTCGAAGACCTCCGGGTTCTTGCTTGCTGGAAACCGGAGGATGGCCGTCTGCTGCGGTGGCTGTTGCTGCTCCTCGGCGAGCGCGGGACTACCGAGCGAAGGGTCCAGAGAGAGCGCTGCCCCGACGCACGCGGTCGCCAGCACGGGGACCACCCTCCGGCCCACCAAGGACGCGAGGTCGTCCCACAACTTGGTCACCTCGCCTCGAGGGCCAGCTCGTGCGGCGACGGCAACCCGACGCGCACTCGACATCGCAAGGGGGCCTTTCTGCTGCCTTCTGGAGGCACCTGCACCCCCCGGCGCGAGCGAAGCCGCTCTCGTCGCAAGGGACGAAAGCTCTGCTGCCGTGGGAGCCATGGGCAGACCAAGAGGTCGAGGTCGGACGCGGTCGGTGTCGAGGTGTCCTGATGTTCCGGTCGTGTCCCAAGCGAGCGCGCGCTTTTTCTGAGCTTCTGGCGCTCTCACCTCTCCCGCTGCACCAGATTCTGTTCATGTGAACAGGACACAAGGCCCGCGATCGTTTGCCTGGAGTGTTGAAATCGCGTGTTGTTCTTTTCATCCTCCGCGGACGATCGAGGGAGGGTGGAAATTTCAAAAATCAAAATCACAGGCGTTGAGGCGCGCGAGCGCATCCGTAACCGCAGGGGTTTTAGAAGCAAAGCAAGGACTGGACTGAAACTACGGCCACCTAGAGGGCGGGCAAAGACGGAGCGAGAGGGTGTACCCGGTGGGCGGTGGTCTGGCATGGTGACCGGCGCGGGCTGGACCTCGTAAGCGGTTTCGCGAACAAGAATTCCGCGCCCCCCCGCGGCGTCGCGTGTTTTTTTTTTTTGCGCGCGCGCGGCGTTCGCGTCCGTTGTCAAGTCCTTGGTGGGCTGGGGGAGGGCATTGAAGGGGTGCGGGAGAGACGGTCGCCGGTTGACGGAGAGGAAATGGAGCGCCAGAACCACAATGGTGGCCACGGTTCGTCGTATCCCCCGCCGCAGCAGTACCACGCTGGCCAGCGGGAGGCGGGAGGCGGGTACGGAGGAGGCAAGAGGCACGGGGGTGGGAGGCAGGGCTCACACCCTAGGGGCGTGAGCGACAGACCTCCGCACGGGTTGGGCGGAGGTTTTCACCACCACCACGCGGGAGGGGGCGGGGGGACTCGGAGGGACGCCATGGAGAAGGCCAAGAGGCTGAACTACAGGCTCAAGGACGCCAAGGACTACAAGGGAATTCTGCGGCAGGTGGAGCTGAACCTGGACGTCTTCAACGAGGTGAACATTGCGACCGCGCTGCACAGGCTCGCCAAGATCGCGAGGGACTCGAACGAGAAGTCCAAGATCATGCGCGACCCGAGGCTCGGCCAGCTGGAGCAGAAGGCCAGGGAGAACATGAGGCTCTTCACACCGCAGCAGCTCTCCAACTCGGCTTGGGCCTGCGCCACGCTGTCTTACAACTCCATGCCCCTGCTCCGCAGCATAGAGTCCCAGGCTCTGCTCAAGCTCGACAAGTTCAACTCCCAGGACCTGACAAACACGATCTGGGCGTACGCAAAGCTGGGTTACAAGCCGAAGCAGCTCATGGCGGGGATCGCGAGGGAGGCTCTGAGCAAGCTGTACGACTTCAACCCGCAGGGACTGGCCAACACCCTGTGGGCCTTCGCGACGCTCAACCACTACGGGGACCAGTACTCGGACCTTCTCACCGGGATTGCCACGGAGGCGATGACCAAGATTCAGAACTTCAACCCCCAAAACTTGGCCAACTCGAGCTGGGCATACGCCAGGCTCAACTACCACCCCGGTGATCTGCTGCTGGAGAAGATCGCCAACGCGGCGGTCGCCAAGGTCGAGTTCTTCAAGCCCCAGGAGCTCGCAAATCTGATCTGGGCCATGGCCAAGTTGAACTACAGGTGCGAGACCCTTCTCACCTCCGTGTCGTATGCCGCCGAGCGAAGGCTGCACCAGTACAACCCGCAAAACCTCGCGAACACGTGCTGGGCCTACGCAATTTTGGACTTCCACCCGGGACCCCTGTTGACCAAGATCATCTACCAGGCCGGCCGGTGCATCTCGGACTTCAGCCAGCAGGGCCTCTCCAACACGGTGTGGGCACTTGCAAAGCTCCAGCACCACCCGGGTGAGGCCTTCCTCGCCAAGGTTGGCGGTGAGGCATCCAGGAAGATCACCTCATTCTCGCCCCAGGGGCTCGTCAACCTCGCGCTCGCTTTCGCGTGCTTCGACAAGTACCAGGCCTCCCTGATGGACGCGGTTTGCGCCGAGGTTGACGCCAAGATCCACGCCTTCAACAAGCAGGACCTGGACAGCGTGAACTGGGCGCTGGCGAGGCTCGGGCACCCGAGCAAGGTCTTCGAGCCGCTCCAGCCCCACCAGAGGGCCGGAGCGAGGGAGGTCGCCCATTTGGGACCGCCCCCTTCCGCGGGGCAGCATTACGTTCCCAGGTTTCAGGGCACGCACCAAGACTTTGGCGGCCAGCCGAGGGCCCACGATTCCACGCAGAGGTTTGCACACGCCCAGATGCAGGAGCTGACGCTCCGGGCGTCCAGGATGGTGCTTGGAGAGCCGCAGCACCACGAGCACGCCTTCTTGCAGACGGAGTCCTTCAAGATTCGAGGTGAGAGCCTGATCTCGGGCCTGCTGGACTCCCAAGACGGCTACGGCGATGCGAAGGAGCCCGTGGCGCCTGGCTCGATGCGGGAGAAGCCGGAGGCCGCTGGGGACGCCGGTGCCCAGGCGCAGGGGCAGGACAAGGGGAGAGAGGAGCAGCAGGGCTACTTTTCCATGTGGCAGACGAAGGAGCTGTGCAAGATTACCAACTGAGTGGAGTTCAAGACGGGAGGATAGGGAGATGTCATTTTTGTGTTGTTGTTGTTGTTTTCGTTTTGGAGAGGTTATGATGACTTATGAAAAAATGAAAAGCCGAAACCGCCCAGCTCACTGCAGGAGCGCCTCCCCCTTCTTGGGGCCCGTCCCCCTCTCGCCGCCTGCTCTCTTCTCCTTCATCTCCTTCTGCACATCCTTGTCGGCAACCTCCTCGCCCCGCCTCTCCCGCCACAGCGGGCAGAGCGTGACGACGTTCCCGACGACGATCAGCGTCGGGGACTCGAGCGCCGCGTCCTCAACCATCTCGGTAAGCGATCCCAGGGGTGCGAACACGGTTCTCTGGTTTGCCATGGTTCCCCTCTCCACCGCCACCGCCGCGGTCTCGGGGTCCATCCCGTGGTCCATGAGCTCGCGGCTCATCTGCGGCAGCGAGCTCAGGCCCATGTAGATCACGATCGTGGTGTTCTCGAACGCGACCTTGTTCGCGAGCTCCCTCAACTTTTCCTCGGTAAACTCGCCCCTGAGGTGGCCGGTAATGAACTGAACGTTGTCCGCGATGCCGCGGTGTGTGAGCGGGATGCCGAGCGCGGAGGAGATGCCGCTCGCGGCTGTGATCCCCGGGACGCACGCGACCTCCATGCCGCGCCGCTGCAGGTAGTCCAGCTCCTCGCCGCCCCGGCCGAAGACGTAGGGGTCACCGCCCTTCAGCCTGACCACAGTCTTGCCGCTCGCGCAGAAACGGTACAGCAGCTCATGGATCTCGTCCTGAGACCGCGTGTGAAGTCCGCGCTCCTTGCCCACGTAGATCATCAGCGCGTCGCTCGCCGCGTACTCTAGAACCTCGCTTGATATGAGTCGGTCGTAAAGCACAACGTCGGCGGATTGCAAGAGCCGCACGGCCTTGAGAGTCAGCAGCTCCGGGTCCCCTGGTCCCGTGCCGACGAGGTGGACGAGGTTGGGGCCAGACGAGGAAGAGGGCGAGGATGGCGAGGGCGCCGCCGCCTCCAACCTCCTCAGGTAGTCGTCCAGCGTGCCCGGCGCGAAAGCCTCGCCCGATGCCCGGTCGTGGTCCTCGTGGTTCTGGTGCAGGCCACGCCGCACCAGGGTGCCAAGGTTTCTCGAGGGGCGCTGCGCGCGGCTCGGGGTCGAGGCCGCCGCCCGCTGGCCTCCGCGCGGGGCACCTCTACCAACAACACCCGTCCTCATTGCTCGCTCGCTCGCCCTGCAATGTCTTCAATTGCGCTCACGCCACGTACGACGCCTTGCTGGTCTTCTGACGCAACTGAACGGCCTCCAGGATTTGCCTCTTTGCCTTTGGAGCTCTCGAAAAGGCAAGATGTCACAAGAGACGAATTTTCCGGAAAAGTTGAGAGAGATGGAGGGGAACGGCTACTGGAGCTCTGCAGGGTGATGCTGAGGCGCCTCGTGCGCTGCATCCTGGACTTTGACTGTTTCTCCGTGTTGGCCCAGTGATCTATAGCTCTCCTTTACAAAACCTTTTACATGAACATCCACCAGTTGGACTCGTTGCACACGGGGGCATCCTCGGCCCCCTCCTTGAGTTTTTTCTGCCTCGCGCCGCTCTCGTACTTCCGCCGCCTCCTGTCCTGCTCCTCCTGCTTGTGCTGCGCCCGGCCGAGCCACCTGACGACCCAAGCCGACCCAGCGAGGTTGCCCGCCACCGCCCCAAGGAAGCAAGGGATGGGCCACCGCTGCCAGCTGGCGTTCCAGTCCAGCGGGACAACCCAAGCCCCGAGCCAAGAGCCCGCGATCGAGCAAAGAAATAGCTCGGAGCACACCCTCTCCGCCGTATTCTGGGGCTTCATCGTCGCGTACGACCGCTTCCACTGGCCGAGGTCCTCGGTGAGGAGGCAGGCTCCTGGCATGGCGACCAGCGTGGAGAAGAAGAACCCGAGGTTTGCCGTGTCCAACAGGCTCCTGATCGGGACCCCGAAGCAGGTGGCCGCGAAGCAGAAGAAAAAGGTTCCCGCGGCCACGGAGACCGCCGCTCTCCTCGCCAGGCCTCCCTCCTGAGCAGGTTGCAAAGAGGTCAGGTCAGGTCAGCGCGCTCCAGTGTCCGAGGGGGAGGGGAACGTCTCCTCCACTCACCTTGCTCGTCTCCCACATCCCGTGCACCATCTCGTTCGCGGACGTCAGCATGACCTTCGGGAGGGGAGAAGAAGTCAGAAAACCACTTCCAACGCACCCAGAGGTGTCCTGGGGCGCACTTACCGTCAATATCGGCATAAAAATGCGGTTGCCGAAGCTCGTCGTCTGGTCGAGAACGAGGTGACCCAAGACGAAGAGGACGGCCAGGAACCCGGTGATGGTCACCTGGGCCTGCTTGTACTGCCTGTACGTCGGCGGCCGTCCCGCCGCCATGGCGGGCGAGGCCTCCCCTACGGCATCGGCACCCATTACCGCGGGCGAACTGGGCTGGGAAGTGACAGCTTAAGAATCATCATCATCATTTTCAAAGGCGCGACTGTCGAGGAGAGAGAGAGAGATGAGATGACAATGGTGTGATGCCTCTGGGTACCTTGTGGGAGGAATGCAATGAAGTGAAAGTACATCGTAAGAATACAAAAGGAGGTCAGAAGCTGTCCGACGCCGCGAGTAGTTTTTGGTACACGCCGCCCTCCATGTCGCAGAGCTGGTCGTGGGTCCCACGCTCAATGACGGCTCCCGACTTGACCACCAGGACCTTGTCGGCGATCTTGGCGTTCGATATTCTGTGGGTGACGAAGAGGGTGGCGACCCGGTGCCTCTTAGTGACCTTCCTGATCCCCGACAGAAGGGAGGCCTCCGAGAGAGGGTCAAGGTTGGCGGTCACCTCGTCCAGAAGGAGGACGGACGCCGAGCCCTTGAGGACCTTGAGGAGCCCGCGAGCGATGGCGACTCTGGCCCTCTGGCCTCCGCTGAGGTTAAACTCTGTCCCCTCGTCGAAGGTCTGGTCCAGGACTTTCTCATCGATGAAGTCGTCGCAGGACGAAAGCCTCACCGCCTCCATGACGTCCTCGTCCGTCGCTAGCGGCAGCCCGTACGCGATGTTCTGATACAAAAAGATCGGGTTGGGAGGCGGTGCCACGTCAGCATGAGGGGCTTTCATCCTCGCAACGAGAACAAGAGCAACACGAAAGAGAACACTCACCTCCCTCACCGTCCCCGGGACGATGGCGCTGCTCTGTCCCACCCAGCTGACCCAAGACCTGCACACTCCGTCCGGCACAGCGGCGAGGTCCCTCCCGTGGATCAGAACCTGGCCGCCCTGGCAAGGCCTGAACTTGGACACGAGGTCGAGGGCGGTGCTCTTCCCGCACCCGGAGGGCCCAACGAGGCACAACAGCTCTCCGGGCGCGCACGAGAAGGAAATTTCCCTCACGCCCTTGGTCTTTCCCTCGCCGTCGTCGTACGCGTAGGTGCATCGCCTGAGCTCGAGAACGGGCCCCGAGGAGGTGGAAGCAGGTTCGAGTGAACAAATCGGGCCTGGCGCGTCTGATCCGCCCGAGGAGTCTGCCGCCTTGGCCGCCTGGAGCACCTCTTGGCACTTGAGGGCTGAGAAGGAGGTTGAGGGGGAGTCTTGTCAGAGAGAGGCTCCAATTCGAGCAAAGCCCACATGAAGCATGCTCACCCTTGCCCGCCGCGGTCGAGAGCAGCAGATAGTTGTTCACCGCCATGTCGAGGTGCTTTCCGATTTCAACAACGATGTTCACCAGGGCGACGAGCTCCCCAGATCGCAGGCCGTCACTAGCGGAGGCCTTTCTTACTCCAAAAAAGATGATGGCCATCAAGGCAAACGAGTGAGTGAGGCCGCTCCCACCCTTGCACGCGCTCATGAAGACGGACTGCGCGCTGGCCTCCGCCGCGTACTCGCGGCCCAGCTCCTTGTACCTTGCCAATTCCAATTCCTCACATGCGTGAGACCGGACCAAACGGGTCGAACCGAGGACCAGCCTAGAGCGCTCCGCAAGCCGGCTCCTGCGGTCGGACAGGCGCCTCCCGAACCTCTCGCTCACCCGCTTCAGCAGCATTGAGGACGCCGCGATGGGGACGACCGCCGCGAAGACAACGAGCGTGAGGAAGGTGCTTATGGCAAGGCACAGGTATATGCCACCGCACACGTAGAAAGACCCCATCACCAACCTCTCAAGGTTGATGGTGAGGACGTCCCTGATGGCCGGGGCGTCGTGCTCCAGGAGGGGAAGAATTTTGCCCAGGCCGAACTCAAGCTCGAAGGACTCGACCTTTAGACGCTGGGCTGCCGAGAAGAGCCTCTGCTGAATTCCAAGAAGAGCCTCCTCTCCAACCTCGTTCAGAAGGTGACGGCCTCCGTGGCCAAGGACGACGCGAAAAAGGTAAAGGCCAACCATCCGGGCGCATCCTCGCAGGAGGTCCTTATTCGACGAGGAGTGAGGATCGTCCAGGGCAGACACGACAAGCGGGATCTGGAGTGGGAGCAAAAGGAAGCAGAGGTTCGCCCCGGCGCTGCCGACGAAAGCGGCGACGAGCTTGGCCCGGGACGAACCCGACGAGATCGACTGGGCCAGCAGGTCCACAAGCGCTCGCTCACCGCCGGTCCCATCCCCGGCCCCCGCGACCATCCCGCTTCGATCGATGCCTCCCCCCCCCCCCCCCCCCCGGCGGAGGCGCGGGGGCTGGCGAACCCCTCTCCCCCCCCCCCCCCGCAACCCCAACGGGGCGACGGCGGGGGGGGCAG
>Ga0160423_10005029_pt1 | contig 10813 bp, 9 predicted proteins | sample CRUFie14St8metaG_FD_108191 | JGI IMG/M metagenome (GOLD analysis project Ga0160423, IMG submission 108191) | Marine microbial communities from the Costa Rica Dome - CRUD Field 142mm St8 metaG | ecosystem: Environmental > Aquatic > Marine > Oceanic > Photic zone | place: Costa Rica: the Eastern... | reverse complement strand
TGACATGAACGATATGGGATCACTTAACTTCGATTACGCGGCGACATTCCTGGATACCAACTACACAATTGCTATCCCAGGTGATGATAAGGTTGAATGCGCAGATGCATACGCAGGTCCTTGCGGTCTACCTGCGCCAGAGTACAATCACCGCTTCTTAGCGACTTGGGTAACACCGTACGACCTCACTGTCTCAGCGACATGGCGGCATATCGGTGAAACTACGCTCTATGGTCTTACAGATCCGCAAGGGTACCTGGAAGACGTGATGGAGGAGCGTAACTACCTCGACCTAGCTGCAACTTACGACTACAGCGAAAACGTGCAAGTACGAGTTGGTGCGAACAACCTACTAGGCGACGACGCACCTGTAACAACTGCATCAGGAACCGGTACTGGTAACAACAATACCTATCCTGGTCTGTTTGACGTAAGCACATACTTGTTCGCAGGTGTAACCGTCAAGTTCTAACTTGCTGACTTATCAAGTGATAAACGGGGGGCAAGAGCCCCCCTTTTTTTTGCATAATGGCGATCAGCATCAAACCTACTTGGATACACCCAATGACCACCGGAACCCAATCCTCCAACAATCCGCAGCAACTTCTAGGCGATGCCATTGCCGCACTTAGGGCGACTCGGCCTGAAAATGCGGCTGTACTGGCTCGGCAAGCAGTGGAACTTGGTCTTGATGACACAACCGTATGGGGAGTTATTGCGCTAGCCAGTCGCAATATGGGCGATTATGAAGCAGCACACGAGGCCGCAGACCGCGCAATCGCTCATGAAGGACGGAACGCGCGGGCTTTCGTAGTGAAAGGTGATGCGTTTTTTGCGCAAAACAAACCACGAGCTGCTGCTGCATTCTATCGGCGTGCGCTCACTCTGAGTCCGCTTCACCCTGACATGGTTCAGGAAATCCGAGTGGAATTTCTAAGGGCACAGACTCGATTGCAAGATTTGCAAACAGCCTTCAGCGAGCACATGACCCGGGAGGTCCAACCACTAATGGACGACACCGACCGTTGCACGCCTCGCATGCAAGGCGCTGTCGATTTACTGCTGGGCAAGCGGCAACTTTACTATCCAGAGCCACGGCACATCATGGTGCCAGATTTACCTATTCACGAGTTTTACCCCCGAGAACATTTTCCATGGCTTGAGGAGCTTGAGAGTAAAACGCCCGTCATTCTCGATGAGCTCAATACACTGATTACACACGGCAAATCGTTTGACCCATACCTCACCAACAGTAATGAACGGCCAGTATTCGATACACACGGCATGGCGGGCAATGACGATTGGGGTGCGTTTTACCTATGGAAGAACGGTCAGGCAATCCCCGAAAATCAGGCACTTTGTCCAGAAACCACCAACGCTATGAAGACGCTCCCGTTGGTGTTTTCAGGTGAGCGTTGTCCTAATATTTTGTTTTCACGACTTAAACCGGGTGCGACAATCCCGCCCCACAACGGCATGATTAATAGTCGGTTGATTGGACACCTTCCGTTGATAATCCCGGATGGTTGCGGTTTTCGCGTAGGCAACCAGACCCGTACATGGGTTGTGGGCGAAGCATTCTTATTCGATGACACAATAGAACATGAGGCATGGAATCACTCATCAGAAGATCGCTTCGTCTTAATATTTGAAGTCTGGAAACCTGAGCTAAATGAGGCTGAGAAAGCGCTTATTACTCGTATGCTGACCGCAGTAGATAGCTACGGTGCCTAATTTGCTCGCAAGTGCGAGGACCAGCGCGACTGACTGTTACCTTGGCTGCAATATACTCGGCCAATAATCGTCATGATACCTGCCACGCAATTTGAATCCTGTGACCACCAGACTCGGCTTTCTATTTCCGAGAACATCTCGAGCTTCTCTAATGAAAGCCAGCCTCTTAAGAATCTTCGCGCGGCCGCTGTCGCTATCGTAATCGCTGCACACCGCGGTAGCCCCGCTGTGTTACTAACTCGTAGGTCTCGCAAATTACGAGCCCATAGCGGTCAGTGGGCGCTACCGGGCGGTCGACTGGATGCGGGAGAGTCAGCGGAGGACGCCGCTTTACGAGAGCTCAAGGAGGAGATAAACCTGTCACTTCCTCGCAGTGCGATCATGGGCCGGTTAGATGACTATATTACACGCTCGGGTTATCGCATTACTCCCATGGTTCTCTGGTCAGGTAAAGAGTCAGATCATCTAAAACCCAATCCGGACGAAGTAGCGTCGATTCATACTGTCAATTTCAAGGAGTTAACGAGTCCTTCCGCCCCACAGTTCGAGAAGATACTGGAAAGCGATCGAAAAGTACTTTCGATGAGATTGAGTATCGATCACATCTATGCACCCACGGCGGCATTTCTGTTCCAGTTCCGTGAGGTCGGTATCCTCGGCAAAAACACACGAGTGCTTCACTACGATCAACCCCGCTTTGCCTGGAAGTGACACCCGTGTTGGGATGGTTTACTTAACTCACGCAGTCATCTCCCGGGATTTAGCGATGTCATTGACCTTAGCTTGTCATCTGTCTAATTTTGATCTCACGCCAGAATAAGCAGTCACCAGGAGCTCTGAAATCATGATCGCCCTCCAATCCCTAATAGAGCGCTCAGCGCGCTTGAATCCACGAGGTGTTGCCACCACCTATAAAGGTAATGACGTTACCTGGGCTGATACGGAGCGACGGGTAGCGTCACTGGCGAGTGGCCTTCAACACCTTGGCCTCTTAGAGAGTGATCGTATCGGAATCTTGAGTCTTAACTGCGCCACATACTACGAAGCCCTGTTTGCTATCCCATGGGCTGGCTGTTGTGTCGTTCCTTTGAATACTCGCTGGGCCGTGCCCGAGAATCACTATGCCATTGGCGACTCGGCCACACGAGCCGTGCTGTTTGATGATGCGTTCACGGCTCAGATCGAAGAGCTCCGATCAGCGCTCACTTGCCTAGAGTTCCTCATCTATATTGGCGAAGGTAGCTGCCCTAACTGGGCAATCGATGCCGAGGCGATAATCGATGATCACTCACCCTGCGCTCCCTCGAAACGAGGTGGAGATGAAATGGCGGGTATTTTTTATACGGGCGGTACGACCGGATTTCCCAAAGGTGTAATGCAGTCTCACTCGGCAATATGGGCCAGCGGGATGGGTTCACTGCCCATGTTCGGTATGACTCGGGAGAGTCGATACCTTCACGTTGCGCCAATGTTTCACATGGCTGACTTTGCGGGCGGTATGGGCGCTACCCTCACCGCTGCACAAAACGTTGTTCTTCAAGGGTTCGATCCCGCAGCCGTAATGGCGACGGTCGCCACGGAAAAAATAACGCACACACTACTGGTTCCTGCCATGATCAAGATGCTGCTGGATCACCCCGATATTGCAGCCGCTGATTTTTCAAGCATGGAGAAAATAATCTATGGCGCATCGCCGATGCCCGCGGCCACACTTCAACGTTGCATGGAGTTGTGGCCACATATTGGGATGGTGCAGGCCTACGGACAAACCGAGCTGGCGCCCGTGGCAACCATGCTTTCGCCAGAAGATCACCGTCGCGGCGGCCAGATTCTTAAGTCGGCGGGTCGTCCAACGCCAATTAATGATATTCGTGTGCTTAACGACGATGGTAATGACTGCGCCGTCGGTGTATCTGGAGAGGTAGTGGTGCGTGGCCCGCACACCATGCTGGGCTACTGGAATAAACCAGAGGAGACAGAAAGAGCACTGCAAAACGGTTGGGTTTATACAGGTGATGCAGGCATCTTTGATGACGAGGGCTACCTGTACATCGTCGACCGACTCAAGGATATGGTGGTCACTGGTGGCGAAAACGTTTTCACAACCGAAGTTGAAAACGCACTCATTAGCCACGCGGCCGTTCAGGACGTGTCGGTCATTGGTATCCCACACGAGGAATGGGGTGAAGCCGTGCATGCCATTGTTATTTTACGCCCCAACCATACCGCGATAGAGGAAGAGCTAATCGCACACTGCAGAACCAACATTGCAGGCTACAAGATACCCAAAGGGTTTACCTTCCGAACAGAGCCGATGCCGCTATCGGGCGCCGGTAAAGTGCTTAAAACCGAACTTAGGAAGCCGTTCTGGGAAGGTCGTGATCGGCAGGTCAATTAAGTAACTTTCTGGTTGGGGTATAAGCCCAGTGTCCCTCGCGAAGATGCTTGATCAACTCATAGTTCCTGTCTTCCAGGCACCCATGGCAGGTGTCTCAAATCCTGTGCTCGCCGCAGCGGTAACCAATGCCGGAGGTCTAGGCGCCCTCGGCTTTGGCGCATCCACCTGGACTGAGGCTGAGGCGGCAATGAATGCCTTTCGCGCGATATCTGAAGGGCCAGTTCACGTGAATTTCTTCTGTCATGAGGAACCAAAACGTGATTCTGCGATAGAAAAGTCGTGGATTCGTCGGTTTAACAAGGAGTTCGAAATCCTCTGCATCTCACCACCCACCGCCCTTGCCAACCCCTACGACAGTAGTCAACGAGACGAGCAACTGATCGACTTTGCGCGAACTTACACCCCTGAGACGATAAGCTTCCACTTTGGTCTACCCAACGGGAATATTGTTGAGGCTCTCAAATCGAATGGCACTAATGTGCTTACCAGTGTAACCAACCTGAATGACGCCATGTCTGCACTCGATGCGGGTACCGATGGATTGATTGCCCAGGGCATTGAAGCTGGCGGTCATCTGGGCACATTCGATGCACGTCACGACGATGCGATGAGTACTAAAGATTTGGTAGCGGAGCTGAAACGTTTAATCGATGTACCCATCATTGCGGCGGGTGGCATCATGACCGGTGCAGATATTCAAGAGATGCTGTCATCAGGTGCAGTCGCTTGTCAGCTGGGAACTGCCTTTCTTTTATGCCCGGAAGCCAGCACCAACGCTGACTACCGCCACCAGATTAAGCAGGCAAATAGCAATGACACTGTGATCACCCGCGCCATTTCAGGTCGCGCGGCTCGGGGCATTAAAAACCGAATAACGCATATCGGAGCGGCTACTTCGTCTGGTGATATCCCGGATTATCCGATCAGCTATGACCTAGCGAAGCACCTGAATGCTATCGCCACTGAGCAGGGCGTAAGCGGCTATGGCGCTTATTGGGCGGGAACGGGGGTCGCGGAGGCCAGAGAGACTGCAGCATCTGCCTTAGTCGCAACCCTCGCTCAAGAGTTAGCTGCAGTAAGGACCGAAGCCGTCCGTTAGCTGCTAGCTTCAGTTGGTTGGCCTCATGACGCGCCACACTCGCCTCGAGCCCTTCCTCTTTAAGCATAAGCAGCGCTTCATAAGTGACATAAACAGCGGCGTTGTCAGCTCATTCTTGGTTTGAAAGGCATATTGTAAAAGTCTCTTCACATCATCCATAAGACTGACAAGCGAAGGATCGAGGTGGCCAATGGCACGGCGCGCGGAGGCTGCAAGGACCCTTGGCGATACGTCCGAGGGGCCGGGACCCATTAGTGTGCGAACTAGAGGGTGAAAACTGGATAACGTTGCGACCTCTAACTTGGGTCACGCACAATGCCCTAACCCCAATGATGATGAGACTGGTGCGAATCATTTGACTAAATACACAACACTTAATTTTGACGATTGGCGCTTCGGTTCTACAATCGAGCCATGACCACCACCCCAACGCTTTACTCATTCCGACGCTGCCCGTACGCGATGCGAGCGCGCATGGCCATCGCCTATGCCGGTATTGAGGTTGAGTTACGCGAAGTGGTCCTGAAAGACAAACCCGCTGCAATGCTGGCAGCATCATCAAAGGGTACCGTGCCTGTTCTTATTGAAACCAATGGGCGTGTCATCGACGAAAGTCTGGATGTTATGGCGTGGGCCCTCGATCAGAAGGATTCGAATCACTGGTTGAAAGGTGAGGGTCTGCAAGATCCGCTTATCGATAGCTGTGACAATACGTTTAAGCATTGGCTGGATCATTACAAGTACGCGGTAAGGTTCCCTGAGCAGAGCGAGCAGTGGTATCGAACGCAAGGCGAGCTCTTTCTTGATCAGCTTGAGCAACTACTCACTGATCATCGTTACTTAAGGGGCGACTCGTTGTCAGTAGTAGACATTGCCGTGATGCCCTTTGTCAGGCAATTTGCTGCAGTCGATACAAACTGGTGGTCGGGGAGGCCCTATCCGCAGGTTGCCACCTGGTTAGAGCAACTCCTTGAAAGCGATCTCTTTAAAGGCGTGATGAAAAAACATCCCAAATGGCAGGAGGGCGATCCCGTCATTCGCTTTCCGTGCTAAAGATCAACTGATCATCCTATACCTAGATACGCTAAGCCCGCAGTTGCGCATGTAAGGTAGGCACCCGGTAATTTCAGTAGCCGCGTGTGTCCAATAGCACCAAGGTAAAAAAACAGCAGCGCGCACAACGCGTTTACTGCAACGATAGGATATGCCATGAGGTCCAGGCTGGCGTCGAGCGAGACGCGAACCAGTACGCACGCGCTCACGGCGAGCCAGATGGTGAACACCTGCCATGAGACAATGCTCAATGATTTAGTCAAATCCTCAAGATCACTGCCGTTGATGCGGCTCAGGTAAATGCGACCACCTACGTAGCCGTGAAACAGGGCGCCCGCAGCTGCGATGAACGCCGCTATATTGAGATACCAAAACGACATCCGTAAACGCCTAACCTATAGTTTTGCAGCCGACCAACTGGCCTGGTTAATCGCTGCCTTCGCATCCAATTCAGCCGCCTCAAACGCACCGCCAATCAGCTCAACACTGACCCCAGTACCATCCAGCGAATCATACAGCTCCCGAAGCGGCTCCTGCCCCGCGCAAATAATGACCGTGTCTACATTAAGACTGACGGGCTTATCTTCGATCATCAGATGCAGGCCATCATCATCGATCACTCGATAATCAGCGCCGTTTATCATGTTTACGCCTCGACGACCAAGCGTGGTCCGATGCGTCCAACCCGTTGTTTTACCCAGACCACGGCCGACAGGTGTGGACTTGCGTTGAATCAGGTAAACCTCTCGATCCGCTCGAGTGACTTGAGGCTCAACCCCGGTCACGCCACCTCGTGGGTGATTTTCGAAGTCAATGCCCCACTCTCTCGCAAACACGTCTATATCGAGTGCCGCTGAAGGTCCTTCGTGAGTAATAAAGTCGGTAACATCGAAGCCAATACCGCCTGCCCCTACCACTGCAACCTTTTTCCCAATGGGCTTACGACCCATAATGGCGTCGATGTAGCCTATTACCATGGGGTGGTCGATACCTTTGATATCGGGAACTCTCGGTGTAATGCCCGTTGCAACAACAACGTGATCAAAACCCTGCCCCTGAAGGTCAGCCGCTGAAACTCGCTCACCCAACCTGACATCGATATCGAGCCTATCCAGCATCTTGCTGTAATAGCGGAGCGTCTCGTGAAACTCTTCCTTACCGGGCACACGCTTAGCCAGATTGAACTGACCACCAATTTCATCAGCGGCATCGAACAGGGTAACTTTGTGACCACGCTCGGCAGCGACGGTCGAGTACGCCAAGCCAGCCGGCCCTGCACCAATGACAGCTACCGATTTTGGTGACGGTGTGGGTTCGTAGCTCAGCAGCGTCTCATGACAGGCCCGCGGATTCACAAGACATGAGGTCGTTTTCATGCTGAAGGTATGGTCGAGACAGGCCTGATTGCAGGCAATACAGGTATTGATCTCGTCTCGACGGCCAGTCGCCGCCTTGTTCATAAACTCACTGTCAGCGAGCATGGGCCGCGCCATCGATACAAGATCAGCGTCCCCTCTCTCCAACACTTCCTCGGCCACCTCTGGCATGTTAATCCGGTTAGAAGTGATGACAGGGATGCTGACTTCTTTCCGCACTCTCGCAGTGACACGCGTAAAAGCTGCTCGGGGCACCATCGTAGCAATAGTTGGAACATTCGCCTCATGCCAAACAAAGTGCGTTGAAATGATGCTCGCGCCGGCTTTCTCCAGCTCCTTCGCCAAGAGTGCAATCTCGTCCCAGCTCATACCACCTTGCAGCATGTCCATTGCAGCAATACGGAAAACAACAATGAAGTCATCACCCACGGCAGCGCGAACACGTCGTACCACCTCGAGTGGAAACCGCATCCGATTCTCGTAGCTCCCACCCCATTGATCGGCTCGCTGATTGGTCTTCTCTACCAGGAAGGTCGAAAGCAGGTAACCGGCTGAGCCAATGATCTCAACGCCGTCGTATCCCGCTTTTTTAGCCAGCCGAGCGCAGTTCGCGTGGTCTGTGATTTGCTTTTCAATACCCTCCGCATCTAATTCGTTCGGCGTTAACTTACTGATACGGGACCGAATTTTTGACGGGGCAACGAGGTTCGGATTGTGCGCCAGCGGACCCATGTGCAGTATCTGCATCACAATTTTCACATCGGGATCGGCGCTGTGAACGGCATCAGTGACCATTCGGTGTCCATCGGCCTCACGTTCAGTATTGAGCTTGGAGGCGGCAAAGACGGGGTTCCCGTTTTCATCGTAGACAGCAACACCGCCCTCTTCATTAGGTGAAATACCACCGGTGATAATCATGCCGATACCACCAGCCGCGCGCTCAGCATAGAACGCGGCCATGCGTTCGAATCCATCAGGCATTTCTTCTAAGCCCGTGTGCATCGAGCCCATGATTGAGCGGTTTTTAATGGTGGTGAAACCGAGATCTAGCGGTTCAAAGAGTCTTGAGTAGTCAGCGGTTGTGTCTATTAGCTCAGCGGTGCTCACGTCAACTTCTCCTTTATTTTCCGGCCCTAGGGTAGCAGGATATCCGCGCTTGCATAGTCGCCTTTGAAAGGCAAACTAGGACAGAAGAAGAAGCGACGCACTATATGGATGTTCTAAAAAGTGACAGCCCCCTAATTATCTATCTTGACATCAAAAGCCCCTACGCCTTTGTTTCTGTCAAACCGACACTAGCACTGGAACGAGAGTTAGGGCTCACATTCGACTGGCGCCCCTATACGCTTGATATACCGAGCTATCTTGGCTCGGCACGCAAGGAAAAAGGTGCGGTTGTCGAATCGAGTGGGCGAAGTCCAAAAATATGGAATGCCATTCGATACGCTTACCGAGATGCTCGCCGTTACGCAGAAATGCAAGGCTATATGCTTAAGGGTACCGAAAAGATTTGGGATTCAAGCGTCGCCAATATGGGCATTTTGTTCGTCAATCTGTACTTTCGAGATCGCATACCTGCCTATTTAGAGGCTATCTATCCCCCCTTCTGGCGTAGGGAACTCGATATCGAAGACATCGATGTCGTGAAGCGCTGCCTAGAAGCTGCAGGTGTAGATTCAACAGGGTTCGATGACTTCGTCAGTAAGGATGGGAAAACGATGCACGATCACATTCTTGCGCATCGCTTCGATGCCGGCATGTATGGTGTACCCTCCTATATTTTGGATGAAAGTGTTTTTTTTGGTCGTGAGCACTTGCCTTATATTCGCTGGGCCCTCACTGGCAGACGGGGAATGCCGCCCGATGTATGTAATGAGGTGATCTCTTGATTACCGCCTTCATCGACTTTAAGTCGCTCGAATGTTTCCTAGCTATCAACCCAATTCTCAAACTTGCGGCTGACTGCAGCACCGCCGTGATCTGGCAACCCTACCGCAGCAAAGAGCGCGCACTACCCACACAGGTAGTGAGTGAATCAGTCACACAAACTCACCACCGTGTCAGAGCAGAATCCGAGAGTCGCCTGCATCAGAAGTATGCGACTTTACGCGGGTTAGATATTGACCCTAGCCGCGGCCACGTGGATACCGACGATGCATTACTTTGGCTGGCAACCCTGGAAGGCGATAGCTCATCGTTTGTGAGCAGACTGTTCGCTGCCCATTGGATCGACCACACAAACATCAATGACCCGACTTTTTTAGAGGAGCTTATGGCTAACCGTGGTCTGACGAGGATAGGGAATACTGTGGATCTCGATTCGATCGAGCGTCAAGCCGAAGAAAAAGGGGTGTTTGATGCGCCCACATTTTTTATTGAGGAGCAGATGTTTATGGGACGCGCGCATATCCCCCTAATGCGACAGCTATTGACAGCTAGAGGCGATTATTAATTGGTTTGCAGGCCAACCGATTATTCAAAAAACGAAGAAATCTCATCGAGCGTCTTTTTCACCGTCGCAGCCCTAGGCACTTTGGCATCTGCAGCCGCATGGCCTACAACCAACAACATCATGGGACGCTCGTTACTGGGGCGACCCAGGATCTTGCTCAAAAACTTCATTGGATTAGGGGTATGTGTAAGTGTGGCAAGACCAATGCTGTGCAGCGCGTGGATCAGAAGCCCAGTTGCAATACCGACGGATTCTGGAACGTAGTAATTCTTTTGCTTCTCGCCCGAATCATCAAAACCGTACCGCTCGGCAAAGATCGCTATCAACCACGGGGCCGTCTCTAAGAAGGGTTTTTGTGCATCCGTACCCAGACCGTGTAAATCATCGAGCCACAGATCGCCCGCACGTCCACCATAAAATGCTTTCTCCTCTTCCTCTGCGGCAACTCTAATCTCCCGCTTGATGTCAGAATCGCTAACACAGACGAAATGCCAAGGCTGATGATTGGCGCCTGACGGCGCAGACCCCGCAGCCTGAAGGCAAGTCTCTATCACCTCTCGTGGTACGGGCTTGTTAGAAAAATGCCGCACCGATCGGCGACGCGAGATCAGCTCAACATATTCTCTTGCGCGTGCCAGCATCTCCTTTGACTCTGGGGCATGGGGGTAATCGAGGGGGATGGGGTCGTACTCGTATTTCAT
>Ga0160423_10005028_pt1 | contig 10814 bp, 4 predicted proteins | sample CRUFie14St8metaG_FD_108191 | JGI IMG/M metagenome (GOLD analysis project Ga0160423, IMG submission 108191) | Marine microbial communities from the Costa Rica Dome - CRUD Field 142mm St8 metaG | ecosystem: Environmental > Aquatic > Marine > Oceanic > Photic zone | place: Costa Rica: the Eastern... | reverse complement strand
TGCTAGAACTTATACACAGGTTCCTATTAAAGGTGATGGAGCAGAAGGTGAAGCAACTGTTGTAATCAATGCTGACTCCAAAGTTGAATCAATCACTGTTTCAAAAGGTGGTTCTGGATATACCTATGGAACAGTAGATCTTGTTGCTGGTGGTGTTCCTGTTGGTTCCACTAGACCTGTATTCAATATCATCATTCCACCTGATGGTGGTCATGGTGCTGATGTATATAAGGAACTTGGTGCATACAATGTTCTGACTTATGCAAGATTTGAGAATGACACTGAAAACCCTGATTTTATCACAGGCAATCAGTTTGCAAGAGTGGGTTTGATTGAGAATCCACAAGCATTCAATTCATCATCTATTCTCAATATTGATAAAGCAAGTGCTGTATATGCACTTAGATTGACTGGAACTGGTTACAGTTCAGCAACATTTACTGCTGATGCAGAAGTTACACAAACTGTTGGTCTAGGTTCTACTGCTGTTGGTAGAGTCATCTCCTATGACCAGACAACTGGGGTTTTGAAGTATTGGCAAGACAGATCCAATTCAGGTTTTGAGTTTAATGGAACACAAAATCCATCTCCCAAATATGGTTTTGAAACACTTAGATTTACTCCTACTCCCACTGTTGATGGTAGTATCAACATTTTAGGAGGTAATGTTACTCTTGGAATTGACACTGGATATACAGGTCTGACAACAGTAATAAATAATAGGACATATAACCTAGGTCAGGACTTCACTAAAGGTGTTGCCCAACCAGAGTCTAAAAAGTATTCTGGGAACATTGTATATGTTGACAATAGACCATCAGTTACAAGATCGTCATCACAAAAAGAAGACGTAAAGATTATCTTGCAGTTCTAAAGAATTATGCCACAGGAAACTAACCTTAACGTTGCTCCTTACTTTGACGATTTTGACAAAGGTAGCAACTATAATAAAGTCTTATTCAAGCCTGCATATCCTGTTCAGGCAAGAGAGTTAAATAATCTTCAGTCTATTCTTCAAGGTCAGATTGAAGACATGGGTGATAACCTCTTCAAAGAGGGATCTTTGGTCATTCCAGGTCAGCTATCTTATAGTGATAGATTCCACTGCGTTCAGATTCAAGCAGAATATCTAGGTATTCCAGTTTCCTTGTACCTAGATCAACTGATTGGTAAGAGAATTGTTGGTAGAACTTCTGGTGTAACTGCAACTGTTGTAACTTATATTACAAATGAGCAATCTGTAAGAGGTCTTTATACACTGTATCTGAACTATGAGAGTTCAGGTGAAGATAATACTACAGAGTTTTTCCAAGATGATGAGGTTCTGGTAACTGAATCTACAATCTCCTATGCAACAACATTTATTGCTGCTGGGGAAGGTTTTGCTAATACTATTGCAGTTGAGGCAGCAGCTACTGGTTCTGCCTTCATTTTGCAAGAAGGTGTTTATTATCTGAGAGGTCATTTTGTCAATGTTGAGAGTCAGATTCTGATTCTTGAGCAGTATGGAACTAATGCCAGTTACAGAATTGGTTTCACAGTCAATGAGGAGATTGTCTCTTCTGATGTTGATCCAAGTCTGAATGATAATGCGCAGGGATATAATAACTATACAGCACCTGGTGCAGATAGACTCAAAATTACAGCAACTCTAAGCAAAAAACTCCCTGATGATTTTGCAGACCAGGGATTTGTTCAACTTGCTGAGTCCCAGAATGGTTTCCTGAGAGATGTCTCTGATGCCACCAGATACAATCTCTTGGGTGATGAACTTGCAAAGAGAACCTTTGATGAGTCAGGTCACTATTATGTTAAAGAGTTTGTAACCTCTGTAAGAGAAAGTCTTGATGACTCTCAAGGCAATAGAGGCATCTATCGTCCTGGTCAGATCACTGCAAATGGTGGTATTCCATCTGATGATATGATGGTCTACAAGATCACCCCTGGTAAGGCATATGTAAGGGGATTTGAAGTAGAGAGACTGACAACTACTCTGGTTGATGTCAAGAAACCAAGAACAACCAGACTTGTAAAGAACCAAGGTATTAACTTTGGATTTGGACCAACTTTTGCAGTTAATAGAGTAAGTGGTTCACCAATCATTGGATTTAATACATCCACTACAATCAGTCTGAGAGATCAAAGAGTTGGTGTTGGTTCATACACTGCTCCTGGCAAAGAGATTGGTGAAGCAAGACTTTATGACTTTGCACTGGAATCTGGTTCATATAATAGCATTAATCAGAATACTAACCAGTGGGATCTTTCACTGTTTGATGTTACTACCTATCAAGACCTGGAAATCAACATTCCTGCAACTCTGACATCACCTCTTCACATTGAAGGTGAGTCAAGTGGTGCTACTGGTTTCCTTAAGTATAATGTAGCAAATGGTATAGGTGTTACAGCATACAGTGTTCAGGGTGAGTTTTTCCAGGGAGAGAGACTTAAGTTTAATGGTGTTCTTGATGATGCCAGATACCTTACAGACGCAAGAAAATATAACATTGGTGACATCAAGTCTGTTTACTCTGTCATTGGAACAGGTAACACATTCACAGCAGATGTCCTTCAGGAACCATCATTCTCATTTGATGTTTCTGAAATCACTGCTGCTTCTTTGGGTGTATCTACTATCACCACTCCTGCTCTTGGAAGCAGGTCAATGACTGGTATTGCCACTGTTGGTAATGTAGTAGAATACTCAAGACCAGGACTTTCTGTACCTTCACTTGCTAGAGTAAAAGAAGTCACCACAAGCAAAATTGTCATTGAACCAGTAACATCTGTTGTTGGTGTATGTGATGGTTCTCTTCCAACAGCAACATTTACTGTAAGTGATCTTAAGATTGTTGATGCCTCTCTTCAGAACTCAAAGGGTTCAGGCAACTTTGCTAATAATGAGTCACTATTCAGCATCTTCCCAAGACAGAATATTGAATCAGTAGATCTCACTGGTTCTGATATGATTTTCAGACAGAAGTTTACTACCAGCATTGATGCTTCTGGTACTTCTGCTGCTATCAATGTATCTGATCCTAACACTGAAAACTTCCTTGCTTTTGATGAGGAGAGATATTCACTGATTACATCTGATGGTGTAACAGAGGTATTGACTGCTGATAAGTTCAATTTTGCAGGTGGTTCAACTATTCTGACCATTGAAGGTCTGAGTGGAGCAGACCCCAATGCCACTTTGATTGCCACCATTCGTAAGCAGAATATCACATCTAAGACCAAACTGAAGAATGTAGCAAATAGAGTCATCATTGACAAGTCTATTTTGTCTGGTTCTGGTATTGGTGGAACCACACTGAATGATGGTCTTACTTATGGTGACTATCCATTTGGCACAAGAGTACAAGATAGAGTCATTTCACTGAACACTCCTGACATCATCAGGGTATATGGTGTATATGAATCCCCTGATACAAATGAACCAGAATCACCATTCATGAATGTTACAAACATGAATGGTCCATCAGCATCTACTAATGATCTGGTTATTGGTGAGACTGTTACTGGTTCAATCAGTGGTGCAAAAGCAATCTACCTGACTAGAAAATCAGATACTGCTATTGGATTTGTATATCAAAATGACAGTGTGTTTGAGAACAATGAAATTCTTACATTCTCTGATTCAGGTGTTCAAGGACAAGCAAATAACATTCAGATAGGTTCACTCAATGTAACTGGTGATTATCTGTTCTTTAATGGTCAGAAAGAGAGTATCTATGACTATGGTAGAATTCTTAGAAGAGGAGATAGAGCAACACCAACCAAGAAGTTGATTGTTTACTTCTCAAATGCATACTATGATTCAGCAGATGATGGAGATATCACCACTGTAAATTCATACAATGATCTGGATTATTCCAAAGAGATTGCTTCTGTTAATCAAGTCAGAGTAACTGACATGATTGATGGTAGACCAAGAGTTAATGACTATGTTGTGACACCTGGTGCTGCTTCACCACTGGAATTTGCTGGTAGATCATTTGATGGTGGTCAGCATAGTTCTAGTAAAATTATTGCATCAGATGAATCAATCACTCTTGACTATAATTACTATCTTGGCAGATCAGACAGAATTTTCTTGAATAGAGAAGGTGAAATCTCTATCAAGTATGGTGCTCCTGATGATATTCCTGCTCTTCCTAATGATGAGACTGGGGCTCTGAATATTGCCAATGTCTTTATGCCAGCATACCTTTATGACACAAAGGATGCCAGAATCAAGACTGTTGAGCATAAGAGATATCAGATGACTGATATTGCAAAACTTGAAGGAAGAATCAAGAGTCTTGAATATTACACTTCACTGAACCTTCTTGAGCAGACTACTCTTAACACATTTGTTCCAGACATTAATGGTCTGAATAGATTTAAGTCAGGTATCTTTGTTGACAACTTCACTTCAACTCAACCACAGGATACTAGCATTGGTGTCAGAAACAGTATTGATGTTAAGAGAAAGGTTCTGAGACCTGCTCACTACTCTACATCTTTCAACCTGACTTTGGATCCCAATGCAAGTGGTGATACCAGATTCAACAATATGATTGGTTCAGGTATCAGAAGAAATGGTCAGATGTTGACCCTTGACTATAGTGAAGTTCCTTGGATTACACAACCATTTGCTACAAGAGTTGAGAATGTAACTCCATTCCTTTCATTCTACTATCAAGGCAACATTGCCCTTGAACCAACTGCTGATATCTGGATTGAAACCAATAGAATGGAGATGAGAAATGTCTCCATGGAAGGTTCATTCAGAGGTGTTGCAGAAGCACTTGGAGCAGAAATCACTGATAATGCAGATGGTTCAAGAATTGGTGCTACACCTGTTCTCTGGGATGCCTGGGAGACCACAGGAGTCACTGTTGACATCAATTCCACATCAACCAGATCAGAATCAATTGCTGCTAGTGCCCAAAGACAGGGAACCTCTATTGGTGAACTGACTGGTGGAAGAGGTGGTGGTTCTGATATGAGTGCCAGTACAGTTGAAATAACAACTATCAATGGCACCACAACACTAGCACAAGAAAGAGATGGCACTCAGCAGGTTGTTAATGAAGTAATCAACACTGAATCATTTGGTGATAGGATTGTCAATAGAGAGATCCAACACTTCATGAGATCTCGTAATGTTCAGTTTACTGGAACTAGATTCAAACCATTCACTCAACTCTATTCATTCTTTGATGGTGTTGATGTTACTAGATTCAGTGTTCCTAAACTGATTGAGATTCAAATGCTTACTGGAACCTTTGTTCCAGGTGAGACTGTAGTGGGTGGACTTCCTACCCTCTACAATACACAAGCAACCAATTCTAATACACAACCAGAAATTACATTCAGGGTTGCTAATTCAAACCACAAGTATGGTCCAATCCTTGCACCCACTGATACTTACACTGCTAATCCATATGCAAGATCAAATGCAATCTCAACTGCATATACTCAGTCATCAACCATTCTTAATGTAGACACATACAGTCTCCAATCTGAAGAGTTCCCTGAATTCCATGGTTACATTGCACAGGGTATGTTCCTCAGAGGAGAGAATGGTGGTGAGGCATTTGTAAGTCAGGTCAGAATGATCACTGACAATGTTGGTACACTTATTGGTTCCTATATGGTTCCAGATAGTTCTAACCCTGCTAATCCACTGTTTGAGACTGGTAGAAATCTGTTCAGACTTACCAGTAGTCCAATCAACAGTTTGATTAGAGGGACCACATCAACATCTGGTCAAGAGATCTTCTACTCACAAGCAGATATTGATAATACTCAAGAAGTCACACTCTCACTGAGAAATGCAACTGTTGAGATTAATGATGACCACCAAGAAACTAGACAGGTAACAGAAACCTTTAGTAGGGAAGAGGTGACTGGATTCACCTTTGTGCCCCCACCACCGCCGCCACCACCACCAGATCCACCACCAGATCCCCCACGCCCTAGGCCAGCTAGGAGACCTAGGAACCGTGACCCTCTGGCACAAACATTCTTTGTTGATGATGAGACAGGTGTGTTTGTTACTAAGATTGATCTCTATTTCAGAACTAAGGCAACTACACTGCCTGTAACTCTGCAACTCAGAGAGACAATGATGGGGACACCTAGTCAGACTATCCTCCCCTATTCAGAGGTAGAGATTTTACCACAAGATATATTAGTATCTGATGATGCAACAGCAAGAACTCAGGTTCAGTTTGAAGCACCTGTTTATCTTGCTGGGGATAGAGAATATGCAATTGTTCTGATGTCCCAGTCAACAGATTATACAGTCTATATTTCTAGATTGGGTGAGCCAGATGTAACTTCTCTGGGAACTGAAGCAGGACAGGTACTTGTAACATCACAACCACTTCTTGGTTCATTGTTCAAGTCACAGAATGCTACTGCCTGGACACCATCACAGTATGAAGATCTTAAGTTTGCTCTATACCGCTCTGACTTTGTTGGTGCTGGTAATGTTCAGTTCTTTAACCCAGATCTCCCCTCCAACCTTGAAAGAATTACTAGAAATGGTGTAACAGCAATTCCTAGGAATCTGAGTATTGGTATTGGAACAACTGTTGCTGATGGTGAACTGAAAATAGGTAACACTATTCTGCAGGCTGATTCAGATGCAACTGGTGAACTTGTAGGATTTGCAGGTTCAATTACTGGTGCTCTTGCACTTACCAATGTTGGTACAGGTTACACGCCTGCCAATGGTCAGTTCTCTTATACTGGTGTTGCTCTGACAGCAGTAACTGGCAGAGGACTTAATGCAACTGCTGATATCACTATCAGTAATGGTGTTGCTATTGCAGCAACAGTCAATGCTGGTGGTAAAGGATTCAGAGTTGGTGATGTTCTCACACCATTGAGTATTGGTAGTGATACACTTGGTACTGGAATGCAACTGTCTGTTCCTGAACTGAAAGGTTTCAATGAACTGATTGTTGATAAAGTCCAAGGAACATTTGGTCCCAACAATAGACTCCAATTCAAGGATGTATCAGGAATTGCCACTGATATCAATGCTGGCATTGGTGGAAGTGTATTCCCAGTTGGTCCACAAAGAATCAACAGTGATGGAAAGCATCTGAAGATTTTCCAAAGAAATCATGGTATGTACTCTGGTATCAACAGAGTCAATCTTCAGAATATTCAAACTGATGTTCCTGCAACTCAACTTACAAACAATTACCAGAAGACTGAAACTGGTGTAATCTCTGTTGGTAGCACTGCTAACTTTGGCATCTTTGAAGGTGTTGGAGTTGGTGTTACAAACCCAGGTTATGTAAGAATTGGTGATGAGGTTATTGAATACACTGGTGTTTCTGACACCAACACACTGACTGGTATCACAAGCAGAGGTATTGATGGAACACTGCCAGTTACACATAATGTAAATGATCTTGTCTACAAGTATGAGTTTGCTGGTGTTTCTCTGAGAAGAATTAACACTCAACACACACTTGCTGATGCATCAGTTCTTGAACCAATTGGAATTGATTACTATCATGTCAAATTGGATATGTCCAAGAATGGCACTGATAAGTCTGAAATTTCTCCATCATTTGGTGCTAGATACCTGACTGAGATTAAACTTGGTGGTGGTGTCAATGCAAGAGGCACATATAACCTGCCTTACAGTTTGATTGTTCCTAATTTCAATACAGTATCACCTACTGGCACTAACATCTTTGGTGCTGTAAGATCTGTTACTGAAACTAGTGTATCTGGTGATGAGGTCTCATACATTGACCAAGGTTTCCAAGAAATCTCAATGAGAGAGAAGAACTACTTTGATACACAGAGAATGGTTGTTTCTAAACCTAATGAGCAAGCATATCTGGGTTCTCTCCCTGGTAACAAGTCATTCACTATGAATCTCAATTTGAATTCATATGACAGAAGACTTTCACCAGCAATTGATCTTAATAGTTCTGCTGTTATCTTTGTCTCTAACAGAGTTAATGCTCCTATCAGTGACTATATCAATGATTCAAGAGTCAATGGTATTGGTCTGGATCCCAACAGTCTGATGTATGTAACTAAGAATGTTACTCTTGAAAATCCTGCAACTTCTTTGAGAGTCTACATTGATGGATATGTATCCAACTTTAATGATGTAAGACTGTTCTATGCATTGGATCAAGATGTACCTGCTAATGAAGCAGTCTACACTGCATTCCCTGGATACAACAATATTGATGAATTTGGCAAAGTCATCAATCCATCACTCAGTGATGGTACTTCTGATATTGTTGTCAGAAAGTCTGATCAGTACACACAAGAACCTGCTATCAACCAGTTCCAGGAGTACACATTCTCAATTGAACAACTCCAACCATTCAGGAACTTCAGGATCAAACTGATTGGAACATCTAACAACCAGGCATGTGTTCCACAATTTAGAAACCTTAGAGTGATTGCACTAGCATAATGAAATTATTACCAGTTGAAGGACAAGATGATTTGCACAGGGACTCCAAGTCCCGTGCAATCATCAATACTGATCATTCAAGATTTGAGGCATATATGAGTTCAAGAAATAGACTCTCTTCTGAAAAGGAGAGAGTTGATAGTCTTGAAAAGAAAGTTGAAGACCTCTCTGATAACATAAATGATATCAAATCAATGCTCCAAACTATCATAAAGCAAAATGGCCAATAACACCATTACATTTGACCCTGCTGCTGGTGTAGCATATGGAGTCAATTTTACTATCAATAAGGGTGCTACATTTCGCTCATCTTTTGATGTAAAAAATAATGATAACTCTGCTTTTAATTTTTCAGGGTACAGTGGTGCTGCAAAGATGAAGAGATCCAATAATGTTGGATCCAGTGTGGCAATTGCTGCAACATTTACAGTTGGGTTTACAAATTCAAGTGGTGGTCAATTTAATCTATCTTTAACTGAAGCACAAGTTAATACTCTTAAACCAGGAAGATATTACTATAATATGAATGTCAGCATTGGTTCAAGCGTTTATAGAATCATTGAAGGTAATGCTCTGGTTGTTGGTGGGGCTGTCTAAATAGTAAAAAAAATAGTGTATAATGGCTCAACCTTCTACACGACAAGAATTGATAGATTATTGCCTGAGACAGTTGGGAGCACCTGTCCTGGAAATCAACGTAGCAGAAGAACAGGTTCAAGACTTAGTTGATGATGCTATCCAGTTCTTTCAAGAAAGACATTTTGATGGTGTTCATCAGACTTATCTGAAATACCGTATCACACAGGATGATGTTGATAGAGGTTTGGCACGTCCACCAGGAGCACCAACTAGTGATGCAGGGCAGACAGGAATTGCATCTACTGTTGCAACCACAAATATTGTAGGAACTGCCACCACATTCACATATTATGAGAATAGCAATTTCTTACAAGTAAATCCTGATATCATTGGTATCAATAAAGTATTCCAGTTTGATGGATCTTATAGTGGATCTGGAATGTTCAACATCAAATACCAATACATGCTTAATGATGTATTTGGTATGTGGGGAGGATATGGTGCATCTGGAATGGACCTGACTTCTTATGATATGACTATGAGTTATCTGGAGACTATGAACTTCCTCCTGAACACTCATAAGCAGATTAGATTTAATCAAAGAAAAGATAGAATGTATCTTGATATTGATTGGACCACTCTCAAGAAAGATGACTATCTGGTTATTGATTGTTGGAGAGCAATGGATCCCAATGACTATTCAAGAGTCTGGAATGATTCATTCCTAAAACCATATCTTACTGCTCTTATCAAGAAGCAGTGGGGTCAGAATCTTATCAAATTCCAGGGTGTCAAACTTCCTGGTGGCATTGAGTTTAATGGAAGAGCAATCTTTGATGATGGTCAAAGAGAACTTGATGAGATTAGACAAAAGATGCTGAGCACATACGAACTTCCACCATTAGATATGATAGGTTGATTCCATGCTCAATCCATTTTTTCTTAACAGCAGCACTGGTGAACAGAATCTGATTCAGAGTCTGGTCAATGAACAATTGAAGATGTATGGCGTTGAAATATATTACATACCTAGAAAGTATCTCAAAAAGAACACTGTAATTAGAGAAGTCATTCAGTCTGAATTTACTAGTGCTTTCCCTATTGAAGCATATGTGGACAACTATGAGGGTTATGGTGGTCAAGGAACCCTACTGTCAAAGTTTGGGATCATGGAGAAGGATGACCTAACTCTGATTGTTTCAAGAGAAAGATATGAGGGTTATATTACTCCTCTCACAGAGAATCTCCCAAACATTGAATTAGCAACTAGACCAAAAGAAGGAGATCTAATCTACTTCCCACTGGGTGATAGGTTGTTTGAGATCAAGTATGTAGAACACGAGCAACCATTCTATCAACTTCAAAAGAACTATGTCTATCAGTTGAGATGTGAACTCTTCAGATATGAGGATGAAGTTCTGGATACTGGTATTGAAACTATTGATGATGAGATTGAACAGATTGGTTATATTCAGACACTCACTCTTCTTGCAGTAGGTGTTGCTGTGACTGCTACTGGTTCAGCACATATGTGTGATGGAGGTGCAGTTCAGACAGTTACAATTACTAATTCTGGCAGAAACTATACAAGTGTCCCACAGGTAGCATTCTCATCTGCCCCTGCTGGTGGAGTCACTGCCACAGGTATAGCATCAATATCTGATGACTTCATTGGTTGCAAAGGAACAGAGACAGGAAAGGTCATTGCAATCAATATCACAAATGCAGGTTGTGGATACAGTACACCACCATCAATTAAGATCACTGGTGGTGGTGGAGATGGCGC